>ERZ772977.1064-NODE-1064-length-15109-cov-6.664408_pt1 | contig 15109 bp, 13 predicted proteins | sample MGYA00511131_ERZ772977 | MGnify/ENA primary metagenome ERZ772977 (study PRJEB29015, sample SAMEA2737935) | human oral metagenome | biome: human oral; feature: human-associated habitat; material: dental | place: China | collected 2151 ...
TTGACCAGAAAATTATTGACTGGTTAGCTGATGAATTTAAAAAAGAAACTGGAATAGATTTAAGAAATGATAAAATGGCAATTCAAAGATTGAAAGATGCTGCAGAAGATGCTAAGAAAAAATTATCAACAACATTGGAAACACAAATTTCATTACCATTCATCACAATGGATGCTACAGGACCTAAACACTTGGAGAAAAAACTTACAAGAGCGGCATTTGATGAACTAACAAAAGATTTAGTAGAAGCAACTAAAGGACCGGTTAAACAAGCATTGGAAGATGCAAACTTAAGTCCAAGTGAAATAGATGAAGTATTATTAGTAGGAGGTTCTACAAGAATACCTGCAGTTCAGGAATGGGTAAAATCTTATTTAGGAAAAGAACCTAACAAATCAATAAACCCTGATGAAGTTGTTGCTGCTGGAGCTGCAATTCAAGGTGGAGTATTGATGGGAGACGTAAAAGATGTATTGTTATTAGATGTAACTCCATTATCATTAGGAATTGAAACTTTAGGTGGAGTATTTACTAAAATAATAGAAAGAAATACAACAGTACCTGTTAAAAAATCGCAAGTATTCTCAACAGCAGCTGATAACCAGCCTGCAGTATCAATAGTAGTATTACAGGGGGAAAGAGCGAAAGCTGCCGACAACCATAGACTTGGAGAGTTCAATCTTGAAGGAATTCCTGCTGCACCAAGAGGAATACCTCAGATAGAAGTAACATTTGATATTGATGCAAACGGAATTGTACACGTTTCTGCAAAAGATTTAGGAACAGGAAAAGAAAATACAGTAACAATTTCAGGTTCATCTAACTTATCTAAAGATGACATAGAAAAAATGAAAAAAGATGCAGAAGCTCATGAAGCTGAAGATGCTAAGTTTAAAGAACTTGTTGAAGCTAGAAACCAGGCTGACCAGTTAATAATAGCTACTGAAAAAACTATAAAGGAAAATGAAGATAAACTTCAGGGAACTGAAAAAGCTGATATTGAAAAGGCAATTGAAGAACTGAAAAAAGTAAAAGACGGAGACAATTTAGAAGAAATTAGAAAAGGTATTGAAGAATTATCAAAAGTATCTCAAGGATTTGCAACAAGATTGTATCAGGATGCACAAGCTCAGGCACAGGCTCAGCAGGCACAAGGTGGAGAAACTGCTGGAGAAAGTAACAACTCTGGTGCTGATGATGTTGAAGATGCAGAAGTTGTAGACTAATGAAATATCGAAATACTCTAAATTCGTCAGTTAGTAACCAAAAAATCATAAGACTAATTGAAGAATTAGAATCTAAAAGAACAAAAAAAGAAATAGAACTAAATAGAGATTTAGTTGAATTTGACATAGTAGGTAATGCGACAAATTTAGAATTATACAGTATAGTAGTAGAAAAAGATTATAGAGGAATAGGAATAGGAACAGAAGCTGTAAAAAAAATTATAGAACTATCTAAAAAATATGGATTTTATGATATAGAAGTTAAACCTTCATATGAAGATATTGATAAGCTCTCTAATTTTTACTTACAATTAGGATTTGAAAAAAAATTAGATTCTCATTTTTATTACGTTTTGAATGAAATAGAGAATCATAAAAAAAAAATATTTTTGAAAAATAAAAAGAATATTTAACAAAATTAATTAAATTATAAAAGAAATGAGATTAATAATAGGTCTCATTTCTTTTAGCAAAAATGAGAGGATAGATAGAAAATTATTATGAAAAAAATATATCTGGACTATAATATAATTTTAGAAATGAAAAAAAATGATGAATTCAAAAGAAAAATTTTAAAATATAAAAAATATTTTAGATTTTTCTATAGTCCAGCACACGTTGAAGAAATATTTAAAGCTAAAAAAACAGAGTATAAAGAGGAAATTCCAGAATTGTTAAACCTGCTAAATGAAATGAGCGATACTTGGGAATTACTACCTCCACCTGGAGAATGGCTAGGAGGATATGTTACGAAAAGAGAGAAAATTGGGATTATAGAAACTCAAGAAAATTCAGAAAAATGTTATAAAAGAATTGAGGATTGGGATACAAGAAATATAATAGAAGATTTATCAAAAACTTATTTAAATCATAAAGATGTTGAAAAAATAGAGGAAATATCAAATTTTTTACCTGAAAGAGTTTTTAAAAACACAGAAGTAAAACAAAAGTTAAAAAAATTTAGCGAAAAAGAAGGTGTTTCTGTGTATAAATATGAAAAGAAGTATGAAAAAATAAAATTTGATTATAACAAGTTAGAATTAGTTATTGAATTATTATTTCATTTTTTAAATGAAATTGGATATTCAACTAATCGTACTGAAATAGAAGCACTTTCAGGAATTCATGATAATACACATTGCTGTTATGCTACAAAATGTGACTTGTTTATTACAACAGATAATAAACTTAGTAAAAAATCTAAAGCAATTTATAATTTTTTAGAAATAAAAACAAAAGTACATCATGTTCGTTATAAAAAATTAGATGAAATATTTAAAATTTTAGATGCTGAAAAATAAAAAATGTTATGATAAAAGATATAGAGAAAAAAGAAATAAGCAACATTGAAAAACTCTCTTTAAACTACACTGATAAATACGAAAAGATTAACTTGAACTGGGATAACGAAGTTGGAAAAGAAATATGGTATAATGATGAAGAAAAAAATTAGGACAAAACTTTTTATATGAAGGACGTGTTAAAATGGAAAATACACTAAACACTTTAAAATATGGAAATGTTGAAATAGGAGTACTTTCAAAAGGGGCAGAACTTTCAAGCTACAAAGTGGACGGAAAGGAATTTATGTGGGATAGACAGCCTGAATTCTGGGCTGCCAGTTCACCTGTACTTTTTCCGTTTGTTGGAGTTATAAAAGATGGAAAATATGTTTTCGAAGGAAAAGACTATGAAATAACTACAAGACATGGGTTTGCAAGAAACAATGATTTTGATCTAGTTGAAAAGGGAGAAAATTTTCTGAAATTTAAATTTTCTTCAAATGAAGAAACATTGAAAAAATATCCTTTTGAATTTGATTTTTTTCTTATATACACAATAACTGATAACAGTCTTGAAATAAAGTACGAAGTATTGAATAAAACTAAAGGTGACATGTATTTTTCATTGGGAGCACATCCTGCATTTGCATTGGAGCTGAATGATGAAATAAAACTGGAAGATTACTATCTGGAATTTGAAAAAAATGAAACTGCACAGATTTATCAGCTTAGAAGCGATGCATTAATACTGGAAGAGAAAAAAGATTATTTAAAAAATGAAAAAATAATAAAATTAAGTGGCACTATATTTGATAATGATGCTATAATATTTGAAAATCTGAATTCTTCAAAGGTAACATTAAAATGCAGTAAAAGTACACGTGAACTGTCAATAGATTACAGCCGGTTTCCGTTTATTGCCTTCTGGAGTAAATCAAAAGCTCCATTTGTGTGTATCGAGCCATGGTTTGGAATTTCAGATTTTGCAAACTGCACAGGAAAACTGGAAGAAAAGAAGGGGATTTTGAAATTGAAGGAAAATGATGTTTTTACTGCAAAAATAATCATTAATGGGAAATTGTAACGTGGAATAAAAGGAAGGAAAGGAGAAATAGAACTGCTATAAATAAAAATGGTTCTATAAATAGAAATGGCAAAAAGAGATTATTATGAAGTACTTGGAGTGCCAAAAGATGTAAGTGAATCAGATATAAAAAAGGCATATAGAAAAGCCGCCATGAAATATCATCCTGATAAGTTTGCTAATTCATCAGAAACTGAAAAAAAAGATGCTGAAGATAAATTTAAGGAAATTAACGAAGCTTATGAAATATTGTCTGATCCTCAGAAAAAAGCTGCATATGATCAGTATGGTCATGACGCATTTGAGGCAGGAGGGCCTGGAGGAGCAGGTGGCTTTGGCGGATTTGGACAAGGTGGAGGCTTTGGTGGCTTTGACTTCGGCGATGTTGATTTAGGAGATATATTTGGGGATTTCTTTGGTGGTGGAAGAAGCCGTCGTAGTCAAGGACCAAAGGTACATCAAGGTTCTGATTTAAGATATAATCTGGAACTTACACTTGAAGAAGTAGCATTCGGAGTAGAAAAGGAAATAAAGTATAAAAGAAATGGGAAATGTCATACATGTCACGGTTCAGGAGCTGAACCAGGTCACAGTATGAAAACATGTGATAAATGTAATGGTTCCGGACATATAAGAACACAGCAGAGATCAATTTTTGGAATACAGACTGTAATGCATGAATGTGATCAGTGTCATGGGACAGGAAAAATTCCTGAAAAGGCATGTAGCACATGTCGTGGAACAGGGGTAGAAAAGGAAGTAGTCACAAAAAAAATAAAAATACCGGCTGGTGTTGAAACAGGTCAGGGATTAATTGTAAGAGATGGCGGAGATGCTGGTAAAAATGATGGAGTATATGGAGATTTACGTGTATTCTTCATTGTCAAGGAACATGAAATATTTAAAAGAAATGGAAACGACATTTACTGTGAAGTTCCAATAGGGATGACAACAGCTGTTTTAGGTGGAGAAGTGGAAGTTCCTACAATTGACGGAAAATCAAAAATAAAAATACCTGAAGGTACACAAAATGGTAAAGTTTTCAGATTAAGGGAAAAGGGAATAAATCATTCAGGAAGAAGAGGCTCAGAAATAATAACTATAAAAGTGGAAACTCCTACAAATCTTACTGACAAACAGAAAAAAATACTTGAAGAATTTGATGAATCTTTAGGAAAGAAAAATTATAAGGAATCACATTCTTTTATGGAAAAAATTAAAAAATTTTTTAAAAAGTTTGATAATTAAAAATAGAAATATATAAGAAATTTATTGAAATAATAGGGCTGTTTTAAAAATTAAAAAATAAAGTTATTTTTAATTTTAGACACCCTATTTTTTTTGAAAATATGAAATTTTTTTTCAAAAATATATTGACAAAATCGAAAATCAAAGTATACTTAAAATAGATAATAACAGATAAAATTCAATATGCTTTAAGATATAATATAATCAAGGAGGAACAGAGATGTCAAAAGTAGTATTAAAAGGAGTGGAAAAACAGTATCCAAATGGTTTCAAAGCAGTACACGGGATAGATCTTGATATAAAAGACGGGGAATTCATGGTATTTGTAGGACCTTCAGGATGTGCAAAGTCTACTACTTTAAGAATGATTGCAGGGCTTGAAGAAATAACAGGAGGAGAAGTTTATATAGGAGATAAGCTTGTAAATGATGTGCCACCAAAGGATAGAGGAATAGCAATGGTTTTCCAGAACTATGCCTTATATCCTCATATGACAGTTTATGAAAATATGGCGTTTGGATTAAAACTTAAGAAAACTCCAAAAGATGAAATAGATAAAAGGGTAAGGGAAGCTGCAGAAAAGCTTGAAATTACAGAACTTCTGGATAGAAAGCCTAAAGAAATGTCAGGAGGACAAAGACAAAGGGTTGCTCTTGGAAGGGCAATAGTAAGAAAGCCTGAAGTATTCCTTTTTGATGAACCTTTATCAAACCTTGATGCTAAACTTAGGGTATCAATGCGTGTAAGAATAACACAGCTGCATCAGGAACTGAAAACAACAATGATATATGTAACACATGACCAGGTTGAAGCAATGACAATGGGAGACAGAATTACAGTAATGAAATCAGGAAGAATAATGCAGGTTGATACACCGCTTAATCTTTACCACTATCCGGCAAATAAATTCGTGGCAGGATTTATAGGATCGCCTACAATGAACCTGATAGAAGGAACACTTGTTGAAAAGGAAGGAAAAGTATTCGTAGATATCAACGGAGCAGAAATAGAAATACTTGGAGAGAAAGGTGAAAAAGTAAAAGACCATGTTGGAAAGAAAGTAACATTTGGAATAAGACCTGAAAGTATAAGCGTAGTAGCAGAAGAAGACAATATTTCAAAAGTTGGTGAAGTAAGTGTAGTAGAACAAATGGGAAATGAAGAATATATATACTTCACATTAAATGGTCATCAGATGACATGCAGAATAAATGTAGAAGGAGTAAGTGATTCCGTAGGTAAGAAAGGGCAAAAAGTATTTAGATTTGATACAAGTAAGGCTCACATATTTGATGTTGAAACAGAAGCAAATATAAGCTTGTAATTGTAAAAATAATAAATAAAATATTTTTGAAGAAAAATCTTTTATAACTTTAAACATAATATTGAAAACTATATTTATAAATTATCTAAATTGTAAGATTTGGCTAATTAAATTAAATATAGTTTTTTTTATTTATAATATGTATCATAAGTTACACTGTCATTGGGAAAAATATGCTAATATTTAGAAAATATGTTTTACAAATCAAATATTTTTATTATAAAATAATATTAAATTTGATAAAAAATAATATAAGGTGGTGTTTTTTATGGAAAAAGTAAATATGAAGGACTATTTAAACATAAATTTTGAACTGATTGACAAAATGACAGAAATAAAAAAAGATTACATAGAAGGAACGACAGATGTTGAAACAACAAGAAATCTTATAAGGGAAACTTTTAAGGGGAAAAAGATAACTCCTGCAGAATTTGCATATTCGGAACAGAAAATAAAAGATCTGGGATTTGATGATGCTACAGTTCACGACAAAATGAATGATGTACTGGATTTATTTGATGAAATTATAGTGAGGGAAGAATCAGATTTACCTGAAGGACATCCAATAAAAACTTATTTAAAGGAAAATGAAGCAGGAAGAAAACTGATTGCAGAAATGAAGGAAGAAGTAAATAAGAAATTTATAAAAAATAAATGGCTTGAATATTATGACAAACTTTATACTTTCAATCTTACACACCTTGCAAGAAAGCAGCATCAGTTATTTTCAATACTTGAAACAAAAGGTTTTGACAGACCATCAAGAATAATGTGGTCTTTTGATAATGCAGTGAGGGATAATATAAGTGAAGCGAGAAAACTTCTTCAGGAAGATAAAATAGATGAATTTCTGAAAAAACAGGAAATTGTATGGGAACTTACACTTGATATAATGCACAAGGAAGAAGAAATACTGTATCCGACTTCATTAAAAATGATTACGGATGAGGAATTTAGAAATATGAGAAGTGGTGATGATGAAATAGGGTATTTCCTGATAGAAAAACCTGAAGGATTCCTACCTGAAAAGAAAAATGCAGAAGTAGAAAAAATTGAAAATAATGATACTGCACAGACAGGAAATTTTATGAATGATCTGGCAGGACTTCTTGCAAAATATAATATGAACGGAAATTCAGAAAAATCTGATATACTGGATGTGAAACAGGGGAAACTTACTTTAGAACAGATAAACCTTATTTTTCAGCATATGCCAGTAGATCTTTCGTTTGTTGATGAAAATGAAATTGTTAAGTTTTACACTGATACAAAACATAGAATATTTCCTAGAAGTGCAGGAGTGATAGGAAGGGATGTAAAAAATTGCCATCCTAGGGAAAGTGTGTCTTCTGTTCTTGAGATAATAGATGCGTTTAGAAACGGGGAACAGGATGAAGTGGATTTCTGGCTTGAAATGAATGGAAAGTTTATTTATATATATTATGTGGCAGTAAGAGATGAAAATGGAAAATTCAAAGGTGTTCTTGAAATGATGCAGGATGTTACAAGAATAAGAAGTCTTGAAGGAAAAAGAACGCTGGTAACATGGGAAAGACCTAAAAAATCAGATATAAAAGCAGAAGAAACTAAGAAAATAGAACAGAAGGATAATCCGTATGGATTGACTGAAAATACAGTAATAGGAGAAATAGTTGATAAATATCCATACATAAAAGAATTTATGCCAACATTGTCTCCTACGTATAAAAAGCTAATGGATCCTGTCCAATATATGATAATGTCAAAAGTAGCTACTCTTGATATGATTGCTATGCGTGGAGGATTCCCAGTTGAAGAAATAATAGAAAAACTTTCTGATAAAATTAAAGCTGAAGAAAATAAATAGTAGGTTGCAAGCATTGAAAATACAGGCGTGTTTTATATGTGTTCCTAAAATAGTAGAACAAAGTAAATAAATATATTGGAAATAACCTGTTAATTGTGCTATAGTATAAGCAAGAATTTAAATATTTTCTATATTTATTGAGTTTGTTTCAAAATTATCAGGAGGAATATGTATGAAAAAATGTATTTTATTAATTTTAATGTCAGGTATTTTATTTGGAAGTAAAGTGGTAAACACCAATGTAGAAAAAACATCAAAGAATGCAGAAGTTTATCATGCTGCCGCGACTACAGCAAAAAGTAATCAGACGAAGAAATTAAACGAAACAAAGACAAAGGTAACTCAGAAAATATCAACTGTAAAAAATAATGCAGTTGCAACAGTAAAAAAAGCTGCTTCTACTGTAAAAAATGCAAAATCATCAGGAAAAACTGATACAGAAAAGAAAACTGCAGAAAAAGCAGCTGATGTGAAAAATACAGAAACTAAGGCAGTTACAGAAAAAACAGCTCCAGTTACAAATAAAACTGTGAAACAGGAAAATACTGCACCGGTAAAAGATACAAAACCAGCTGTAAATAATGAGGTAAAAACTTACTGCAACACACCTGTAGGAAAACATCAGTTTTATCAGCTGAATGACAAGGGAGAATACAGAGCCAATATAAAATTCAAATATTGTATGATTAAAGGTGAAAAAAAGGAAAATTTTGAAGTTGGAATTATAGTAACAGATCTTAATGCAGTAAATGACTACATAAAGAAATATTCTTATCTGCATCTAAAAGATGAAGAAAAATTACATAAAAATGCTGATGGAGATAATTATTATTACTATGGAGCATGGTCATGGGATAATTCTTTAGAATCTCATGAAAATACTAATCAGGAAAAAAATAAGAAATAAAAAATAAATTAGAGGCTGTTTCAAAAAAATTAGAAAATATGGTTTTCTTAATTTTGAAACAGCTTTTTTTATTATAAATGATAAATATAATTGACAATAAGCAAAAATTATATTAAAATAACACTATCATTAGTATATACAAAAGAAATTTTTATAAAGTGAAAGGAGAAAGCCATGTTAGAAAGAAAAGGTGTGGTAACATTTAAGGGAAATCCTATAACATTATTAGGAGAAGAAGTAAAAAAAGGAGATAAAGCTAAAGACTTTACAGTTTTAGGAACAGATCTTAGTGAAGTAAAACTAAGTGACTATGCAGGAAAAGTAGTTGTAATTTCTGTATTTCCATCAGTAGATACAGGAGTTTGCGCATTGCAGCTAACTAGATTTAACCAGGAAGCAGCAAATTTTGATAAGGATGTTCAGCTTTTAACAATTTCAGCAGATTTACCGTTTGCTTTAGGAAGATACTGTGCTGATAAAGGAATTGAAAATGCATTGACTGCTTCAGACCATAAAGAACTTGATTTTGGATTAAAATATGGATTTGTTATAAAGGAATTAAGATTATTAACAAGAGGAACAATAATTGTTGATAAGGAAGGTACTGTACAATATGTTGAATATGTACCTGAAGTTGCTACAGAACCTGATTACAGCAAAGCTCTGGAAGTAATAAAAACATTGATATAAAAAAGGCTATTTTCAAAAAATTGAAAAATAATGTAAAAACCATATTTATGAATTATTTATAATTTCACAATACAAAACAGAAAATGAATTTAGAAAAAGTCAACAACCTGAGTTTTCAGGTAAATTTTGACTTTTTCTTTATGAATGACTGTTTTGTATAAGTGAAACTCTGGTAAATGAATAAATATGGTTTTCATATTTTTCAAATTAATAAGATAGCCTTTTTTAGTATATTTCACTTTATATCAATATTTATTGCTGACGAAGCATTTTAGGAGTTTCTTCCAACGTTACACGTATTTTTACAGTTTGAGAATTTCTTATTACGCTTAATTCAACAGATTCTCCGACTTTTTTAGCAGCCAGCTCACCTATGAAGGCTCCTGCAGAATTAACAGCTTTTCCATTAACTGCAACAATGACATCATTCGCCTGAATTCCAGCTCTTGCGGCAGGACCGTCTGCAACAACTTTTGCAATAAGAACTCCATTTGTTGATTTAATGTTAAGAGCCTTTATTTTTTCAGAATCCAGATTATTTAAATAAACTCCAATATACGGTTTTTCAAATTTTCCTGTTGCAATAATTGAATCCTTAACTACAGAAGCTAAGTTTGACGGTATTGCAAATCCAAGTCCGACACTTCCTCCGGATGTTGAAAGAATAGCAGTGTTAACTCCAATTACTTTACCATTAATATCAATTAAAGGTCCTCCACTGTTTCCCTGATTTATAGCTGCATCTGTCTGAATGAAGTTTTCGATTTCTTCTATTCCAAGTGAACTTCTTCCTGCTGCACTTATAACTCCTACTGTCATGGAATCATTTAATCCCATAGGATTACCAAATGCAATAGACCATTGCCCAATTTCAATTTTATCAGAATCACTAAATTCAAGAGGTTTAAACTTCTCGTTAGCTTCAATTTTAAGTACAGCGATATCAACTTCAGAAGAAGTTCCTATAAGTTTTGTTTTATATTCCCTTCCATCTGAAAATTTTACGAAGATTTCATCTGCATTGCTTACAACGTGATTATTTGTAACGATATAACCATCTTCAGATACCACAAATCCTGAACCTAATGCCCCTGATTCACGTTTTTCCACTCCTCCCGAACGTCCAAAAAGTAATTCTTCAAGCGGATTGTAGGTATTAACTGTGACAGTTTTTTTAGTTCTGATATTAACTATTGAATCTTTAGTATTTTTGTAAACCTGTACAAATGCATCCTGAGTTTCTACCGCATTTTTAGTGTGTTTTTTTAATTCTTCCTGTGACATTTGCTGAGTCTGTTCCTTCTGTTCTTTTTTCTCCTCGTTGTTTTTTACATTGTCAAGAGGCTTGGAACAGCTCATAGCAATAAATAATAATGACAATAAAGTGAATATTTTTTTTCTTTTCATAAATAAATCTCCCTTCAAAATAACGTTACTATACTGATTATGTCAGTATAGAAGTAGTTTAAGAAATTAAAATTAAATAGCCTTATGAATTTGCTTTGTATTATCTTTAAAGAAAAAAAATAAAATATTGTAAAATAATTTGGATATTTGTATTATCTTATGATATAATTATATAATCTATAATTAGGGAGTGTATATGATAAAATTAGTTTTACTAGATGTAGACGGAACATTAACAGATGGCGGAATATACAGAGGCAATAATGGAGAAGAGCTTAAAAGATTCAATGTTAAAGATGGATATGCCATTGTTAATGCACAGAAACTTGGTATAGAATTTGGAATAATTACAGGAAGAAAATCAGAACTCGTTGAAATAAGATCAAATGAGCTGAAAATAAAATATCTGTATCAGGGAATTTCTGAAAAAACTGTTATTTTAAAAGAAATAATGCAAAAAACTGGACTGAAAAAAGAAGAAATAGCCTATATGGGAGATGATCTGAATGATATTCTTATAATGAAACAGTCAGGATTGACAGGTGCTCCAAAGGATGCGACAGATGAAGTGATTCGAATTGCAGATTTTGTTTCAGAAAAAAATGGTGGTTCAGGAGCAGTGAGGGAATTCGTTGAATATATACTGAAAAAAGACGGAAAATGGGAAACTTTTTTGAAAAATGTAAAATAGTAAATGAAAAGTAGTATGATTATTAGTATTTAGGAGGAATAATGGCGATAAAGTATTTGGATGCCAAGAGGCTAAGGGTATTATTTAGTAATGGAGGAAAATGGGTTATAAAACATGAGGAATTATTAAATGAACTGAATGTTTATCCGGTTCCTGACGGTGATACAGGAAGCAACATGGCAATGACTTTAAATTCTATGATAACTGACATAGAAGGAAAAACTAATGAAAAAACTTCAATGAAAGATTTTATAGAAACAGTTGAAGAAGCTGTTTTAATGGGAGCAAGAGGAAATTCCGGAACAATCCTTTCCCAAGTAATTACAGGATTCCTAAAAGGTATAGGAGAAAAAACAAAACTTTTATCGGCTGATGTTGCACAGGCACTTTCAAGTGCAAAAGAAACAGCGTATAATGCTGTAAGCGAACCAGTGGAAGGAACTATGCTTACAGTTATAAGAAAAGTGTCTGAAAAGGCAGATGAATGTGCATCGAAAATAGATGATTTAGTTGTATTTCTAAAGGAACTGATGGAAGCGGCAAACAAAGCAGTGGAAGAGACGCCTGAACTGTTACCTAAGTTAAAGGAAGCAGGAGTTGTAGATGCAGGAGGAAAAGGCTTATTTTTTCTATTTGAAGGATTTTATAAAATTGCAACAGAATTAAATATAATAGCTGAATTACAAAAGTCACAAGTAAAGGAAAATGAATTTGATAAAACAATTGCAAATATAGATCATGATCCGGAAAGTATAAAATTCCAGTATTGTACTGAATATATCATTTTAAATGGTGATTTTGATACAGAAGAATATAAAAAGAGAGTTCTTGAATTAGGAGATTCAGCAGTATTTGCACAAACTTCAAAGAAATTTAAAACACACATACACACGAATCATCCTGGAAAAGCAATGGAAATAGCATTGGAATACGGTCCACTGGAAAAAATGAAAGTTGAAAATATGAAACTTCAGCATGATAATCTGCAGATTTTCAGTGAAAAAGATGAAGCAAAATTATTCGTAAATAAAAATATTAATAAAACTGATTCTGGATATGTTATACTTGCTGATTCTGAAAATATAAAGGATGAATTCCTGAAGGAAGGGGCAGATGTTGTTATATTAGGTGGTCAAAGTAAAAACCCTAGTGTTCAGGAAATATGTTCAGCAATAGAGAAAGTTGACAAAAAGAATATATATATATTCCCTAACAATAAAAACGTAATAGCTACTGCAAAACTTGCAGCAGAAAAATCAGATAAAAATATAATAGTTTATGGTACAAAAACTATGCTTGAAGGGTATTACTGCTTAAAAAACAGGGAAGAAGATATAGAAGAATTAAAAAATACTGAAAAAAGAAATTATTCAATTGAAATAACAAAAGCTGTAAGAGATACAAAAGTTGATGATCTGGTAATTACAAAAGATAACTATATAGGACTTGTAAATGGAAAAATAAAATATACTGCAGCAACTTTAAAAGAACTTGTTGAAGAAATGCTGAACAAACTTGTTACTGTTAATACAATTACAGCAGTGGTTTCTGAAGGAAAAGACAAAAATGAAGAGGCTAAAAATCTAATAAAAGAAAAATTGAATAAAATAAAAACTACATATATAAATGGTGAGCAGGACAACTATAATTACTATATATATATTGAAAATAAAGATCCTAATATGCCGGAAATAGCACTACTGACAGATTCGGTATCAGACTTAATACCTGAAGACATAATAGGGTTACCGATAAAAATTGTTCCTTTAAAAATAGATTTAAATGGAGAGTTATTAAAAGATGGTGTTGAAATGTCAAAAGATGAATTTTGGCAAAAAATGGTTAATTCAAGAGATGAAGAGGATTTAAAATTAAAGACTTCACAGCCATCTCCACAGGATTTTCTGAATGCCTATAATAAATTATTTGAAAAAGGATACAAAAAAATAATTTCAGTACATCCATCTTCTAAATTAAGTGGAACAGCACAGGCTGCAAGAGTAGGAAGATCGTTGACTAACAGGGAAGATGATATTGAATTGGTAGACAGTATGGGAGGATCTCTATTACAGGGAATCTTAGTACTGGAAGCGGCAAAAAAAGCAGTAAAGAAAGAAAGTTTTGGAGAAATAATAAACTGGATAAATTCATATAAAAACAAAGGTAAACTTCTAATGATTGTTCCAGATTTAAAATATCTTGAAAAAGGTGGAAGAATTGGTAAAGCAGGCTCAGCAATAGCTGGAATGATACAACTTAAACCGATTCTTACAGTAAGTCAGGGAGAAGTTACAATTGAAAAGAAAGCAATTGGAGAAAGAAACGCACAGAAGTATATAGAAAAATATGTAAAAGATGAAAGTAGAAAACAAAGTCTTGTAGTATGTACATGTTGGGGTGGAGGACCTGAAGAACTGGAAAATATTTCAAAAATGCATTCAGAAATAGGAGAGAGCTCAAAAATCACATTTGCAATATTAAACAGACAAATAGGAGCGGTAATAGGTTGTCATACCGGACCTGTATATGGTGTTTTCATGTTCCCAAAATTGAGTTAATATTGTAGTAGTTTATAAAATAATAAGTGAGGAAAAGCCTTGAAATTTATAAATTTTAAAGAAATAGGTTCAACAAATGAATATGTAAGAAGAAACTTAAGAGTTAAAGAATTTGAAGCAGTCGTAGCTGAAAAGCAGAGTAATGACAGAGTGAAAAGAGGGAATCTGTGGATTTCAGATAAAGGAGGGGCCCTCTTTTCATTTTGGACTGAAGATAAATATGAATTGCAGGAAAAAATTGAGATGTTCAGCTGTTATATAGTGTCTGAAGTACTAAAAGAATACATTAAACAAAGTTCTGAAGATGAGACAAAAAATCTTAAATTTAAATGGCCAAATGATATTTATTATAAAGATGAAAAAATAAGTAGTATTTTTTGTGATAAAGTTAGAGATAGAATAATAGTAGGCATCAGAATAAATGTTAATAATAATGTTGATAAAATTGATGTAAAAGCAACTTCTTTATCAAAAATTTTCAATAAGGAATATCCAATTGAAGAAATAATTGAAAAAATCGTATTACTGTTTGAAAAGAAAGTTAAACTTCTTGTAAAGGAATGGGAAGAAATTTTATTGATTTTAAATAATGACAATTATTTAAAAAATAAAAAAATAAAGATAGAAAAAAATGGAAAATATCTAGAAAAAGAATATAGATTTTCAAGAGTAAATAGAGCTGGAAAGCTCTTAATTATTGGCAAAGGAGATACAGAAGAAACTAAATGTCAAACACTGAAATTTAAATTAATTGAAATTTAACAAAAAACCTGTTGACAAAGGATATAAAATTTGATAGAATAATTTTTGTCAACTGCGGGAGTGGTTGAGAGGACAATGGAAGA
>ERZ772977.1068-NODE-1068-length-15089-cov-8.072369_pt1 | contig 15089 bp, 15 predicted proteins | sample MGYA00511131_ERZ772977 | MGnify/ENA primary metagenome ERZ772977 (study PRJEB29015, sample SAMEA2737935) | human oral metagenome | biome: human oral; feature: human-associated habitat; material: dental | place: China | collected 2151 ...
GTTAGGATTACTTAAGAAAGATTCAGGAGAAATTAAAATTTTAGGTTATGATAATCCTAACAGTATTGAACTGAAAGATAAAATCGGAGTAGTGTTTGATGAGTTGTTAGTTCCAGAAGAGTTGACACTTGTTGATTTGGAAAAATTTTGTTCAAGGATTTATTCAAAGTGGGACAGAGAATTTTTTTATCAATTAAAAAGGAAATTTAATCTATCTGAAAAACAGGCTATTAAAAGTTATTCTCGTGGAATGAGAATGAAATTATCTATGGCAGTAGCTTTATCTCATAATGCAGAGATTCTTATATTGGATGAAGCTACTAGTGGTTTGGATCCGATAGTAAGGGAAGAAATTTTAGATTTTCTGCTTGAATTTATGCAAGATGAAAATCACACAATTCTAATCTCTTCACATATTTTATCGGATTTAGAGAAGGTGGCAGACTATATCGCTTTTATCAATGATGGTAAACTTCTTTTTGTTGAACCAAAGGATGAACTCAAAGAAAACTATGGTATCTGTACTTTATCTAATGAAGAAGTTGAAAATCTTGATGAGAAAGCCATAATTGGAAGAAGGATACATTCATTTGGACAAGAGCTGCTTGTTAAAAGAAATCTTGTTCCAGATGGGATAAGATTACAAAAACCGTCTATCGAAGATATTATGCTTTATTTTGTGAAAGGAGATAAAATATAATGACTGCATTGATATTAAAAGATATAGCTACTTTAAAAAAGACGCTGCTATTGACGATTACTATTTGTATTGCACTCGCTGTGTATGGGATATATGAAAATGTGATTTTTATGATTCCGCTTATATGTGTAATGATACCGTTAATTTTAACTGCTATCGCTTTTGGCTATGATACGAAATCGAAGTTTGAACAATTCGCCTTTTCGATGCCTATTAAAAAGAGCAGCTTTGTATTAAGTAAATTGTTTTTTGCGTTTGTATTTGGGTTAGTTGGTTCAGTATGTTTATTTGTTCTATTTATAGTTAAAAATGAGATGTCGATAGATAACATCGTATTTATCTCACTGATTACATTAGTTGCAAGTGTTTTAATGTCAGCGATTCAACTACCGTTTATCCTAAAATACGGTGCTGAAAAGGGCAGGCTGATCATGGTGATAACCTACTTTGCAATATTTGCTCTATCTACTTTTTTAAAAGAAAAATCAGATTTACTTGCGAATATGGTGGAGCTTTTCAGTAAGTATTCAATGGTAATGATTTTTATTGGAATAATCTTGGTAGGACTTGTTATTATAGGGATTGCCATAAAAATATCTATTTCAATTATGGATAAAAAAGAATATTAGAGAAAATTAGGATGGATTACAAAAGAATTTAGGCGGTAAGGAAGATCACAGTTATATTATCGCTATAGAAAAAGAGCAATGAAAAAATTTTCATCGCTCTTTTTCTTCATCGCTACTTATATTTTGATTATTTTGAAATATGTAGAATTTCAAAAGTCGGTAGGTGTTTATCAGGTTTATTGGTATAAAATGTAAAGATACATTTTTTCCATTTATCGGGATTAAAAACTACAATTTTACCACTTTCATCATTTTGTAATTGCTCATAAATAGTAAATGTCTTTAAAGTTTCAGAAGCTTTTATATCAACGACTTCTAATGTGACATACTTGGCCGAATCAAAATGATCCGACAATTCGACTGATGTGGTTGCTCCAATTTCAATATTTTGCCAACCAAAGGAAGTTAAAATGTTATCAAAATAACCATCAAATATAAATTTGGTCATTCCATTAGTTTCTTTCCAAATATATAGTGGACAATAACTATTAAATAGTTGACCCTCAGATTTTTCAGAGATTAAATAGACTTTTAAAAATAAATCTTCAAAGCCATCCATCAAGTGCCCTGTCTTTTGGACACGTTGTCTAATGATATTCATATCATAATCAGATGGTAATTTTATAGTGTATTGCATTGCTTGCATGGAAGTACCTCTTTTCTAATTTATACTTATAGTAAATATGATTTCTGTAATTTTGAATAATACTTAATTATGATATAATTATCATAAAAAATGATAAGGTGTTTTATATGAATTTTAATGATATGAAAATCTTTGTGACAATCTATGAAACAAAATCTATAAATAAAAGTTCAAAGATTTTACAATATGCACAATCAAATTTAAGCGCTAGATTAAAAGTGATTGAAACTGAACTGGGAGCTAAGCTATTTCTTAGAAATTATAATGGATTGGTTCCAACTGAAAAAGGAGACTTATTTTATCAATTTTGTAAGGAAACTTCCAATAATTTGGAGAATTTAAAAAAGAGGATTTCAAAAGCAAAAATAAGAGTTTTAATTTCAGAATTATTATTAAATCATGATATTAATAATTTACATACAATTGATTTATGTATAAGTGATATCAATATCAAAAAAACTTCAGAAATACCAAGTGTCGCTCAGCAAGAAGATTTTGATAAGATTTTTTGTTTTCAAGAAATTAAAAATCTTAAAAATTATGATGAAATTCTAGGAAACATTGAAGCAATGTATTTTTGCTCAAGCAATCAATTGGTTGCCAAGAAGACACCTTTTTTAATTAATAAAGATGAAAATTGTCCTTTTAGAAAAAGAACCGTAAGAGAGTTCGCTCATTTAAAAGAGTTTGTAGAAATTGATTCATTTGAGAATATTATTACCTTAGTTGAAAAAGGACAAGGAATTGCCTTGTTACCCACATGGTTGAAAAATAGATCGAACATAAAACCTTATACTCAAGATTTTGTTAACATCCCTTTTTTTCAGTATGAAAAGAAAGCTTAAATCAACTATTTTATATAGATAAGGCAAAGGGGTCCAATAACCAAACCAGGGATTTTGCATGAGTTTATTTAAATGAAAAGGTTTATGATATATATTCTTATGTTAAATTAAGAAATAGTCGGTAACTCTCTATTTTTTAGGGTGTTCTAGTTAAGGGATATAGTTTCGAGGGTTCATAGATGTAGAGTTTAAGAAGGAGAATTATCACGGGAGTTTGAAATGTCTATATACATATTTTGACAAAAATAGCTAATTTTGTAAAAGGAGGAATATATATGTTAGGAGCAATAGTTGGAGATGTTGTGGGTTCCGTTTATGAATGGAACAATATTAAAACGAAGGATTTTCCCTTGTTTAGGGACGATTGTTTTTTCACAGATGATACGGTGATGACCTGTGCTGTGGCGCTAGTATAGATGTTATCTAGGTTGCAAACACAATTTAAGTGAGTGATTTAGATGTTGTCTAATTCGGCAATTCAATCGTTGGCATTATGGCAGGCAGTGGATTAGATACTATGGAAGGAGTGGTAATTGTGGAATGTTGTTTTGCTTCATATGACGAATTTATAACAGAATACAAGAATTATAGGTTTGATGAATGCTCAAACTGTAATGGAAGTTGCGAACTTGTTGAAACAGATTGAACGTGTATTATCGAAGGTAGGATTTTGCATTTTTTCCCTATTCTTGTATTATGTTGTAAAAAATGTGGAAATGAGATCTTACCTGAACATACGAAACAGATGATTGACGGTGCATATAAGACTGCGGTTAAGGGAAAATAGACTATAGGAGAATTTCATCCTACTGGATATATGAAAAAATTTGAATATTGTACTGAGCAGAATTACGAATATGACCATAGGGATTATTTCAATATTCCCGGTTTATTTTATGATGAAGAACACTCCGTCGAAGGTTTCCTGATTCTAGTATATTTTGAAAAGGAAGCTCTAGTGTTTTTTTTACTATGCCAGAATATGAAATGGAAATTTTCTCGGAGAGCTATGGCTATATTGCAAAAAAAGATTCTTCTGGTTTGTATCGGTATGACTGGAATATTCCATTTGGGTTTAATACTAATGGAAAGCTGATAATATGGCTTGGTGATATAGACGATATGGATGATAAAACAAAAGGTATATTGAAACAATTTAATGTCCCGTCAGACCATTTATTGATTGATTCCTAATTCTATCAAGCTCAAATGAATGTATATTCAGTGAGCCGATAATCGAAAAAAGAATCTTGATATACAAAGAAGCATTTATTTACAATATAAAGAAAAAGCATTCAGTCGATTTATCGCATTTAACTGATGAGTGTCAGGAACATGAGAAAAAGGTTAAAAGACCAGTTGTTTTTACCGAGGCTGCAGTTGTAGAAGTCATAAATGCATATGATAAGATTCTTGCTACGGGGTTTAACGTTAGCGAGATGAGAAAATTATATGAAGAACTATATACTTCAACTGAAAGGAGCACCAAATATACATCGTGGCAGGCAATTAAGCTGATAGAAGCGATTTTGGTAAAACTTTCTTTATCGGTAGACAACATGGATATCATTATATATTCTTCATGATTATCGAATATTATTAGACCATTTGCTTTCAGCGGATAGATTTCTGAAACCAAACAGCATATTGTTACTACACTCGGAGTACAAAGCTTTAATGACCAAGAAGCGATATATAACGAAGAAATTAAGCGACTGAATACATTGTTTAACTAATTAGGGATTCTATCAAAATAAGAAGAATGAATAAGGAGCGTGATAAAGATGATTTCCGAAGAATTAAAATTGATTTTGGATAAATTCAACGAACAAGGAAAAATGTTTTTTCTTGAGGGAACCTCAGAAGAAAAGATATCAGAATTTGAGAAAGAGCATAGTGTAAAACTTCCAACAAAATTCAAGGAATGGTTGTTGTTTTCTGATGGTGGAGAGTTTTTCTTACCAGCAGGCATTCAGTTATATGGAATTGAGCATAAGCCATTAATTGATATAAATAACAATGACAGACCTAGTGAAGATTATATCGTCATCGGCGCTCTTGCATCAGGAGATCCTATTCTCTGTGAAAAAGCTGGTGAAAGAATCGCTATTTACAATCAGGAAGCTGGAAGAATTGAAGATGATGAAACCTTCGATGATTTCATAGCTTTTTTGAAAGGCCTGTATGATTTGCTTGGCATAGGGGGTTGATTCTATGTCAAGACGAACAGCAGAATCCAATAAAGCGATACTTGCTGCTTGGAATAAGGAACAAGAACTTGTTCAGAAAGGTAAAGGAACCAGAGAGTGGACTCCAAAACAGCAGCAAGATATTCTTGAAAGAGGCAAAGCTTATGATGATAATGGCGTTGCATTTCAAGGTCAGCATATGAAGAGCGCTGAAATGTATCCGGAATATCAAGGAGACCCCGGAAACATTCAGTTCCTTACAAGAGTTGAGCATCTAGAGGCTCATAATGGAAACTGGAGAAATCCAACAAACTGGTATTTCAATCCAGTAACCAAAGAGAAATTTGACTTTGGTGATGGCCCATTTATTCCATGTGAAATAATCCAGTTACCTGAGCCGATAATGAAGCCAAGCATAACTGTAGAGAAAAAGGGAGAAATATTAGCCAAACCGATAGAAAAAGCTAATATATCAGATGCTCCAAAAATTAAACCAGAGACAGAAACAACAACTGCTAAATCAGTTAATGTGAACAAGTCAAAATCTGATATCAAGCAAGCCGGAGATTTTGGTAATACAGTTAAAAAGTTTTTTAAAGCAGTGGTTGATTTTTCTAACCGCCATCCAGTTCTAACAGGAATAGTTAAAGTGGTGGGCGTAGCAGGATTGGCTGCAGTTGCAGATGCAGTAGCAAATGGTGGTCGTTCTAGTTCAAACAGCGGAAGTTCCGATGATTACACTTATACTCCGTCACAAAGTAATTTATACAATGATAGTTATGATGAAGTGCAAGCTGAAACAATAGATACGGATACTTCGGTGGAACGTTCTTCACCGAAAGAACATACCGTAAGGCCTCATGGGCAACACTATATAAAAAATGGCGAACGTGTGTGGATAGAAAAAGATTCATATCCTCGTGGTGGTAAAAAAGACGAATAACACAAAACAACCCTCTCAACCATCAATGGCTGGGAGGGTTTTGTGCGGCTATGCTTATCGGTTGATATCGACCGATACTCCGGATTTCAATTCTACGGTGCGGTGGTCGGGCAAACTGTGATTTGCTTGAGCCAGCGTTTTACAAGGATCTTGTCAAATTCAGTAAGGTCAGATGTTTGTGCTTTGATGAAATCCTGTAAGTCGGTGATGCGGCTTATCTGCTCATCACGTTGTACGGTATCCATCGCTGCTTGCTTGCGTTGTTCTCTGAGTTCAAAAATCTGCTCGACAATTTCGTCGTAGTCTTCTTTGGAGTTTGCCTTTCTGAAAAGCTCCTGCTGAAGTTCCATGAGCTTTTCGTCGATACCATCAACAGTGCTTGCTGCAGAAGTTCTGATGACTGTTGCGATATTTTGCTGCAGTAGCAGGATGAAAGGTTATTTAATCTAGTGGCGTCATATCTTGCAAAGACAGAAACAACAACTGAGGAACCTTACACGACTGCCGCTCTTGAAGTTGCAGTTTCGATGTTGATTTCCCACATTTCATGTTCTTTTCGAGACATTCTTCTATTCTTCAAATAAGATTAAGAATCGATTCTGTAATAAGGATACCAATCCAAAAAGACACCTAAAATTAGCCGAGACACCGAAAAAGACACCTTGGACACTTTTTAAGACACTTTAAGACGCTTTAAGACACTTTAAGACACTTTTAGCTTGTCGGTTAATGTGTGTTTATAAGGAATTACAATTTATTAATACATTAAATGGTAGATTTTTATAGATTTATGCGATAAAATATAGAGTGAAATATTGTATTTACTCCTGAAACGGAGGTGGAATAGTGAAACTGGAAGATTTTTGTGCAGGTGTATACGGGTACTATCCGAAATTAACGAGTCAAAATAAATTCATAGTTGCGTTGTTTGTAGTTGCAGGAGATGGGTATGTATCGAAGAGCTATGCGAAGAAACTTTTCACAGGAGAGAAAGGTTTTGTAATAAAGCGAAAATAGCCACTTCGAGGAAAAGATAATATCTCGTCACTGATTTTATTTTTTGAGACAGAGATTGATGATGCTGGAGCTGTACTCATTGTTCTGGGGATTCCGGGAAAGAAAGAACCTAATAAGAAGGCACTGGCAGTAGCGTTTGCACAGCAGATAAAGTTGTTAATTGAGAGCGGCGAAGAAGATTTAGAAACCATTCTTATCTTGCAATACCTAGAAGCCAAACAGACTAATGCAGAAGTTGATGCTTCATATGCAAAGCCTTTATATCCCAGTGACAGTATTTCTGTTTTTCATGATTCCTATCACGAGATACAGAGTTTTGATAAGATTACGCATAGTTAGGAACTTATAAATGCAAGATTCCGATGGAGAGAATTGCTTTCCTGATAGAGAAACGTCATTTTGCGTAACGATAGACGCAAAGTTTAAACGCAAATAATATGGAGGTAAGAGCGTGAAAGAACAGCCTGTTGAAAAATGGTCAACATTGAAAGAAGTTCAAGAATATTTGGGTGTTGGGCGTGACACCATTTTGCAGTGGATTGCAAGAAGAAATATGCCAGCGTATAAAGTGGGTCGCCTCTGGAAATTCAAATTGTCAGAAGTTGATGCTTGGATTCGTTCCGGCGGTGCGGCACATGATAACTCTGGAGCAGATTAATAAGCTGTCCGTATTTTAGGACACATAATTTTATAGAATTATGATGTGGTAGTGTATCTACCAACGAGAAGACAAATTTAGCCAAAGAAAGGTATGGATGTAAATTATGGATAATCAAGTACACAATGCGATTGTGAGTTTTATATGGGGAATTGCAGATGACTGTCTGCGAGATGTTTATGTTCGTGGTAAGTACCGTGACGTTATTCTTCCGATGACAGTAATTCGTCGTCTTGACGCTATGTTGGAAGATACAAAACCAGCAGTTCTTGAAATGAAAGAAAAGATGGATGCAGCAGGTATAACTAACCAGTGGCCTGCACTTTGTAATGCAGCAGGTCAGGCTTTCTGTAATGCTTCTCCGTTCTTATTAAAAGACCTTACAAGTCGTGCCAAGAAGCAGACTCTTAAGGCAGACTTTGAAGCATATTTAGATGGTTTCTCACCTAACGTTCAGGAAATTCTTGATAAATTTAAATTCCGTAATCAGATTGACACAATGATTGATGCAGATATTCTTGGAGCAGTTATTGGAAAGTATATTTCCCCGGCTGTTAATCTTAGCCCAAAGCCTGTCTATACAGATGATACTATGAGCAAGATTAAGCTCCCTGCTCTGGATAATCATGGTATGGGAACTGTGTTTGAAGAATTAATTCGTAAGTTTAATGAAGAAAATAACGAAGAAGCAGGAGAACACTGGACTCCTCGCGATGTTGTTGATCTAATGGCGGACCTTATTATCATTCCAGTCGCCGATCAGATTATGGATGCAACTTATTCTTGCTATGACGGAGCTTGTGGTACTGGAGGCATGCTTACAGTTGCTCAAGACAGATTGTTAGCCTCTGCAAAGCGAAGAGGGAAAAATGTATCTATTCATTTGTTTGGACAGGAAGTTCAACCAGAAACGTATGCTATCTGTAAGGCAGATATGTTGTTAAAAGGAAATGGAGAACAAGCTGAATATATCGCATATGGTTCTACACTTTCAGCCGATGGCAATGCAACTCGACAGTTTGACTTTATGTTGGCAAATCCGCCATATGGCAAGAGTTGGAAATCCGATGCTGAGAAAATGGGTGGAAAAAAAGATATTCTTGACAGCAGATTTAATGCTTATCTCGAAGATGGGACCCCATTACAAATGTTGCCGAAAGTTAGCGATGGGCAGCTCCTGTTCTTGCTGAATAATGTTGCAAAAATGAAATCAAATACGCCTCTTGGAAGTCGAATCGCTGAAGTTCATAATGGTTCTTCTTTGTTTACTGGTGATGCAGGTAGCGGAGAAAGTAACGCAAGAAGATACTTGTTTGAGAATGATTTGGTAGAAGCTATTATTGCGTTGCCAGAAGGAATGTTTTACAACACATCTCTCGGAACGTTTATTTGGGTTCTCTCAAACAAAAAAGCTCCTAACCGAAAAGGAAAGGTTCAACTGATTAATGCTACGGAAATGAAACAGTCTATGTGGAAAAACATGGGGAAAAAGAATTCTAAAATTACAGTTGAACATAGGAGAGAAATCATCAGGATGTTCACTGATATGGAAGAAAGTGATGTTAGCAAAGTGTTTGACAATGAGGAGTTCGGTCATTGGAGAATCACTATTTTGCAGCCTGAACTTGATAGTAATGGCTATTCTAAAAAGGATAAAAAAGGGCGAAAAATTGTGGATAAGAATAAGACTGATGTCGCAATTGTTCCTTTCACCTATCCAGATGGAGTACAGGGTTATATGGAAACAGAAGTACTTCCATACTGTGCTGACGCGTGGGTTGATGAGAAGAAAACCCAAATTGGTTATGAGCTTACTTTTACGAAGTATTTCTTTGAACCGAGGAAGATTCGTAATATAGAGGCTATTGCTTCTGATATCAAGAATGTTGAAGCACAAATGGCAGGGATTCTAAGTGAGGTATTATCATGAGTGGATTTGAAAAATATGAAAAATATAAAGAAACTGGGATAAGCTGGATTCCTTATATTCCTGAACACTGGAAGATGAAAAAGATTAATGACTTGTTCATTGAACGTTCAGAAAAATGTTCTGCGTTAGAATATATGCCGCTTTCGGTGACAAAATTTGGTGTGGTTCCACAGTTAGATACTGCTGCTAAATCCAAAGATAGTGAGAATAGAAAAAAAGTTCTTACGGGTGATTTTGTCATAAACAGTCGGTCTGACCGAAGGGGTTCTAGTGGATTCTCAAAATACGATGGGTCTGTTTCGCTGATAAACATTATATTGTGTCCGAGAAAGGATACCTCTCTTTACTATCATTATTTATTAAGAAGTCACACTTTTATAGAAGAGTTTTATCGCAATGGACGAGGCATAGTTGCTGACCTATGGACAACTCGCTACAGTGAAATGAAAAATATATATGTTCCGGTTCCGCCTATTGATGAACAGAATCAAATCCTAGAGTTTTTGAGATGGAAGATGTCTGTTTTTAATGACCTTATACCAGAAAAGGCTATAACTAAAGGCAATATTATCGCTTCTAGCCAATCTCTATTAGCACGTGAAATGATGCTCATAGACGAATATAGAACAAGCCTTATTTCTGCTGCGGTTACAGGACAGATTGACGTTCGAAATATCGTGATTCCAGAATATGTCTATATCGAAGAAGAAGAGGCAGAAGCCGATGAAGAAATGGTACCAGAGGAGGTATAAGCTATGGCTTTTACAAATACAAAAGAAAGCGGTTTTGAAACCCTAATTGTGGAGTGGCTTGTCGAGCAGAATGGCTATGAGCAAGGCACCAACGCGGACTACAATCGTGATTATGCAATTGATGAAACTCGTTTGTTCCACTTTCTTCAGGACACTCAGTCTGATTCTTTAGAGAAGCTTTGCATATTTAAATCTGATGTTAAAAAGAATCAGTTCTTAAACAGGCTGCAGGGCGAGATTGCTAAAAGAGGCATTATTGATGTGCTTCGCAACGGCGTGAAGGTTTATCCTGCCAATTTGATTATGTTCTATCTGACACCAACTGAGAATAATGTCAAGGCCAAGGAAATGTATAAAAAGAATATTTTCAGTGTAACAAGGCAGTTGATGTATTCTAACGATTCTACGAGACTTGCGCTAGATATGTGTATATTCATTAATGGCCTTCCAGTTATCACATTTGAATTAAAGAATCAGCTTACGAAGCAGGACGTTGATGATGCTGTTCAGCAGTATAAAAATGACCGCGATCCAAGAGAGCTTTTATTCCAATTTAAGCGTTGTATGGTTCATTTTGCGGTGGATGATGCCAGAGTTAAATTCTGCACAAAGTTAGATGGAAAGAGCAGCTGGTTTCTTCCTTTTGACAAAGGGTATAACGACGGTGCAGGAAACCCTCCTAACCCGGATGGAATTATGACTGATTATTTATGGAAGGATATCCTCACAAAACATAAGCTAAGTCGAATTATCGAGAACTATGCACAGGTTGTTGTCGAAGAAGACCCTGAAACAAAGAAAAAGACTGTAAAGCAGATATTCCCTCGTTATCATCAGTTGGATGTTGTAGAAAAACTTCTTGCTGATGTAAAAGAAAAAGGTATCGGAAAGAGATATCTGATTCAGCACAGTGCTGGGTCAGGAAAGTCAAATTCTATTTCTTGGCTTGCGCATCAGCTGATTGGCCTTGAAGAGAATGGACATCCAATGCTGGATTCTGTTTTGGTTGTAACCGACCGAAGAATTCTCGATAAACAGATTAGAGATAATATAAAACAGTTCATGCAGGTAGCTAATACTGTTGCATGGGCAGAACATTCCGGTGATTTGAGAGATGCCATTAAAGATGGTAAGAGAATCATTATCACCACTATAGAAAAATTCCCTTATGTTGTTCCGGATATAGGAGCAGCACATAAGGATAATAAATTCGCTGTTATTATAGATGAGGCGCATTCAGGTCAAAGTGGAAGAAACTCTGCTCAGATGAATTTGGCTCTTTCCGGCCTTGCTTCTGAGGACGAAATAGACAACGAAGATAAAATCAATGCAATGATGGAAGGCAGAAAGCTATTAAAAAATGCAAGCTATTTTGCGTTTACAGCTACCCCAAAAAATAAGACATTGGAAACTTTTGGTGTTCCTTACCCTGATGGCGATGAGGTTAAACACCGTACATATCATTCTTACACAATGAAGCAAGCTATTCAGGAAGGTTTCATTCTTGATGTGCTTAAGTATTATACACCTATTGCCAGCTACTATAAGCTTATGAAGACTGTGCAGGACGACCCAATGTTTGATAAAAAACGTGCACAGAAGAAGCTTAGAGCATTTGTTGAAAGTGATTCATACACCATTGCACAGAAAGCAGAGATGATGATTGAACATTTTCATGAGCAGGTAATTTCAAAAGGAAAAATTGGTGGGCAAGCACGTGCGATGGTGGTTACCTCAAGCATTCCTAGATGCATTGAGTATTACTATGCTTTAAATAAGTGTTTATCCGCTAGACACAGTCCATATAAAGCAATCATAGCTTTTTCTGGAGAGCATAAGTGTCAGGGCCAAGAACCGGCGCTGACTTCAGCTTCTATGAATGGTTTCCCTGATGCAAAGATACCTAAGACATTAAAGACTGACCCGTATCGTATCCTTGTTGTGGCAGATATGTTCCAGACTGGTTTTGATGAGCCGCTGTTACATACCATGTACGTAGATAAGATGCTATATGATATCAAAGCGGTTCAGACTTTATCAAGATTGAACAGATGTCATCCGATGAAGCATGATACCTTTGTTTTAGATTTTGCAAATAATCCGGCAATGATTGAGCAGTCATTCTCTAGATATTATAGAACCACATTGCTTTCTGGAGAGACTGACCCTAACAAGTTGTATGACCTTATTGCAACTATGGAAGAGTATCAGGTTTATTCAACAGACCATGTTGAGAAACTAGTTGACCTATATTTGAATGGCGCTGAAAGAGATAGACTTGATCCAATTCTTGATGAGTGCACAGCGGTATATAAGAATTTGGATACCGAAGAACAGATTAAGTTTAAGAGTTCAGCAAAGGCTTTTTGTCGTACTTATGGATTCTTAGGTGCAATCCTTCCTTATGGAGATGCTGATTGGGAAAAGCTTTCTATATTCTTGAATCTTTTGATTCCAAAGCTTCCTTCGCCTAGGGATGATGATTTCTCAGAAGGAATCCTTGATGTTATTGACCTTGATAGTTATCGCCTTGAAGCACAAGAATCAATGTCCATCAAGCTAGAAGATACAGCTGCAGAAGTTTCGCCTGTTCCAGCTGGTAGCGCAGGTCATATCGTTAATCCTGAAATGTATTTACTGTCTATTATCCTGAATGATTTCAATGATATGTTCGGAAACATTGACTGGAAGGAACCAGATAATGTTCGTAGACAGATTATTGCTATTCCGGATATGGTTGCAAAAGATGAGAAGTATCAAAATGCAATGAAGAATTCAGATAAGCAAAATGCTCGAATAGAAAGTGAACGTGCATTGCAGCAGGTTATTTTCGATGTGATGGCTGATAATATGGAGCTTTTCAAACAGTTCCAAGACAATCCTTCTTTCAAGAAATGGTTGTCAGATATGGTATTTAATATGACTTATGAGCCAAATGCAGGAAGTAAGATTGTTAAGTATCCAGAACCACAAACAACAATGAGTATGGTCGCTGAAGATACAGTTCCATACGGTGAGAAAAAATAAAAATCATGAAGGAGGCGCAGTATGAGCGAGGCGTTATCTGAAAGATTACATAGCGATTTCGACTCAGTCTTTCACGAAGTTACACAGCCTGAGAAGGTGACGTGGTCGACGGAAGGACAGCTGCGCCTATTTCATTTAAAAATCAGAAACAACAAATTTAACCCGGAAGAGATAAAAACTCTTCTGTATCGAAATATTGGTGAATATGTTTTCTCGCGAGCTAGAATCGAGCGATTCAAAGTAACTGGTGATGCAATTGCGGTAGGTGCCCAAGCAATTAGAGTACTCAATAAAAATGGCGGTGACGATGTAAAAGGCACAGGTACTGGGCTTGGTGAAATGCTATTATATTCTTTCTTAGAAGAAAAATTGAATGCTCCTAAATTAATGAGCCGAGTTGAACTATCCACCGATGATAAACAATATGCAAGCACCTGCGATGGCATACATCTGTTGATGAGTCAGACATCAGGTCTCCCTTATCATCAAGTTGTATTTGGTAAATCAAGTATTGTGGGTGACTTGACTTATGCGATTGATGCTGCATTTGATATCATACTTGAAATTGAAAACAACGAAGACAAAAATCTTCATATGGTCGATAACGTAATATTTGACCGACTTCTAAACGAAATAGTAGCAACAAGGAAAACTTGATATGTTTCCACTAACGACAAGGGTTTAGTTAGCAGAATGGATAAGGGCAGATTATGTCGATAGATATGTTTCCGCAAATAAGCGATATTTGGCTCAAAATACACAGATATGTTGCAATATGACGACATCAATCAGCACGTATCGAGCCATGTGGAGTGTGTGGTGTTGCTTGTGCGAGCTGATTCATAAGTAAACGATATTTATAATGGGTATTTTTAAAGGAGGATATTTATGTTAGGAGCAATTGTTGGAGATATTGTGGGTTCTGTTTATGAATGGAACAATATTAAAACGAAGGATTTTCCCTTGTTTAGGGACGATTGTTTTTTCACAGATGATACGGTGATGACCTGTGCTGTGGCGGAAGCAATCATGAATGGTGGACAGAAGGATGACTTCATTGATGCCATGAAGAAGTACGGCAGAATGTATCCAAATGCGGATTACGGAGCTCGATTTAACAGATGGCTTATGACCGAAAACCGTGAACCTTACAATAGTTTTGGGAATGGTTCTGCGATGCGTGTTTCTCCGTGCGCTTGGAGGTTGGATGCCACAACAGACGAGTTGCCGCCTGAAGGGAAACGTCTTGCGCAACTTTCTTCAGAGGTGACGCATAACCATCCAGAAGGAATCAAAGGAGCTATGGCAACGGCGGATGCGATCTTTATGTGCCGTTACTTCTTTAGTGGTTATGCTAGTGACAACGGGCAAACAAATAGTGATAACCCTGAGGAAATCAAAAGACGCATCAAGGAACATATCGAGAAAGAGTATGGATATGACCTTTCTAAAACGCTAGATGAAATTCGCCCTACGTATCGTTTCAATGAAACGTGCCAGGATACGGTTCCTCAGGCTATCGTTGCCTTTTTGGAGAGTACAGATTTTGAAGATGCGATTCGAAACGCGATTTCTCTTGGAGGGGACAGTGATACTCTTGCGGCAATCACAGGAAGTATAGCAGAGGCAGCTTATGGAATTCCTGAGTGGATCAAAGACAAGGTTTATACCTATCTAGATGAGCCTTTGAAAGATGTGCTTAGACGATGGGAAGAATTCGTTGTAATCAAATAACCGTATATATAGGTGTATG
>ERZ772977.1069-NODE-1069-length-15086-cov-3.769277_pt1 | contig 15086 bp, 9 predicted proteins | sample MGYA00511131_ERZ772977 | MGnify/ENA primary metagenome ERZ772977 (study PRJEB29015, sample SAMEA2737935) | human oral metagenome | biome: human oral; feature: human-associated habitat; material: dental | place: China | collected 2151 ...
TATTTCTTTACTATCGCCTGTCTTATAAATGTCAGAATGGGTGTGACTGAAACTGATTATTTACGTAGCGATGTAATTTTTAAATAATTTGCTTATATAGTAAGGCTCTTTGTCAAGAGTAGGGGTGGAATAAACAAAACAAGGATTACCCGATCTCAAAAAGCAGACTGAACAATCCTTATTCGTGACCAACCATACTACATTGTACGGTTGCATTATTTAGTTTGTGACAGCTCCTTCCCTTCCACCTGTGCCGTAGCAATCATAGCAGTAACAGCTTTCAATCGTAGAAACTGTTGGATTGTTACCACGCTTCATCATGCTTGAGATCGTGGATTGAGACAAGTCTGCTTCTTTTGCGAGCTGATATTTTGACCACCCGCGTTCATCGAGAAGCTCCGAAATACGGGCTATCAAATCCATATCATTCACCACCTCGCTACACTATAATTTTATACCGAAACTACGCAGCAACGTTAGAACGAATAGGCTATATAGTATTACCGTGCATTTGCGTATTATTCGGTATAAAGTGTAACGAAGTAGTTTTATCATTTGGTCGTAATAGAAATGATTGTTCTGTTTTCCTCCATTTTCCAGCAAAATATAATACCGGCACTCAAGTATTGAAATATCCGTACGGCGGCATCCTCATCTGAAACTGGTTGCTATATTTCCTTTACAACCTTAGTGAAAACCAGATGAGTAAAAATATCATCAACTTGCTTGGCAATTTTTTTTGAATCCACAAGTGTACCAAGCTCAATATTCCCTTCTTGCCCATGATAGGATAAGTTTGCCGATGTAATTAGTGTGTGTTGCTCATCAACTGAAATCACCTTTGCGTGTAAAGCGGCCATTGAATCATTACTTCCCTTGAAATTGTATATATGCAAAAATCTTCCCTTGTACCGGCAAAGTTTGTCAAAACCTTTTTGTTTCTCAATGTTATTCACAAAGAATTTCACATAAACTCCCTTTTGGCTTTTATCAATAAGGACATCAACAAGGTCAGTAAAGTATCCGGACAGCGAGTATCCTGTAATCAAAACACTTCGTTTTGCTTCCCAGATCATCCCCTCAACAGTATTCTTTGTTGATTTTGCTCTTACAGAAAAAGACGGAGGTACCGTAGTTACTAATGAAGCAGTTACAGCATTTTCTTCGGCAGAGGCCGCTGTAACTAATTGATAAATCTCTTCTGCTTGTTTCTGAGACAAGGAAGGGTATCGTTTTATTATTTGTGGAATGGATTGTTTTGTATCCCCGATTCTGTCTGCTTCAATTTGACCAAGTAAAATGTCTAAATTCACATTTCCAGTTGACATAGCTCACACACCAACTCTCTGAAATACGACTCTCGTTCGCGACTTGCAACGGGGACTACCAAGCCACGATCAAGCATACGGTTTCCATTTTCACAGGCTGTTTCAGAAATCATACAGCAGGAATGGCAGGCCGCTCCGTTAAGGTTATTTCTAGCCGGAGCATTGCTCATACATTCTGGATCATTAGTGCAGAGAAGTGCCTCTTGGAATGCATCTTTCATTAAAGAAACTAATTTTCTAATGTTACCAAGCTCTACTAAACCTCCTAATGAGCCTTCCTTATCTGCGCTTCCTGTATACAGAAGAATACCAGTCATTTTTTCACTAAAGTAGATTCTTTCTCGTATTGCCGAAGATGAATATCCAGATGCCATCGACATTTGCTTAATTAACAAATGTGCGAAAGTATGCATTAACACATAGGTTGCATTTCTCTTTACATTTAATGTCCAACCTTTAGCATTGCAGAACTCCTCATAGCACTCTTCGTATCTCTGGGAAAGTGCCTTTACTGACGAAATACCAAGCCACTTCTCTAATGTCTCTTTATTAAACTCGATGAAAACACCTTCACCATTGATCTCAGCCGCCGGCAACCATTTTTCACTCTTTCCTTTATTAAGATAAACAACATTAGCCTGGACGTCTGCATCCGGATCAGGTGCATCTACGCGAGTAAATCCAAGCAATACTTTCACTTCACGAAGGCGAGTGATTCTGATAACCCTACTAAAATAGGGTTTCAGATATGCTGGCAAACTGTCCTCCTCTGCTTTGAAATGTTTTTTATTAGAAGCATAGGCAGGATCATTATGATGAGTGATAGCATCATACTCCATTTGCTTAATTTCTTTGAACTCTGTTATATTACTCAATCTACGAGTTAGAGCTTCATCAAACTCCATGCGAGTATAATTTTCAGCAAAATACTTGTTATATGCGGCAGTTACACCATCATCTCCCATTACATCTTTCAAAAGTTCAATATCATGAAGATGTTCATCGACTAAATTGTACAAAGGATTAACCCACGGAGGAATAGAAATAGCACTCCTACTTACAGAGAAATAGACATTTGATGCACCTCTCTGTGATGGGATTACCTTTTTATCACATCTTTCATTTCTTGATCTCGGACGGAAAGGATGATGACCTGTACAGTGCAATTCGCTAAAGTTATCTTCTTGCGTAGCTCCACTCATGCTTCTTTTAGCACCACACAGTTCACACTCAACCCACATATCCGCAAGCGTTGAAGTATTTCCTGTCGAGTACATTTTTAACTTTCCTTTGCAGTTGGTCGTGCCACGATGAACCCACCAACTCCACGGAAAATCATCCATGTGTCCATTTTCGCAAATAGTAATAAATCGAGATGGATATGCAGGTTTGTGACAATCCGGACAAGTAACTCCGAACCTCAAATACCTTTCCAAATCAAAGTTATCCCGTACATCGAAAAGACGACCACACTTCAAATTTGAACACACATGAGTGGAAGGGAAAGAAATTACCGGCACATCACCAGAATATGAAGTTCGAGGCATATAAAAGCAGTCAACACCAAGATAGGAAGCCAATCTTCCGTCAATAATTTTCTTGCCCTTTTCTTTCCAATAGTTAATATCAAGTACCGTTACCGAATCCTTGACAGCATCAACAATCGCACCTGGGCCGAATGTTGTAATAATTTGGTTAGGGCGCTGTTCGCCCAATTTGTTGTTATCGTATCCTGCCATCTTACTCCTCCGTGTAATAAAACATATTTGCCGCGTTTTCCACTTCACGCATAGAGCTTAGTGTAGCCTTCTCGGTATCCTTACATGACTGTCCATAATAATTCATAAGGCGGTTATATTTATCAGTTCCATAAACATAGTACCGCAAAGGCTTGCCTTGTGCTGCCAGCATTTTCCACCAATCAATAAACTGGTCAATTTCATTCTCTGCATCCAGTCTTACTTCTGGTTTAACTATATTAAGCCGGTCAAGGATTAACGCCTTTATCTCGGTCATTTGTATATCAGAAAGAGCAGCAATATCAGCAGCCCCCTCATTAGATGCCATTTCTGGATACTTTAACCGAATCGCAGAAATTATTAGAGCGTGCATTACGCGGTCTCTTGCTCTTGCAGAGAACGGAGTGGCTGTTGTACCTTCAACAAACCTATATAGCTGCGAATGATAGCCCGTAAAATTCTCATAATGCGACAAATCACGAGGACGATATGGGTTATAAAGCGTAAAGACAAGACCTGGGAAAGCACGACCTATTCGGCTTGTTGCTTGAATATATTCAGAATTTTGCTTTGGCTGTCCGGTTACGACCATTAGCCCAAGACGGTCAACATCCATGCCGACTGCTATCATATTGGTTGCAACGGCTGTGTCAAGACAATCCTTTGAATCACAGGTAGCTTCCAACTGTCTTAATTTATTCGGAATCTCATAGGAAGACATTCTGGAAGTTATCTCAACCTTCTTGTTTAGATAACGAACCTTATCCATATTGTATTTCGTTTTAATACGATAGATTCGTTTCGGAATGTCGTCTTGTAATAAGCGTACTGCACCGCCAAGTTCTCGAATACTGTTGTAATATCCCACTAAGGAATAATACGGATCAATCACATCCTTGTATTCATCCTTCTGAGCAAGTTGATAAGAAGTCTGAAGAATGATTGCATACATTCTTAACAGTGTAGTCTTTACGGATTGACCTGGTGCACAGACTCCAACATACTTTCGAAACGGGTCATCTTTAGTAGATATTTCATTGATGAAGAAACTGTCACCGATTTCAAAACCGTTAGGAGGAAACTGTGCAGTTGATTTTCGTGCATAAAGGCACCTTGTCTGCTCCGATGCGTTTTTAATAGTGGCAGTTGAAACCACATACTTCGGCTTAATCTTCTTATCACCATAAGTACACATATCCTCAATAATAGTTTCGTATGCACCATAAACCGTTCCAAGAGGCCCAGTGATTAAATGAAGCTCATCTTGAATGATTAGCTCAGGCGGAAGAAACGGTCGAATCGGAGTTAATGTTGAAGTGGAAAGCTCTTGTGTCTTATTGTGTCGTTTATGTTCTTCACCAATGGCAACATACCCATCACGGCTGCAAACCCTATCAACTCTTCCAAACAACACATTTGTCTTAACATCCCAAGGAAGGCGGGCAAATTTATCAACGGTAGACAAAATAATAGTCGGACATTTCGCATAGATTTCCTCATCAACAAGATACACTGGAATCTGAATGCGATCCTGTTTGTACTTATAGAACATACAATTTCTATCTGCACAATAAATAGCAACAGATTTTCTGTCAGGGTCAATATAAAACTCATCTTCCGTAAGAGGTTTTCCGCAAAACGGGCAAGTCAACAGCTGCTTATAAAGCAGATTGCGTTTTCTTTTTGCTTCGCCCGGCTTATCAGCTTTTTCTACCAGTTCATCAAATTTGTTAGGTGTTACGCCACCACCGACCCAGAAACCAATACTAATAGGTTCCTTTCCATACTTAGGATATGTTTTTTGACGAATAAGTTCAGCGGCAACAACCATTTTCGTAATTCGATCTCTCTGCTGTGTTGTCAAAAGACGCAGCGTATAGCGGAGCATTGCGGTAACTCCACCATCAGCATTATACTCAGATGCTTCAGAGGCGCGCAATCTTCGATTAGCAATTACAAACGCCATCAAGCCTAAATATGCTTCAGTTTTACCACCACCGGTCGGGAAATATAGCAGATCGACTACATCCCGGTCTTTATGTTCTGGATTAACAATTCCACTCAAATTCATTAGTATGAACGCAATCTGGAATGGTCTCCAGCCAAAATCTGTATCAGGCTTTCTTGGGTCTACAAAATCTCTAAAGTTGCATTCTATTCCAGCACCATGCTTTTTAGAATAGCTCATGATATTTCTCTGAAGTAACATGGAACGGTTCATAAAACAAAATGCATCAAAAGCAATTTCATCATTTGTAATCAATGTAATGCCTTCATGGATTCTATCCAACGTTTCACTACAATGAGAAATTACTTTATCGCCGATTTTATCTTTGAAATCAGCATTGGACATTTTATCATCCGAAATTAGTTTTTCCTGAATCCATTTTCCATAAGAATCAGCTAAGACATTTAATCTCTCAAAGATACCTGCCTTGTTTTTTGGATTTGACATGAATCGCATTGAGAAAAAGAACTTATCGAAGCCCTTCAAAGCAGCACTTACGCCAGGAAACTCATATTCTGGGATAAAATCCGATTTCACCCAAGAGGTTCTTCCTTCTACTGCATCATCCCATGTTGCTGCACAGTTTCTGCCACGGCCTAAAATGGGACGCTGTTCAAAATAGAACTCATCTTCTGCAAGTACATCCCGGCAAATATTTTCCGCAAAAAATACTCTATCTCCATTTTCCGAGTATGCTTTAAGTTCAACTTGGAACATCATTGATTCAACTTCGTTTTCGGAATTTTTCCGTCTATTCATGACATACGCAGTTACCAAGGAATATCCCGTTTTCAAAGGGATTCTGGAAAGATGTACGATGACATTGGAATCTTGCCGAAGGCGAATTTCTGTATTTTTTTCAAACGAATCGAAATCGACAATGATTGTGGATGACATTGGCTGTCGGGTATAACTGGCATGGTTATACTCTTTGCCATCTTTTCCAACCTGCTTCTCAACCGAACGAACATAGTCTCCCCATTTCACATCAATATTGATTGCTTTCGTAGAGGAAGCAATATAGAAGCTTATTCCGATTGAAGTTGGTAACTTGAAGCTGGTGGTCATTATGGGTTCATTATCATCGTCCTCGCCGGCGGTATAATCCTCAGAATCTCCATACGCGATGTCAGAATCCACCTCTTGCTCTCCAGCAGTGGAAGATTCTTTTTCTTCGGTCTGAGAAGCAAGCATTCCAATGATATATGAGCTTTTGGGATTTTCGTCCAATATCTCATCCTCGGACTGCGGCCCCATCAGATCAGTTCTAAGTGCGTTGATAATCTCTTGTCGCACTTCTGAATACTTAAATCTATCAGGCATTTTTATCCCTCCTCGATCTTATGAGCTGTTCCCAAAGTGTACTTGCAGGTATTGCCAAGTTTGATATTGTTATCAGAAATCAAACGATACTCCCACACTTTATGGTCTGGGTCAGCCGTAGACGCAAAGTGGCACCATTTGATTCCTTCGCGAGCTTTCGCAACCACATCATCTGCCGTCACTTCGTTTGAAGCCTTTACCTCTACCATAAATTTACCGCTCGTCGTTTCTACTAAGAAATCAGGATTGTACTGTTGACCAGCTTGCCAGAAAAGCCCCAACTGATTCAGCGGCGGCTTAATCCAACGGATTACATCTGGATCTTCTTCAAGAATGATAGAAAACAAGCGTTCGGTATCGCTGTCAAAAGCATTTTCGGTATAATAGGCTTTTTTGTAACCTGTGAACAAGTATTTCTTGATGTTTGACTTGTCAGTAAATGGCTTATCAAAACGAACACGACCATCCTTTTTTACATTCTTGACAAACTTGCGGAACAGAATCAAATCCTTCTGAACAATATGGATGTCCTCTGTCTTGCGTTCAGTATGTTCAAAAATCTGTTTTCTAATATCCGATACAATCAAAGAGGCATAACGACGGACGATTTTCCGTTTATCTTCTTCATCGCCTTCAATTTGTGCAAGATACTGCTCTACCACATCAATGATAAAATCCGCATCTTCATATGACAGTTCACTAATGGAGTCGAGGAGCATACAAGCCAATGTATTCAGAGCGTCATCAACCTCCAGAATCTGCGCATCAACGGCGATCAGAAGCTGCTGATTTATAGCATCAAATCTTTCGATTTTTGCCAGAGCAACCTCAAAATCCGGTATTGTTCTCTTGACTGCAAACCGTTTGAATTTCACTTCAGATGTCGTCTGAACCAAGATTTTCGGAACAGAGATTGCTTTGCCAGAATATTCTTTTATTTTCTGAACAAATTCATCCCTTGAAAGAGGCTTCTTTCCTTTGCTGGTGGTGGAAGTTGCCCCTGGAATTTCCGATATTTCTGGTGTTTCTGGTGTCCCACCATTCTTCTTATCAGGTTCACCAGTATCCACATCGAAAAGCTGATCTAATGTCATCTGCTCATTCCCGGAAGAATCTGCATCTTTCTTCTTTGTTGCACCAAAAGCTTTCAAATAAGCTGCATACAGTTCCTGCTGTGTTTGGGTATTGGTGCTGATTTTGGCAAATGATTTTACACCTGTATCAGTTACGGCAAAATCGAAAATATTAAGCTGACCTTCATCAACGGGGCTGCTGATGTCTACGGTGTCCGAAGGCTCAACCGCAGTTTTGTCCAAATCACGATATTTGAAAATATCACTGTTTTTAATTTCATCAACCAACTCGCGATAGTGATCATGGGCAACAATATCCAGGGTATCAATATCCTCATTACCGGTAGCCTGTCCAAAGGGCAGACGAAGTCCTCTACCAATAGTTTGCATTGCCAAAATGTCACTCTTTGCTGCATTCAAAGGAATGATGGTAAATAGGTTGTTGACATCCCAGCCTTCTTTCAGCTTATAGACATGAAGGACAATCTCGACAGGATTTTGTGCGTTTTCAATCGAAAGCAGCAGTCGAATATTTTCCTCTGATTCATCACCCTTCATATTGGAATGAATCTCGATTACTTTCCCCTTATATTTACCGTTCAAGAAGTTATCACTGTCAATCAAAGCTCGGACTTCTTTAGCATGGTTTGTATCGCGGCAAGCAATCAAAACGATAGGTTTTACATACGGTAGAGCCTGATCATCACAGAACTGGCGAATAACACCTTTACGATGTTCGTGAAGTGTTAATCCGTCATGGATTTTCATCTCCTCAATGTCCTCAGCGCTATAACCCGCCATGTTCGATCTTCCCATCACCACAGGTGTTTTCAGATAACCCTCTACGGCTCCTCTGGCAAGATCATAAGCGTAGATTACATTATTGGTTGACTTTGGTGTCGCAGTAAACTCCAACCCAAGCACTGGCTTCAAGAAGTTTATTGCCTTCATGGAAGCAGGCGCATAGTAACGGTGTGCTTCATCCATGCAAATTACTAGGTCATCAAAACTGGACAGTACCTCAGCAAATGACATACCAAGAGTTTCTTTGAATTTATGAAAATTGAACTGGAAGTCCGTTTTGCTATTGAAAATCTTTCCGATGTTGAAGATGAACAGTTCAATCTCAGAGCCTTTTTCAAACTGAAGACTCATCTGCTCATATCTAACAGGATAAGAATCATAACTCTCGCCATCATAAACCTTTGGACGCCCCATCTCCGACTCTAATCCCTTAAAAATATACTTCGGGTGATTGGGATTTGATTCTTTCCGAAGTTTTTCGTAGATTGTATTTCCTGGTGCCAGAATGAAGAAGTGACAATACCCCTTTGTCTTATAGAGGTAATACATACAAGCTCCCATCAAACGAGTCTTACCAATACCCGTTGCCATGGCATAACAGAAAGACGGGAAATCGAACTTATCATCAACCTTGATTTTACGCTGTTTCTCACAATGTTCCGTTGCCACAGCTTCAATCTCTATCTTGCTGTCCTTTTTATAATCACAGTGAGTACTGATTGCATCCAGATAGGAAAGAGCTTCCTGCTGGGGTTTGCGCAGGCTCATGGCATATCCAATTTTTGTTACAATATCAGCCATTTATCGCACCTCACTTTCAAATGTACACTTATCCAGTAAATCTTTCGGAATACGCTTCACTTCAATGTTATCCGGTAGCCTCAAATTAGACTGTACTTTTGTACTATATATTAGCAACGACTGATTCTCACCGAGGGTCGTTGCGATAGAGCGAATATATTCACCGTTCACAAACTCCTTCGTAATATGAATGAACCGTTTCTCTGACGAATGTCCGTGATACACACCGTCCGGTTTATATTTGAATCCTTCAATCTTACAAATAGCTTCACAAAGCATCTCAAATGTGTACTCTGGGTTAATCTGATAAATCGGCAAACGCTCGTTCTTAATTAGCAGGCTTGGCGCAAGTTCATAGAAGTGATAGCCACTTCCACCTTCCCAGTTTACTGCCTTAGTGATACCTCCAGCGTCTTCACCATTTACAATCCGATCAAGACGAACTTTGCAATGAGTGTAGGCATGATTTCCAAGTTCAATTCCAACCCACTTTCTGTCCATCTTTGTAGCTACCGCAGCTGTTGTTCCGGAACCTAAGAAGGAGTCCAAAACCCAATCTCCTGGTTCGGTTGCCATTTCAAAAATCTGCCTAATTAACTGCTCAGGTTTTTTTCCGTTACCAAATTCAACAGAACCTTCTTTAGTTAAATTTTTCATCCAAGCATTCATATCCCAATAAGTCCCTTGGAGGTCTTTCTTGAATAACTCACCATCAATCACTTCGGATGTATCCTTCAGCCAAACAAATAATCTGCATTTATCGCCTTTATAAAACTGCTCATATAGCGTTCCACGATTTTTTCCTGTCCGCGGAACATATTCTATCGAAATCAAGTCCTCAGCTATGCTATTTTCGGTTCTATACTCCATGACCCTTGAGCGAATAGAACTCTGCGCATTTGTGGTCTGGAAGATAGAAATACCATATTTCTGATAGGCTTCTTTTTCAGTAATACCATCTCTTGTTGCAACCTGTTTTATGGACATCATTACAGGATTTTTCCGTAAATATACTTTAATCTCGTTTCCATCGCCGTCAACAGTTGAGCCGTAATATTCCTTTTCACCTGGTTCGACTAAAACAGAAGTGTACTTCCAGCTTTTTCCTTCTTCCGCATATTGCTGTACCAAGTCGGATATTTCTGTGTAAACATAGGGGCCATTAAAAAGGGGCAATAAAGAATAATCCTTTGCATAGATGAGAATATACTCGCAGTTCTTCTTCAGACGCTTGTCCTCTCCACCACCTGAAACACCTGCAATGTTTTTCATGTTGACAGAAATCATATTCACAAAATTTCCTCGTCCAAAAACTTCGTCGCAAAGCACCTTCAAATATGCCTGTTCTTCATCATCAATCTGAATCCATATTGTACCTTCTTCGATAAGCAATTCTCTAAGAAGAATAAGCCTCTTTCGCATTAAGCTAAGCCATATACTATGTTCCAAGTTATCATCATAGTGTTCAAATGCACTGCCTGTGTTATACGGAGGGTCAATGTAAATACACTTTATAGAGCCGTAGAAATCCTGCTGAAGTGCTTGTAACGCTACTAAGTTATCTCCATGAATCAGCATATTTTCACTTCGAGGGTCTCCATATGATTTCTCTCGATTCTCCATCAAAATACGAGGTTCGATTACTTTATCATCATATTTCCCGACCCAGGTCAGTTCCAGTTTTCCCTTGTGTTCCATTCCTGTCTCTCCTTATCTGTTAGAACTTTAGCACGACATTGACAAGCAAAATCGGCTGTATATCAAATTGCTGGTTAAACTCAGCAATTTCCCTTTCGGCCTCTTCCTGGATGGAAGAGACTTTCTGATGGAATGCTGTTTGAACCTTCTGAAGTTGTTTCTTCTTTTCATCAATTTTTTTGCGAATATCAACCTTCTCCAAAAAATCCTTTGCAGCGGTTGCTTCGGCAGACAACTCATCAATTTCTGCATTCATCTCCGCAATCTGGATATTCAACTGTTCTCTTTGAATGTCAGCCCAGTTTTCCACCTTGCGTTTGTTATAGTCCATCACCGGCTTAGATGTCGCCTGATACTTAGATAACATTTCTTGAACCAGTGTGTCATAAATGTTCCTGTATGAATCCATCTCTTCGTTAGTAGGTTTGAAGTATCTGACATCATCGTCATCCACAGTCTCAAGTGCCTGAACAATATCATCTTCCGTAAAGTCGATATATCGTCCTTGGTCATCGCAAAGAAGGAGAACTGGGAAAAGTATCTCATTGTTAGACTTACAAAATGTGCCGACAAACAAAGTCCCATGTGAACCGAAAGTTTTTTCACCCCAGTTATCAATTTTCCAGTAGCTCAGGTTTCCTTCCACATCAGGTTCTGCCACCTGAGACCAAAAATCGACTTGTTGTAAATACCGATCAATATCGTTCTTTGTCTTTTCCAAAGCGGTGCCCTTCGCTGCATCGCTTTCTGTCATCAAAATAGAACGGAGTTGAACAGCTTTCTTGTTGCGCTTTGCATCAAGCTGTCTATCTAATCTATCAAATGCTTTTTTGAATTCTGCCCTTGTTCCACAATGCTGATAAATATCAAGAATTGTTTTTTCAAAACTTGTTCCCGATTCTAATGTACCAAGAGCAATATCGGAGGCTCCAAATACGCCATCAAACAGTTCAAACTTCTTGGACAGAATTTCGTAAACACGGCGATCTGCTTCGTTGCCTGTGTTCAACAGGTTGATAGCAACAACATCATATTTTTGCCCATAACGATGGCAACGACCAATCCTTTGCTCAATTTTCTGCGGGTTCCATGGAAGGTCGTAGTTTATAACAGTGTTGCAAAACTGTAAGTTCAAACCTTCTGAACCGGCATCTGTTACGATGAGAATTTTGGAGTGTTCCTTGAAGTAATCGACAATGGCGTGTTTATACTCAACACTACGGCCATAGTTCGTCTTACCAAAATTCTTTACTTGCCATGCACGGTATATTTCTTTTGTCATAGCATCATTAAAGTCGCCATTAAACAACAGAATATCATCTTCTTCGAATCCGTCTTTGCGCAACTCAGTGGCAATGTATTTTTGAGTTCGCTTTGATTCCGTGAATACAACAACCTTTTGAGGAATATTCTGCTTTACTTGATATTCAAAAGCTGTATGAATCGCGGTTTTCAAAGCTTTAATCTTCGCATTGCTTTGAATGCGGCTTGCCGTCTCGATGATTGCATCAACCTCGTCCATTTCCGCCTGGATCTGCTGTTTTTGAAACAATGTGTCCTTATCATCAATTTCTTCAAAACCGGATTCGTCAATTTCATCCTCTACAAAATCCCAGAATAGATCGAACCCATCTTGGGCATTTGCTGACTTTGTACCCTCATATAACTTTTGAAGTCTATTCTTTAATACCTCAAATGTTTCAATCAGAGCATAGCTCGATGAGGCAAGCAACTTACGGATAACCAATACTATAAGTCCCTTATTTGCGTTAGGAATCGAGTATAGGACATCCCTTTTCAGAAAGTTATTTACTCTCATGTATAGTTCAACTTCATCAGGAGAAAGCACGAAGTCAATCGTTCTACATTCCCTCTTTTTGAAGTCCATATATTTTCCAACATCTCGTCGAAGTGTTCGGTATAGAACCGGGATAAGTTCTCTTTTTAATTCTGTATAATCTTGCCCCTCAATAAATCTTTTGTTAAAGACCTTCTCGCTCCCAAAAATCCGAGGATCAATGAACGAAATCAGTCCATGAAGATCAGAGAGTGAGTTCTGCAACGGCGTGGCTGTAAGCAATATTTTGGGAATACCTTTTGAAAGCTCATACAATCGTTTTGCTCTTTTCGTTCCGTGAAATACATTGCGTAGGTTATGAGCCTCATCAATGATAATGAAATCCCACTTCACATTAGGAAATCGTTGCATCAATTTTGAAGAATAGTCATAAGAAGTAATTACAATTCTGACCTTATCTCTGTTTTCCAAGCAAGACTTCCAAAAGTTTAAATTACTCTCCACCGTAAGACGATCTAATATTGTTGCCTTGAGACTAAATTTCTCTTCGAGTTCAACTTCCCATTGTTTGCGGAGGGTTGCCGGAAGTGCAATTAAAACCCGCTTTGCTCCCGAATCCAAAACATACTTTAGTGTAAGACCTGCTTCTATGGTTTTTCCAAGACCAACTTCGTCAGCAAGGACAATACCGCCTGTTTTTAGAGCTTGAATTGCAGCACAAAATGCATTGATCTGATGGGGATTGATCTCAATGTTCGGGTTCAACAAGCATCGAAACGGAGATTCCTCCAATTCCGCTTTTTTGAATTTTCCGTATTGTTCTAAAAGCAAGTTGTCCTCCATCATCATCACCCCTATCTGTGTTCTAATTGTTCAGCTATCCCCAACGCTATCCCTTTTGCCATAAGTGGAGGAACGGCATTACCGACTTGAACAAATTGCGCTGTTCTTGGGCCTTCAAAAAAATAACTATCAGGGAATGATTGGATACGAGCAGCTTCACGCACGGTAATGGAACGGTGCTGTTCTATATCTGGATGAATAAAATAGTGTCCATCCTTTGAAAGATGTGCAAGCACAGTGTGACAACAGGACTCATCACCCTCAACAACCTTAAATCGATCTACAAAGGAATGTCTATTCTTGTGCGTTTTTAATTCTTCAGGCAAGTTGTTGTAATTAAGGCGCTTGTGTCCATCATTCCATAGATCTATTGCCCGTTTGTATATTTCAATATCACGGTCTTTATTAGGACGGCTCTTATGAAGCGTGAGAACATCATCCACTGTCCTAACTTCTGTCTCAGATACACACTTGCTCCATGTTTTAGTTCTGTATTCGGATGCTCCAAGACCTGGCTTTAATTTGGGAAGATCGGCCAGTAAATCGTTCACAGTAAACGAGCTTTCCTTTTTCAAAAAATCCGGATATGCCATACCGCTGTTTTTTAGCCAACCAACAATTATCATTCGACGACGATTCTGCAAAACCCCGAAATGCTTAGAATTTTGTTCACGCCACTCAATCTCATAGCCAACTCTGCGAAGATACTTTGTCAAATTCTTAAAGGTTGCTCCCTCGTTTGCCGATGAGATACCCATTACATTTTCAAAAACAAACATTCTTGGTTGATAGCACTTCAAAACTCTCGCGTACAGTTTATATAGCTCGTTTCTTGGATCTTCGGACATAGGATGATTCATGTGACTACTCTGTGCACGTCCAACAAGAGAATATGCTTGGCAAGGAGGCCCACCAATTACCACATCTACACTTTGAATGTTTCGGATTTTCATAATTCCGTCTATTGTCTTAAAAATGCCAAGGAGAGTGGTATCTGACATTGTCTCGCATATCACGGTTTTCTTAATACGATTAGGAATTTTCTGCAAAAACTCTTCTTGTGTCATCTCGCCACGCAAGTATTGATAATAAATGTCCAACTGCTTAGCTTGCTTTAGATAATAATACGAACTTCTTGTGACCAGTGTTTGAGCCGCAAACGGATTCATTTCTACATGAGCAATAGGATTGAAACCTGCCTGAATAAAGCCTTCAGACAGCCCACCAGCTCCTGCAAACAAATCTATAAAATTGTACTTGCCCTCGCTGGGGATTCTACTTGGCATAACAATTCTCCTATTCCTTCTTTATTTCTCTTGCTCAAAAGCAAGCCAACTACTCTCAAGCGGTTCGTAGTCAGCATTATATTTGGTACAAAATTCTTTTATTTGTCGCATGGTAGACATATTGGGTTTGCTTTTTCCTGTCTCCCAACGGCTCACCGTTGTTAAATTCACATTAAGTTCTTTTGCAAATGCCTCTTGTGAGTAGAATGGGCGTTGCCTCGTCTGTTTAATATTTTCTGCAAATGTCATATTCATCGTCTCCTTGGCTCTGAATGTACATAACTACTGCATTATTATAGCACAAATTAGGCGTTTGGTCAATGAGAGTCAAGGTTGTCGAAAGAGGAATTACAGCATCTTTTCTTTCTTTGGTAAAAAAGGGGCT
>ERZ772977.1077-NODE-1077-length-14930-cov-12.631529_pt1 | contig 14930 bp, 17 predicted proteins | sample MGYA00511131_ERZ772977 | MGnify/ENA primary metagenome ERZ772977 (study PRJEB29015, sample SAMEA2737935) | human oral metagenome | biome: human oral; feature: human-associated habitat; material: dental | place: China | collected 2151 ...
GGAGAAGCTTATGTCTAACATAGTAATTTTTAAAAACATGCCGAATGATGATGACTATATTAAATGGATTGATGAAAACCCAAATGGATTTGTATTAAATATACATAGGCGTAAAAACCCTTCTAATATTCATAAAAGTCATCCCAGAATACATTTTGCTAATTGTCACCACCTAAATGATAGACCGGGAGAAAGCACAACTGAAAAATATTTCAAAGTTTGCTCAAACTCCATTGAAGAACTTGAACAATGGAGCTGGATTGAATACCAAAAAGGACTAAATCCATGCAAAACCTGTAAGGATAAAGGGTTACCGTTAGAACAGCTCACAGGAATACAAAATTTTCAGGCAGCTTCTGCCTTATCCTTAAAATCTGATATATACAAACTCGAAAAACGTTTAGCCTCCGAGACCAATTCAAACAAGCGAACCGAAATTGAAACTTTGATCAAAGCCCGTTTAGGGCAAGGCAGATTCCGGAAAAAACTACTCGAACTGTATCCGAACTGCCCGCTAACAGGTCTAGATGTTCAGTCTTTACTTATTGCCAGCCATATCAAACCTTGGAGCGTTTGCAACAATAAAGAACGTTTATGTCGCTTCAATGGTCTGATGCTCGCACCCAATATCGACAGATTATTCGATAATGGACTGATTACGTTTGATACCGACGGTACGATAAAAATCAGCCCGACAATCGATTCGGAAAATCAAAAGCGGTTAGGAATTGCTCCCGATATGAAATTAAAAATTCGACCGGAAAGCGAAAAATATTTCGAGTATCACCGCAACCACGTTTTCCAAAAAGAAGAATAGATGGGTTGAACAGTCCGTTGACTTAAGGTCGTCTGAAAACGATTTAGCGAACCCCGTTCTATCTGTTTTCAGACGACCTTTTTGCGTTCTTTTGTATACGAATATTAACCAACCGCCGTCATTCCCGCGCAGGCGGGAATCCAGACCTCTGTATTTTAGAAATACTTAAAGATTACTGCAAATCCAAACTTCTGGATTCCCACCTACACAGGAATGACGATGATTGAGTATTTTCCATTTGAATTCACCATAAAACCAAAATGCCTGCCCCTTTTCGGGCAGGCATTTTCATACGTCAGTTCAATCAGGTTCGGCTCAATATTCCACCGTCCAGCCTATCTCGCCGCCTGCGCGCATCGGGACGAGTTCGCCGTCGCCGTAGGGGACGCTTGCGGGGACGGTTTGGCTTTGTTTGACGAGGGTGATCGTATCGGTGTTTTCGGGAATACCGTAGAACCTTGCGCCGTTTTTCGAGGCGAAGGCTTCGAGTTTGTCCAACGCGCCTGCTTTTTCAAACACTTCGGCGTAAAGCTCGATGGCGGTCATGGCGCTGAACATGCCGGCGCAGCCGCAGGCGTTTTCTTTGGCAGATTTGGCGTGCGGCGCGGAGTCGGTGCCGAGGAAGAATTTGTGCGCCTTTTCGCCAGTAACGGCGGCGACCAATGCCTGACGGTGGGTTTCGCGTTTGAGTACGGGCAGGCAGAAATGATGGGGACGCACGCCGCCGGCCAAGAGGTCGTTGCGGTTGAGCAGGAGGTGTTGCGGGGTCACGGAGGCGGCAACGTTGTCGCCTGCTTCCAAAACGAGGCGGGCGGCTTCGGCGGTAGTGATGTGTTCGAACACAACTTTGAGATTCGGCACTTGCGCCAAAACGGGTTTCATCACGCGCTCGATAAAGGCGGCTTCGCGGTCGAAAATATCGATTTCAGGATCGGTTACTTCGCCGTGAACGAGGAACAGGATGCCCTGTTTTGCCATTTCTTCCAAAACGGGAATGAGTTTGAACAGGTCGGTTACGCCGGAATCGGAATTGGTGGTCGCGCCGGCGGGGTAGAGTTTGAAGGCGACGATGCCGGCGGCTTTGGCTTCGCGCACCAGCTCGGGCGTGGCTTGGTCGGTCAGGTAAAGCGTCATCAACGGCTCAAACGCGCTGCCTTCGGGCAATGCCGCCATGATGCGCGCTTTGTAGGCAAGCGCGTCGGCAACGCTGACGACGGGCGGTTTGAGATTGGGCATGATGACGGCACGCCCCATCTGGCGGGCGGTATAGGGGGCAACGGCTTTGAGCGCGTCGCCGTCGCGCAGGTGCAGGTGCATATCGTCGGGGCGGATGATGGTCAGGGTTTGCATGAGTGTTCCTTTTTAGATTTTTGGGTTTCAGACGACCCCATGATGTTTCCTAGGGGCTGTCGACATTTCATTTTCCCAGTGGATTAAAGACACGGAAACTATTGAATGCCGACAGTCCCTAAGGTCGTCTGAAAAGGCTATTGCACAAGGACAGGCTTGCCGTTGTAGGACTGATGTGTCAGGTAAAACACCGCCTGCACGGGCAGCTGGTCGGACGGGGTGGTTTTAACGGTCAGCAGGGTTTCGTCCGAGCTACCCGGCGCGCGCCACGCGTAGGAGAGCTGGCGGATCGGAATCGGCGATTCGGACGCTTGATCGGTGCGCAATTCGTTGTTCAAACCCTTCGGCGGGTTTTCTACCAATACCATAAACTGCTTGCGTATCAGGGTTTCGTCCGCCCGCGCCGTCTTCACGCTGCAACTGTCGCCGGTCAGGCTCAAATAATAATCCGCGCCGTCCTGCGTTTTCTTCCAAACGGCAAGCGCATCCGGCTCGATGAAACCTGCGGGCAGCCTGCCGATTTCTTCCGCGTTCAAAGCCGTCAGCTTTTCATTATCGGCAAAAGAGCGCACTTTATCGGCAGCCCCGTCAAAAGCGACGCAGCCTTGCCGGAACAATTCCGCCGCCGCGTTCGCATGATCCGCCATTTGCTCGGGTAGCACTTCTTCCCTGCCGCACGCCGCCAATAAAACGGACAAAGCGGCAAGCGTCAAAAGCCTTGAAATCGGACGTTTCGCCATTTTCAGACGACCTTTATTTGTGTTTCACAACCAGCGTGAACACGCCGTCTTCTTCGCGCGATTCGAGCAAAATATGCCCGGTTTGGCGGCAGAAAGCCTCAAAATCGCCGGGCGCGCCGCCGTCGGTCGCCAACACGGTCAGGACTTCGCCCGCCTCCATTTGCGCCAAGGCTTTTTTGGTTTTCAAAATCGGCAAAGGGCATCTGAGTCCCTTCAAGTCTAAGGTGTGTGCGTTCATATTTTCCGATGTTCCGTTAACAGGATTAACATGAATTATACCGTACTTACTTGCACCCCACCCCGCCAAAACCATAAAATAAAGCCGTTTTTCACTTTGGAGCACACCATGCGCCGTCTCGCCCTCCTGACCCTCTGCCTCGCCGCCACGGCAGTCAACGCCGCCGGATTCAGCGAAAAAGATACCCCCTTCAACACACGCTACAAAGAAAGCCCCGAAGAAGCCGCAGCCCGCGAGTTTGCCGAACAAAAAACCGCGCTCCCGCCCCTGCCCGACACCCAATCCGGCGACTGGTTCGACCTCTACGTCAGCGAAGACTACGGCAAACAGCCCAAAATCCTCCTCAGCAGCCTGCAAATCATGCCTTCTCCCGACGGCAGCATCCGCTACATCCTCAACGTGCGCTCCGACAAAGGCCATGACAACCTGACCGTCGAAGGCCTTTTCTGCGCCCGTTCTTCCTTCACATACGGCAAAGACAAACGCTCGTCTTATAAAGTGTTCGGCTACGGCGACACCGTCAACCGCCGCTGGATCGAGCCGCGCAAAGCCGAATGGAAACCCATAGGCTCGACCTTCAACAAAAACGACGCGATGCGCGCCGTCCTCTACCAAGCCTTCTGTGTCGACGGTGTACCGAACACCACCGAAGGCCTGGTCAAACGCCTCAAAGAACGCGCCGGACGCTACGCGCCGAAGATGGTGCGCCACGACAAATAAGCAAGCCGTTTGACGGTTTCAAACATCAAAAAAGGTCGTCTGAAGCATTTTCAGACGACCTTTTTCCATTCGAATCAAACACGGATGTCGGGTACTTTATTGAACAAACGATAGAAATTGTCGCTAGTGTAAGCGGCAAGCGTTTCTACGGGTTCGCCGCGCAGTTTCGCCACAAACTCGGCGGTATAACGGACATAGGAAGGTTCGTTAGGCTTACCGCGTTTGGGAACAGGGGCGAGGAAGGGGGAGTCGGTTTCGACCAGCATTCTGTCCGCAGGGACGTATTTGGCAGCTTCTTGAATTTGCGGGGCATTTTTGAAGGTAACAATACCGGAGAAGGAAATGTACAGCCCCAAATCCAAAGCGGCTTTGGCAAAAGCGGTATCTTCGGTGAAGCAGTGGATAACGCCGGAATTGGTTTGACCTTCTTTCAGAATCGCCAAAGTATCAGCGGCGGCATCGCGGGTGTGGACAATCACGGGCAAACCGCTTTCGTTGGCGGCTTGGATGTGTTCGGCGAAGCGGCGGTGCTGCCATGCCAAATCGCCTTTGCACCAGTAATAATCCAAGCCCGTTTCGCCTACGCCGACGACTTTCGGGTGTTTTGCCGCTTCGACCATTTCAGCGACGGTAAATTCTTCGGCTTCTTGGCTGTCGGGGTGGACGCCTATGGTGCAGTAAATCTGTTCATTGGCTTGGGCAATGTCGAAGACTTCGGCAAAACTCTGTTTGCTTACGCTGATGGCAAGCGCCTGCTTGACGCTTTGTTCTTCCATATTGGCAAGCACTTCAGGCAGGCGGTTGCTTAAGCCTTCGAAATTGAGGTGGCAGTGTGAATCAATTAAATGCATGATTTTAAAGCGTAAAGGTAACACGGTCGCTGCGCAGTTTCGGTCCCAGCTCGCCTTCAATCAGGGTTTTCGCCTGAAGGCAGCTTTCGTGTTCGGAAAATGCCAGCCCGACGCCTTTAGGACGGTGTGCGGAAGTACGGGCGGGATTGATCCAGACGACTTTGGTAGGCAGGAAGCGTTTGGGGTAATCGGCGATTTCAACGGCGAGCAGGATGTCTTCGCCTAATGAAAATACGTCTTCGGTCGGAACGAAAAGTCCACCGTGTTCGAGAAACGGCATATAGCAGTTGTAGAGCAGGGTCGGGTCTTTAAGCTGCAACGCCATCATTTTCGCCGGAATGTCTTTATTGTTGTTTACCATTTTGTTTTACCTTATCTAATTATTTGTTTTGCCAAAATTCGAGATATTCAGTCAGCAGATACTCAAGCTGCATTTTAACACTCAAGGTGTGGTATCCGTAAGGGCTGAGTGCGTTCAGACGACCTGTCAGCGCGAACAGGCGGCGCGGATCGGTTTTGGAAGCCGTCTGCGACAATGCCTGCGCGTAATCGGGATAATAAAGCGGCAGCATTTGTTGTTGCGCCAAGCCGACATCCAACAGCCATTTCTGCATCCAATCGATGAAGACTGCCAACGGCTGTTTGTGTTTGTCAAACGCAGCGGCGTAGTCGAGTATCGTCAACAGTCGCGGGGCGGCAAGCAAAGTGAGCAGTTCTTCGCGCAAGTCATCCATTTCGGGCGTACGGGCAAACAACGGCGCGCCGCTGTGGAAAGCCAGCAGAGATTCCGCATCACCTACACCCTCTTTCCGAAGATATGCCAAAGCTTCATCGCGCGAAGGTGCGGGCAAAACCATCTGGCGGCAACGGCTTTTAATGGTCGGAAGAAGCTTATCACGCGCATGCGTAACCATCAAAAAAACAACATGTTGCGGCGGTTCTTCCAAAGCTTTGAGCAATCCGTTTGCCGCCTGCACGTTCATACTTTCAGCAGGATGCACCAATACCACCCGCAATCCGCCGCGCACAGCCGTCAGATAAATATTTTCCACAATATCGCGCACGGCATCGATTTTAATCTGCAACAATTTTCGCCCGACCGCACCGTCTTCGGGAATTTCAGGAGTGAGTTCGTAAAAATCGGGATGGCTGTTTTGCAAAAACAAATGACATGAAGCGCATACGCCGCAAGGCTGATGATCTTCCCGAGGCGATTCGCACAGCAAAGCTTGTGCCACAAACCGCGCAAACGCTGTCTTACCGGTGTTTTCCTTGCCGGTAAACAGCCAAGCGTTCGGACGGTTTTCCCAATGGTCGGCAAGCTGCCGCCACTGGTCTTGATGCCACGGATAAATCATATTAGAAAGTACAAGCTTTTGAACAAAAGCGTGATTATACAGGGAAATGTTAGAGGTCGTCTGAAAAGCGGCTTCCGTTTCAGACGACCTTGCCGGATGTGCATCATTTTTAAGCAACATGATTTTTTGTTTGTATATCAATCGTCAAACCGATTTATACACAGGCTGTTCACACAGTTTGCCTGACAAAATGTGTATCACAACAAAATCCGCGGGATACTTTTTTCAAATTTCAAACAACAGCCTGCGCTATAATCCGCCTCATTCACCTTCACCTTTTCAATCATGAACCGACAAAAAACCTACCTGCTGCTGACCGCCCTTTTCACCCTGATTTTCATCGCGCTCATCATGCTCGGCGGCTACCTGCTTTCCATCCAAAGCAAACAATTCGCCGTCGCCGCCTTCCTGTTCGCATTCGGCGCCGTCTTCGCCCAAATCGGCAGCCTCGCCCTCTACATCCGCCACAAAGCCCGCGCACAAATCATGCGTGAGCAACAAACCGAATCCCATTAAGGCTGGGTATTGTTCGTTATCCGTTTGCCGGTTCTACAGGCTTTACATAGGTAAAGTTCTGTTTGCCGCATTGCTCCCCCCCCCCCCTTGCAATTTACACTGACACCGCATACAACTTGTATGTTCTTAAATCTTTCAACCCACGGGAGTAGACTTATGAAACAAAACATCATCGTTGCCTTATTCAACATCTCCAGCGAAGCTTATCAAGCCTTTTCTGAATTGAAAGCTTACTCGCAGACAACAGATGCTTTGGTGGCACAAGCCGTTTTGATTAAAAAGGAAAATGGTCTGATTATCCCAGCAGAAAGCACCGACTTTACCGCCAATACGGTCGAAGGCACATGGACGGGCGGCCTCATTGGTTCACTGGTCGGCATTCTCGGCGGTCCTATCGGTGTTCTGTTGGGTGGAGCTACTGGCGCACTCATCGGCAGTGATGCAGGCACTGCCCAAACATTGGGAGAGGGGTTGTTGCTGGAAAATACAGCCAAAAAACTGGATAACGGCAGTACTGCAATCATTATTTTGGCGCAAGAATCCGACGAAGCTGTATTGGATGCCTTCTTCCACCGTTTCAAAACCGTTATTCTCCGGCAAGATGCAGCCGTTGCCCAACAGGACGTATTGGCAGCAATAGAAGCGCAGGAAGAAGTGGCACGTCAGGCACACGAAGCGTGGAAAAAACAGCGCAAAGCCGAGCGCAAAGAGAAAGTGGAAGCCTTCAAGGCCGACATCAAACAAAAATTCGACAAATTGGCAGCCAAGTTGAAATAACACTGCCACCAACCCAAGGTATGTAACCGCTCAAATTTTCCGTTTCGGATGCATGCCAAACCGGTTTGAGGCTACCTGAAAATCTATTTTTCAGGTAGCCTCTCCCTTTTTCATGCCCCGCCAAACCATCATGCTCACCCCGCAAAGCTGCGACCTATTCCAACGCCCATTTTTCCAGTTCGCCCAAATCCGCCAATACCAGCCCGAAACCGAAGCGCAAACCAAGCAAGGCCGACTACAAAGCCGCGTGGCAAGTGTGGCGCACGTTGGTTTTACAGGTAGCCTCACAACTGGGCGCGGGCTTTGCCCCGCCGCATATCGAACGCTGGTGCAACGGCTGGCAGCGCGACCTGGCTAGTCGAAACCCTGCACCGCCTGCTGCCAGTGTACGAAGCCTGCCACAATGTGCGGCTGTGAGCGGAAGCAAGCTTCCCCCATCTGCCGTTAAGGCTACCTGAAATCTAAAAGAAACAAACAAAACCAATGACCAAACGCCGAACCTTCCTCATTCTGACCGTCCTCTTCACCCTGCTCTTCATCGCATTGGTAACGTTGGGCGCCTACCTGCTTTCCATCCAAAGCAAACAATTCGCCGTCGCCGCCTTCCTATTCGCCTTCGGCGCCGTCTTCGCCCAAATCGGCAGCCTCGCCCTCTACATCCGCCATAAAGCCCGCGCACAAATCATGTGCGAACAACAAACCGAACCCCATTAAGGAAAACCCATGTTCGACAAAATCGTCCTCGCCAGCGGCAACGCAGGCAAACTCAAAGAATTTTCCCGCCTCTTCGCCGATTTGAACATCGAAGTCCTGCCGCAATCCCAGTTCGACACGCCCGAATGCCCCGAGCCGTACCGCACCTTCGTCGAAAATGCGCTCGCCAAAGCCCGCCACGCCGCCAAACACAGCGGCCTGCCCGCGCTCGCCGACGACTCCGGTATCTGCGCCGCCGCATTAAACGGCGCACCCGGTATCCTCTCCGCCCGCTATGCCGGAGCAAACCCCAAATCCGATGCTGCCAACAACAAACGCCTTTCAGACGACCTCGCCGACAAAGCCGACAAAAGCTGTTATTATGCCTGCGTCCTTGTCCTCGTCCGCCACGAAAACGACCCGCAGCCCATCATCGCCGAAGGCATCTGGCACGGACAATGGCAGACAGAAGCCGCAGGCACCAACGGCTTCGGCTACGACCCGCATTTCTACCTGCCCGAACACAACTGCACCGCCGCCGAGCTTGCCCCCGAAATCAAAAACGCCGAAAGCCACAGGGGACAGGCGTTGCGGGAATTATTGAGAAAAATTGAAGCCCTATAAATCAATCGATAGGCCGTCTGAAAAAATTTCAGACGACCTCAATCCCCAAAACACACCATGACCCAAATCACCTTCCCCCAAGCGGGACAGCTTACCGCCCTGCCGCCCTTGTCGCTCTACATCCACATCCCGTGGTGCATCAAAAAATGCCCGTATTGCGACTTCAATTCCCACAGTCTGAAAAACGGATTGCCCGAAGCCGCCTATATCGACGCGTTGCTGACCGATTTGCAGCTTGAATTGCCCAATATTTGGGGCAGGCCGGTGGAAACGATATTTTTCGGCGGCGGTACGCCTAGCCTGTTTCAGGCGGAATCGATTGACCGTTTGTTGAGCGGCGTGCGTTCGCTGTTGCGCTTGCAGCCGGAAGCGGAAATTACGTTGGAAGCCAATCCGGGTACGTTTGAAATCGAAAAGTTTCAAAGATTTAAAGATGCGGGCATCACGCGGCTTTCTATTGGGGTGCAGAGTTTCAACGACGATATGCTTGCGCGACTGGGGCGCGTCCACAACGGCAAAGAAGCCTTAACCGCCATAGCTACCGCCTTGAAATTATTTGATAAAGTCAATATCGACTTGATGTATGCGCTGCCGAACCAAACCGTTCAAACGGCATTGGACGACGTACAAACCGCCATCGCCACAGGTGCAACCCACATCAGCGCGTATCATCTGACCATGGAGCCGAACACGCCGTTCGGTCATACGCCGCCGAAAGGTTTGCCGCAAGACGAAGCCGCCCTCGACATCGAAGACGCGGTACACGGCGCGCTGGAGGGCGCGGGTTTTATCCACTACGAAACATCGGCTTTTGCAAAACCCGCCATGCAGTGCCGCCATAATTTGAACTACTGGCAGTTCGGCGATTATTTGGGCATAGGCGCGGGCGCGCACGGCAAAATCTCCTACCCCGACCGCATCGAGCGCACCGTCCGCCGCCGCCATCCCAACGATTACCTCGCCTTAATGCAAAGTCAGCCAAGTGTTGCCGTCGAACGCAAAACCGTTGCCGCTGAAGATTTGCCATTCGAATTCATGATGAACGCCCTTCGCCTGACCGACGGCGTACCTGCCGCGATGTTGCAGGAACGCACAGGCATACCCGCCGCCAAAATCATGGCGCAAATCGAAACGGCAAGGCAAAAAGGCTTGCTGGATACCGACCCGACCATATTCCGCCCAACCGAGCAGGGACGGTTGTTTTTAAACGATTTATTGCAATGCTTTTTATAGGATTAGATTTTTTCAGACGACCTTGTTACGCCAAACCGTAACATCCGCAGGCTATTGCCCTAAGTCATAGCGGACATTTTTCATGTTGTTTGTTTTATCATAATAAAATACAATCTTATTAGCCGCCTATCATGATTAACTCTCGGCGGCACTACCCCTTACCAATTCCAATCAAGGACACAAACATGAAAAAAGTATTGACTGCACTGGTTGCGCTCTCTGTCTCTACTGTTGCGCTGGCAGATGACAGCCGTGGTTTCTACATTCAAGGCGATGTCGGCCACTCAACCCTTAAAACCAATGACAAAGGTGGTAAAACTAGTGCCAAAGGCTTCAGCCCGCGTCTGTCTGCTGGATATGATTTCGGCGATTTCCGTGTCGCTGCCGATTACACCCACTATAAAACTTTGAAAGACCATGAACAGGATTCGTCTTACACACTCGACTCAAAAATCAAACTCCAAAGCGTCGGCGTTTCCGCCATTTATGATTTCGACTTAAATTCCCCAGTCAAACCTTATGTCGGCGCACGCGTAGGCATCAACCGCTTTTCTTATGACCACGATTACCGCAGTGTGAATTTTCATGAGACTGAATCGATCCGCAAAACTAAAACCGGCGTAGGCGTATTGGCAGGCGTAGGCTATGACATTACCGAAAACGTCGCTTTGGACGCCGGCTACCGCTACAACCATTTGGGCAAATTCGACGGCTTAAAAGTACACTCTCACGAAGTATCTGCCGGTGTCCGCGTGAAATTCTAATTCCCGCATCCTTCATAATAAAACCGCCCGAAGCGTCCAAACTTCGGGCAGTTTTCGCAAATGAGTAAAGTACATGCGATATAATTCCATCCCCATTTAAATTTATTTCACCAAAGGTCGTCTGAAAATATCCATACCCTACACAATCCCTCGGTTTTATACGATAATCACCACCGTTTTCATCAAAGTTTCCATCTTTCAGACGACCCCGACAACAGGAGAAAATCATGTCCAAAACCATCATCCACACTGACAAAGCCCCCGCCGCCATCGGCGCATACAGCCAAGCCGTGCGCGCAGGCGATACCGTTTACATGAGCGGTCAAATCCCTCTCGATCCCGCCACCATGACTGTTGTCGGCAATGGTGACTTCCGTGCCGAAGCACGCCAGGTCTTTCAGAACCTACAAGCTGTCGCCGAAGCCGCAGGCGGCTCGCTGGGCGACATCGTCAAACTCAACGCCTACCTGACCGACCTTGCCAACTTCGCCGTCTTCAACGAAGTCATGGCAGAATTCATCCAAGAACCCTTCCCCGCCCGCGCCGCCGTCGGTGTCGCCTCCCTGCCCAAAGGCGTGCAGGTCGAAGCCGAAGCCGTGCTGGTACTGAACGCATAAGACACGCAACCCGTTTTCAGACGACCTCCCACAAACCAAAGGTCGTCTGAAACACCGCACACACTATCGGACAATAACAACAATGGCACACTACGCAATCGGCGATATTCAAGGCTGCTTCGACGAATTCACCCTTCTGCTCGACAAAATCAACTTCAACCACGGTACAGACACCCTCTGGCTCGTCGGCGACATCGTCAACCGCGGCCCCAAATCCCTCGAAGTCGTCCAATTCTGCATGGAACACGAAAGCAGCGTCCGTATGGTCCTCGGCAACCACGACCTGCACCTGCTCGCCGTCGGCTGCAACGAAGGCACGGTCAAACGCAGCGACACCATCACACCCATCCTCACCCACCCCGACAGCAAAAAAATGCTCGACTGGCTGCGTTTCCAACCCCTGCTCATCAAAGGCGTCCGCCACGTTATGGTTCACGCCGGCATCCTGCCCCAATGGACCATCGCCCGCGCCGAATTGCTCGCCAGCGAAACCGAAGCCGAGTTGCGCGGCAAAAAATACAAAAAGTTTTTCTCCAAAATGTATGGCAACAAACCCGCCGAATGGAGCGACGATCTGACCGGCTACGACCGCCTGCGCATGATTGTCAACGTCTTCACCCGAATGCGCGCACTGACGCTGAAAAACGAACTCGACTACGACTACAAATCCACCCTCAAAAAAATGCCCACGAACCTGCGCCCTTGGTTCAAAGCGCCCGACAGACAAAACCTCAGCCACACCATCGTCTTCGGACACTGGTCGTCGCTGGGCTTTATGAACACCGACAACATCCTCTCCCTCGACACCGGCGCACTTTGGGGCGGCGAACTGACCGCCATCAACCTTGCCGACCACAGCATCACCCAAGTCTCCTCCCTCGGCGGTTTGGACTGGAAAACGGCTTTGAAATAATTCATATAGTGTTAAATTTAAATCAGGACAAGGCGACGAAGCCGCAGACAGCACAGATAGTACGGAACCGATTCACTTGGTGCTTCAGCACCTTAGAGAATCGTTCTCTTTGAGCTAAGGCGAGGCAACGCCGTACTGGTTTAAAGTTAATCCACTATAAAAATGAAAAAGGTCGTCTGAAAACCAAAATTCAGGTTTTCAGACGACCTTTTATATCGACAAACCGCAAGCCTTACCCGCGGTTTGACAATCAAGCCAGCGGGGCGAGCAGTTTGTCGAAGGCTTCTTCAAACTGTTTCAAACCGTCTTCCTGCAAGCGGTTGGCGAGGGTTTCCACATCTATGCCGAGCGCAGCGGTTTCGGCAAGCTGCGCTTGTGCTTCGTCCACACCTTCGGTCAGCGTGGCTTTGGCTGTGCCGTGGTCGATGAAGGCTTTGAGGGTGGCGTCGGGGACGGTGTTGACGGTGTGTGCGCCGATCAGGCTGTCAACGTAGAGCGTGTCGGGATAGGCAGGGTTTTTGACGCCTGTGGATGCCCACAAGAGCTGCACGCGGTTTGCACCTTTGGCTTCCAGTGCGGCAAATTCGGTGCTGCCGAAGTATTGCGCCCAGTCTTGGTAGGCGGCTTTGGCAAGGGCGATGGCGATTTTGCCTTTGAGATGGTCGGGCAGTGTTGCGTCAAGTGCGCCGTCCACACGGGAGATGAAGAAGCTGGCGACGGCTTGGATATGGGCAACGCTTTGTCCGGCTGCCAAACGTTTGGCGATGCCGCGCGCGTAGGCTGCGTAAGCTTTGAGTGTTTGGGCGCGTGAGAACAGCAGGGTCAGGTTCACGCTGATGCCCTCGGCGATGAGGGTTTCGAGTGCTTCGATACCTGCGTCGGTGGCGGGAACTTTAATCATGGCGTTTTTACGCGCGATGGCGGCATGGAGGCGGCGGGCTTCCTCTACCGTGCCTTGCGCGTTTTTGGCAAGCTCGGGGGAAACTTCGAGGCTGACGAAACCGGTTTTGCCGCCGGTGGATTCGTGTTCGGCAAGGCAAACGTCGCAGGCTGCCTGCACGTCGGCAATCGCCATGGTTTCGTAGCGTTGTTTGGGGCTGAGGTCTTGCTGCTTGAGGGCTGCGACCTCGTCGGCATAAAGCGCGTCGCCGGCAAAGGCTTTTTGAAAGATGGCGGGATTGGAAGTGACGCCGCACACGCCTTGCTTCAGCATTTCTGCCAATTCGCCGCTTTGTACCAGCGAACGGGAGAGATTGTCCAACCAGATTTGTTGTCCTAATGCTTTAACGTCCGATAAAATAGTCATCTCTGATTCCTTTAAATATAGGTTATTTGCGAAGCAAGCGGTAATGCTACCCCTATTCGGAAAATTTGGATAGATTATTAGGGCATTTCATCATGTCCAAAATCATATAAAACGAACACAAAAAGGCATGAATTTATGGCAGGAAACGGTCAATATCTCGATTGGGCGCGCGAAGTGTTGCACACCGAAGCGGAAGGCTTGCGCGAAATTGCGACGGAGTTGGACGAAAACTTCGCCCTTGCGGCAGACGCGCTGTTGCACTGCAAAGGCAGGGTCGTCATCACGGGCATGGGCAAGTCGGGACATATCGGGCGCAAAATAGCGGCGACCATGGCTTCGACGGGCACACCCGCGTTTTTCGTTCATCCTGCGGAAGCGGCACACGGCGATTTGGGCATGATTGTGGATAACGACGTCGTCGTCGCGATTTCCAATTCCGGCGAAAGCGACGAAATCGCCGCCATTATTCCCGCGCTCAAACGCAAAAACATCACCCTAATCTGCATCACCGCCCGCCCCGACTCGACCATGGCGCGTCATGCCGACATCCACATCACGGCGTCGGTTTCCAAAGAAGCCTGCCCGCTGGGACTTGCCCCGACCACCAGCACCACCGCCGTTATGGCTTTGGGCGATGCGTTGGCGGTCGTTCTTTTGCGCGCACGCGCGTTCACGCCCGACGACTTCGCCTTGAGCCACCCCGCCGGCAGCCTCGGCAAACGCCTGCTTCTACGCGTTGCGGACATCATGCACAAAGACGACGCCCTGCCTGCCGTCCGACTCGGCACGCCCTTAAAAGAGGCCATCGTCAGTATGAGCGAAAAAGGCTTGGGTATGCTGGCGGTAACGGACGAACAAGGTCGTCTGAAAGGCGTGTTCACCGACGGCGATTTGCGCCGTCTGTTCCAACAGCGCGACCGCTTTGATGGGCTGACCGTCGATGAAATCATGCACCCTTCCCCCAAAACCATCCCCGCCGAACGCCTCGCCACCGAAGCCCTGAAAGTCATGCAGGCAAACCATGTGAACGGGCTTTTGGTAACCGACGCCGACGGCGTGCTGACAGGTGCGCTGAATATGCACGATTTACTGATGGCGCGGATTGTGTAGTCCGAGCAGGTCGTCTGAAACCCGATTCAAGGTTTTCAGACGACCTTTCCAGTATAATCCAAGCCTTTCCCCCGATTGCGAATCCACCATGACCCCGATCCAACTCGACCATACCGCCAAAGTGCTGGCTGAAATGCTGACTTTCAAACAGCCTGCCGATGCCGTTCTGTCCGGCTACTTCCGCGAACACAAAAAACTCGGCAGGCAAGACCGCCACGAAATCGCCGAAACCGCCTTTGCCGCCCTGCGCCATTATCAAAAAATCAGTGCCGTCCTGCGCCGCCCACATGCCCAGCCGCGCAA
>ERZ772977.1083-NODE-1083-length-14858-cov-3.424779_pt1 | contig 14858 bp, 16 predicted proteins | sample MGYA00511131_ERZ772977 | MGnify/ENA primary metagenome ERZ772977 (study PRJEB29015, sample SAMEA2737935) | human oral metagenome | biome: human oral; feature: human-associated habitat; material: dental | place: China | collected 2151 ...
CGGTCAAGACGTATGAGTCTTTGTGGTAGGACACTTTGAATTATCTCAGATCGGGCAAGCCGTCCCCACATCCCCCTCGGATAAAGCGTTAGTTGGGGAAACCAAAACACCCCTATGAATAAGCCTCATAGTCTGTCGCTCGCGGGGCTGGCGGCGCTGAGCGAACCACGTGCCTCCATCGATCCATATGGAGACCTCTCCGTCGGGGCACCGCAGGGAGAATGCGTATTTGGCTTTCCCGGTCTTTTTCATTACGAAGTCGTCATAGTTGTCTGCGAATTTGTTGGAGATGGAATAGTCGGCATAGTCCTCGGCATAGTTGGTAATGAATGAACCGAAGCGAGTGTGTGCAACTTCGGACTGAAATTGCTCACTGTTGACAAAATCGGTGACGATGAATCCTTCAGCGTGACGGCTAATTCCTTCCTTGGGTTCAATGTGGAATCGAATGAAATAGGGGTTCATAATGCTGACAGCATTGGATAGCATAAGACAACGTACGCGGTCCTGATAGCGGTCCACTGTTGAGTAAAAGTCCATGAAGACTTTCGCCTCATCGGGAAGATACCTCAGGGAACCTTTATCAATGATGAACTCATCAAAGATAATGGTGTACACATTCGGGTAAGCAATAGACTTATTTGCCTGCGCTGTAGATAGTGGAATGAAGTACCCGATGGTCTCCCATTTCTTTCCCACTTTTCTCTGCGCAAACTGTCCTTCTACACGAAACTCTTCGTCGGGAAATTCGTGCTGAATGTCTGCGAAGAAACTGTTACGTCCCTTGAGTTCAGTCTTGTACCTACGAAGGTAAATGAATTGCTGCCCCTTATTGATTGCGTTCTTGATAACAATCTTTTTAGCCCCATAGGTCTTTCCAAGTCCACGAGCGCCCATAATCATATTAAACACTCCGGCATACGAAAGTACGTTGGAGAAAGAATAATAGGAAAACTTTTTCTTCATCAGTGTCGCCTTACAGTCCACCAGCGCGTGGCGCTTAGGTTGTCTATGGATTTCTTAACGGGACCATAATACGGGTTACCGCCATGACCTACAGTGGTGTTCTGGTCCACAACCATTTCTACGTGATCGGTTTCGGGGTACACACTACCTGTAGAGCGCCATGCCATGACTATCATGTCACCTGGCCTCAGGAGAGCCTTTTGGGCGGCCGTCATAGCCCCAGAACCGCGTTCAATGACTGCCTGCCCACGGAAGTACTGGTCGCCTGTCCACGTGCCTACGAATACGCCGGACGTGGCCTTGTAGGCGGCGTACATGAGTCCGCTACAGTCGGTAATTCCTGAGTTGTCAGGGTCCTGACGGCCGGGGCACTGACAGTAGGCGAACTTGCCCAGGCGGGCCAGGACCCACGCGAGTGCTTTGGCTCCGTTGGAGCCGTCGGACGGGACCGCTCCCCCACCTCCTGGGGTAAGAGCTCCTGCCTGCCCACCAGCGATGTTCTGAACGATCTCACCGATATTGACTTCCCACAGATTGTGTCCCTTGGAGTATAGGCGGTGAATTCCGAATTTTGATCGCATCGTGAGGATGTTTGAGTCGTCTGCGGTAATGATGACCTTTCCACCGTCAACGGTTACTTGCTGACCGTTTTGACCAACACTCCCACCATTTCCAGGAGTGCTAACGCCGCCTACGCCAACGTCAACGCCGCTGGTGTCTTTGTTTGCAATAATGTTCTTGGCGCCATTGTAGCGGTTATAGTACTGTCCCAGAACACCGTTAGCCATAATGGCGTTATACATCTGATTAAGTCCGCCACCAGAATAGTTATTTGCTGCCTGCAATGCATAACGAGGCCCCTGATGGTATGCGACACACCAAAGAATAAACGCGTCGGTGTCCGTCTCAGGGTTAATCCCATATTGCTCGGCAACACTGAAATAAGACTCAAGGTCCTTAACAATCTGGTCGCCCTGAATATCCTTCGACGCGAGCAACAAATCACGGAGACTATCCCCAGCCTGACGAGAAAGGTAGTAGGTGTTCCACGACGTGGAGTTCTCGGAGACGGTCTCTAGACGGCTGCGCAACCCAGAATCCGCGCGAGCGTACTCGGATGGGTGGGCGGCACGCATTCGGTTCAGAATCGCCGCAGCACGCGTCCCATACCACTGCGCCATCCCCACAGTAATTGGGTCGTTGTAGTTGATTGCCGCATAGTTCAGCGACGACTCAACCTGACCAATTGCCTTGACAGCAACTTTCTTTGCGGTAGCGTCCCAAGCCACAATTTCCTCCTAAACGACGGTGCTCCCCTGATTGTATCAGGGGAGCACCGCTACTTCAGAATATGGGGTATGTTGCGTTGACGGCGAATGTCTTTTCGCTACTTAGCCTTGCGGCCGGAACTATCGCACCGGTATTGTCAACGATTAGCGGGAATGCTGTGGCATTATCCCACGCGGTGATGTACATGCTTCGATATGGCCTTGCCCACGCAGGAACGTTAAACATTGTCAGGAATGCTTCAAGTTGGATGACTGAAAAGATTCCGTGAATACTTACAGTGTCGTGCTTTCGAGCGATGAACATCTGTAGGTTGTTGTCATTCTTGACCCGGTCAAAACTTGCACCATTCTTGAGGTTGTGCCAACCGAAATCAATCCAACCACTTCCACCTTCAAGCCAGTTATCAAACTGTCGTTGCGCAAACTCATAACCAGCAGTTCCAAAGTGAACGCCAGCATCGTCCGGGAAGTAGCGCGAGTTCTTGCCGTTGTGGAACCACGACCTTGAGCCTTCGCAAACCAGCGCACCGTAGGGCTCAAGAACCTCCTTAAGCACGTTGGTTGCGTTGGCACAATTCATTGCCATATTCCAGTCATTGTTGAGCGGATGCTCATTGTACAGGACAGGAATAACATAGATCTTTGCGTTAGGGAAAGCCCTAACAGCCTTCTTGATAAACGTAGTGGCAGACTCACGAATGTCTTTCTGCCCACGAATATCGTTAAGCATGTCAATGATATAGATCTGCCCCGTAAGACGTGCGCGGCCACCAACAGAATCGGAGATAGCACGGTCAATCTGAGTGTTGAAGTTATTGTCGGGAGTACTAGTAAAACCGCCACCAGAGTAACCGTAGTTGTGCGGAATCTCGCCCTTAGCGGTAACCCAACGCTCCCAAGTTCCATTAGGCCAACCACGACTCTCGGCGTTAGATGAACCAATGATTAGTGAGTGTGGGTACATTACCCGATGAAGAGGATTGTACCGCTTGTCACTCTCAGTCTTATTGTAGAAATTATTGTCCACAGTTTGCTTAAGAGTTGCAAGCCGACTAGTGACGTCACCACTAAGGGCGGTAGCACTAGACTTGATCTCAGTTATCTGTGAATCAATTTTGTCCTGCCACTTCTTTGACGGAACCTTTAATTTTCCTCCAGCAATTGTGGGAGCCGCAACAGTGTCTCCCCCGTCGTCGCCAGTAAACAATGCGGTGACAACTCTGCTCTCGAAGGACTTTAGCCGCGTTTCCAGTTCTGCGCGCTTAGCGTTGACGGAAGAGTCCCAGTTGTTGTGCAACTTCTCCATCTCAGTGATAAAGTTTGAGACAACCTCATTGATTCGCTTAACAACCTTATCCTGCTCTTCACCGAAACCGTTAGTGAATTCGATAACATCAATCACGCTTCGACGAATTCGCTCAAGCACGTCAACATACGTGAGACCATCAGAATAAGTGAAAGGGGTAACGTTGTTTAGCGAGCGCGAATTAACTCGCCAAAGAGCGCGGTCAATATTACCGAGAATGTCGTCACCAGTAGCCATAGTATCCTCCAATACCATATCCGTAGATTCCACTCCCGATAAGTCCTCCAGGAGTTTTAGGGTTGTCGCTATCCCAGATACCCATAAATAGGTCACTAATATCTGCGATAACTAGATCGTCAACATTAATTAGAGTGCTGCGATAATCAGCGATAGCCCGCGCCTTACTTCCAGAATACCCCCACGACTCGGAGTTCTGGTTATTCTGGTAGTTAGACGTTGAGGATGACGTACTGTCCGACTCATTCCGAGACGTAGAACCACCACTAGTGCTGGCATCACTAATCGACGTGGCATAGTCACCATCGCCCGCAAGTCGTGTCTGAGGAGTATCAGAACCAACTGTACGCCCCTTGGACTCGTTGGTCCCGCTGCCACTACCAGTTTGGTGGTTGATTCCAGAGTTCTGAGATTTCCCGTCCTGGCCGGTGCGCGAGTAGTGCCGATTGCCTTCAAGCGGGTCCGTGTTCTGAAGTTCCGCTAAATACATTCGGTTGTATCTAGGCATAATCAAGTCCATTCGCAACTTCATTCGCCACACGAAAATGTCAATTGTTTCGTGCCCGATTTCCTGTAGCCAGTACTCCCGTTTAATCCGATCATTAAGCGTGGCCCTGTATGCTTCGTCGAAAATCGGATAATTGTCAAGACCAATATGGTCATCAGTTATTCTAACAACGTCACGAAGCATCATTGTTGTTACCGGCATCTTCACCTCCATAGGTTGTTGTGTTCATCTCGGTAAGATAGTCAGACAGGTTCGGGGCTGCATTGTCGTCAACGGCCCAGGAGCAAGAGATATTAAGACCAAACATCGCATTAATCTGCTCGCAAGCAAGTAGTCGAGGCTTCATGAACGACTCACGCGACGCCAGAACCTGGCCAGAGTTCGCGGCCGCTTCCTCAACAACCATTCGCTCGCGCTTCTCAGAATTGACGTTCATGATTCCGAGCATTGTGAGCGCTTCTCCCCATATCTTGGACTTAGATTCCATGTGCTTAATGGAGGAGACAGCGCCCGCACCAGCGTTCTGGTTAAGCGGGAACACACCGATCATGTTGGCGAGATTGTCCATAGACATGTTCTCGGTGCCCCACACAACGGGCTCACCATCGTAAATCCTAGAAATAAGGTTCTGAACAGTAATGCGTTGGTCCTGGGAGCAGGCAACGATCATGGGGTTACGTTCGTTAAGCAGATCAATTTCGATTGTTCTGTCAATCTGAGCAAGTCGCGCAGCATATGACAGTACAACGTCAATCTCTGGTTCGCGAACCTGATTTCCCCAGATACACACACTCTCTGAGGCTTTAACCTCGCGCGAGTAAATCCCGTTTCGAGACACGCGATAACCCGTGGGATTATCCTGAATGTCTAGTGGTCCTGAAATGGTTGCGGGCATTGCCATAAACATTTCAAACATTGTATCGAAATAGAAAACAGAGTATGCGTTGTTGAAGATAGTTGCTTCAATGAATCGCGGATCAATTCCGTTGGGCAGTCCCTCCCAAGTAAACCGGGAGAGACATTTTCCCATCAGTTGACGTCTGTACATATGCTCCAACTGAATTTGCCTAGCCTCGCTCGAGGATGGCGGCTTAAGCATAATCTTATTATAAATTCCGTTCTTAACGTAATCGGATTTAGCCATTTAGTCTCACCTTAACCCGCGTATCAATAAAGTTACGCTTAATGTTCGTCCTACCAATCCTATCAGGAGACCGCCACACGGTCACACCCTTCTCGAAGATGCCCCGGATAGTTCCCTTGAAACTCTCAGGAATATCGCCCCTCTCAAGATAACACTCAACTAGTTTCCAGTAAGTGAATTCAGTCATGAGAGAAAGGGTGTCAGGAATCTTAACCCAAGTATTCATCGTGTACCCATAACGCAACCAGAACTGGCCAATTGCATGCATGGCGTTCTCTGAAATGAACCGCATTCTACAATCAATAACAAACCCGTGGGCAACCATTGGGGAAACATATCCCGAAGTCTGTCCCACAACAGCGGGAGGAATAACCTGCATATCCTGACGTTGGGCGTTGATTGAAGAAATTGCCGTCTCATAGTCGCCATTAGCGGTGAACTGTGAGAGTTCATAGTTAGTGTCGCGCACGGTCCGCTGCTGAGTCTGACTAATCTGAGACGCGCCACTAGCCAACTGATTCTGAATATTCGCAGTGGATTGTGCCTGAGAATTAGAAATCATAGCATTAACCCCGGCAGTAGCCGACTGAGCAATACCAGCACCAACAGCCTGCCCGTTAAGACTAAGAGCGCCGCCGAGCGCCATAATTCCACCTTGCGCCGCTTGCACAGTTGCCCTCATATTGTTATAACGCGACTGTGAATCCGCCATAGCAGAATTACCCCACATGGTGTTTTCCGCACCGGCCGCTGTTGCAGCAATACCCGCGTTAGCAATATCCCGACTAGCAGTAGCAGCACGCTGCGCGCGCTGTTGCTGCCATTTTGCGTTGTTGATTTGTGCTGCTGCCGTGTGCGCGCTGGACGCTAGAGCATTTAGCGCTGAGTTGTTAACCGCCGAGAAAGTAGGTAGCGACGTGTATCCAGTACACATATCCCACGTTTCACCAATTTCCTCACTGACCTTTCCGTCTCGAATATCCAACACATTGCCGCCAGCAACGCTATTGTAGTCCCTAAGCGTGAAAAACACGGCGGGATTAGGTGGCGCAATGTGTGAATACTGTCGAATCTTAAGGCCGGGAGTTTTAACCGACTCGGGGCGGAACTCAACGGGATTACCCGAGTAGGTAGTCAACTCAAGAATGCAGCAAGGAGCCGTAGCGAACTTCTTAAACTGGCGATACTCCTCCGGAACATATTGAAGTAGTTCGTCCCGGAAATTAGCGTCATTAAGAGAGTAGTCCTTGGTGATGTAAATGGAAGACTTGTTCATGATAGACCAAGTGCCGACATTCCCTCCATCCCCCACGGGAACAGGGCTTCCGGCATTCAGGTCAACAACTTCCTTGGGAATTAGTGTGATGGAACCAATTCCTTGTGCAACCCAAGGAAACTTGCTTAAACCCAACATTCCTTGCTTAAACTGGTCATAACTGCAAGCATAAATAATAACCCCATTAGGCAACCCCTCGGCATTACTGGGGAAAGCAACATTCACCTTAGGATTGCTTTCACTTCCATAACCCTGATTCTTGTCAAGGTTAACGGTGGAAGTAACAACAACAGAATAATCTTGCTCGTGCACCCTGGAAAGTGTCTTCCGGTACGTCCGAATAATTCGGTGCTCACCCCCGAGATCAAGGCCCTCGGGTTGAGTCAACCACTTCCGACCATAACTCTCGTTTGAGTCAACCGCGGCAACGCCCATATGTCCCCGCTCCCGAGGCGCCCGTCCTTCCCCGCTCAAGATAGGCGTACCCGAAACTAATGCGAGAATAGTATGTAGACCACACATCAAGTTGGAGAGTCAACTGTGTAGTGTTGGGTGCAACATAGTCAATCGACGTAATGAAATAGAAAAACGTGGTAGGGGTGTACCCCTCAAAACCGGGCATGTCCGCAGGCTTACCAGGATTCTCAACCATCACATAATTAAACTGATTCGCAACACTGAACGGCGTAGGAATACGAATAGGGCGCCCCTGCGCAAGATAAGTCATCTTAGACAACTCAACCTTGTTCCGCTTAGGCAAAGACCTCACATAATCCCTCGGCGTCCTGCCGTACGTACTCCAATCAATGATGTCACGGTACGTGTTATCAAAAGGGACATTAACCATAGAAAGCAAAGTCCCCGCAGACCATACAGAATAATCAAACGAAAGCCCTGCATTAGTCTCGGGGGGCATGTCATAAATCTGATTCGGCATACATCCTCCTAACAAGCAAGGCCCCAACCCTTTTGGTTGGGGCCTTGCTCTATTGTAGCACGGTCACTTCTTGACCTGAATACTAATCTCCTTATTCGCGGGCTTATTGCCGTTAAGCCCCTTGGTGTCAACATTCACGCCAAGAGTAAGGAACGCTTCGGGCTCGTCAGGTCCAATAGTAATAACACCGTCGTTGGAAACCTTAGTTCCCTTAGACTTAGCGTTCTTGAGGTACCAATCCGTTGCGTAGCCCTTATTGGCAGGCGCGGTCTTCCACTGAATCGCCGCCTGACGAACAGCGCCCGGGGGCATGATCGTAGACTGAGTGCCGTCAGGACGACTCACCGTGAGGTTCGCAATCTCAGCGTTGGTCTCAGCCTTAGGCGTCACCACAATCGTGTTCGGCTTAGTTCCGAATGCAATCGCCGGGGTAAACGGCGAAGCGCTCAGAATGGACCAGTGATGAAGCCAGTAGTTATCATACAGGCCCTCAGGGTTAGAAATATTCCGGTTCTCAAGGAGAATATCCTTGATAACGAAGAACTGCTTACTGGTGAGAATGGCTGAAGTGTCATCCATCCCCAGAACCTCAGACGGAACAGTGATGATATGAGACGGCGCCTCAGCGTCACTACGGTTGAAGGCCCCGGCCAGCGAAGTCACATCAACGTTCGCCTTGAACTCAGGTGTCGCAATAAGCACTAGGTCTTCGGGGCGGGCGAAAGAGTGAACACCAGCGGAGTTGAATGCGGGTGTCGGATACATCATCTTATTCGCCGCAACTCGAAGGGCCTTGAGCGCAGTGTCAACCTTGTCCTTGTTCACCTCAAACTGGTTGAGGTCAGCAATCTGCATCCTGAAGAAACTAAACGAATCATCGTAAGTCTTAAACAGGCGCGTCATGTACAAGAACTCCGACCATTCGTCTGAAGACGCTGCCACAGACATAATCTGAGAAATCATCTCAGACAATCCATTGTCCGAAAGGAAAGCCCTACGGAGAACGTCGCGGTTAAGCGTGATCTTAAACTTCTCCTTACGGTTAAGAGTGTGGAAAGCACTCTTGGCCGGAGGAGGGGCCTGGCCAAAGACGTCGCGCTCAAGATAGTCGCGCTGCTCCTCGTAAATGGTGGGCTTAATGAAATCAAGGTGAACCTCTTCAATGGTGTCACCAAAGTTCATCATTCCCTGCTTGAAAACAGCAAGCGGATTCTTCCAGGAAATATCCCGAACGATGGTAGAACCAATTCGGTTAATCAATGCTGACACAAACTCGTTTCGAGTAATGTTGTCAGACATGATTCCGGCAATAGTCTCCTGAATGTTGGCCTTAGTAGCCTCGGGAACCATATTCTGGTAATCGTAACGCGCATCGCTCCTGATGGCGTTAAGAATATCAATGTTAGTGGTGTCGTCACGCAACTGGGGCATAATCAGTTATCCTTAAACAAATCGGTAATTGACTTGGGGTTCCAACCGGAATCAGGAACCTTGCTATTCTCATTGTCGGACCTAGCAAACAGCCCCGACAAACCTGCCAATGTCTTGCCGGTATTCTTTGTGGCCTCCGTATCGATACCTAGTCCCTCAACTATAGCATTTCCAGCGTCCTTCGCAGCAGTGCCCGCCGTTCCAGCCGCCGCCTTACCCACGACACCCAGGTCCCTGCCCACCTTCTCGGCGACGTCCTTAGTGTTGTTCAGGGTCTCCTTAACATCGTCCAGTCGCATCTCCTTAGACTCGGGAACGTCGTCCCCCGCATAGGGGTTGTTGAGTTCCCTGTCTGTTGGCTCAAGGGCTTGACCTAGATTGGCTTCGAGTTCTGTCTGGAGTTTAGAAACCTTCTCACCGAAAACTTCAGTGAGTTTCTGCCACGCAGCCTTAGTGTCAGCAAAAGGATCTTTCTTCTCTTCCTCAGGAACAATGGGGTCACCCGGCTTATTGTTCCCTTTCTCCGAAGAAACCTCAACGCCGTCACCGTCAGTGTCCCCCGGGTCGTGAGCATGAGTGCCCTGGTGGTCCTTAGGGTCCTCCCCCATTGCGCGCCACTCTTCATCGGTACGCTGACCGCCATTCTGATTCTGTGCAGCCTCGGCAGCCTTCTTAGGATTAGCGAGGTCATCAGGATTCTTAGGCGTCACACCCTTATTAGCCTCGTGCCGCGCCTTCTGTTCGGCCTTAGCCTTCTCCATCCCCGCCGCTTCCTTAGCAGCCGCCTTTTCCTCCTTCTCCCGTTCCTTGCCAAGCCCCTCCTGGACGCGCGAATTGATGTCGCCCGCAATCTTATTGGGGTTCTTAACAACCTCCTTCACTGAAGGCTTAGACGCTTCCTTAGCCTTGGCTTCATTCTTTTTCTGTTGATACAGTTTCTCACCAAGAATTCGCCTATTGCGAGCATCCTGGGCCTTATCGGCCTCATCTCGCATGCGCACTCTCTGTGCGTAGTCATTTTCTTTCTTTGTCACAATTCCTCCTAAAAAGGTAGGCTAGGAACTTACGTTCCTAGCCTACCACATTACCCAACTATCTGAAAGTGATCCTGAGGGGCGCTACCCAACCGAGCAAGGCCCAGTTCATTAGGTTGCTTCCTCGCAGTCGGTCAGAACTCACTTATCAGACTTGGGAGCATTCTTGGCGAGGTACTCATTAATCGCCGCCTCAACAATCTCCGAAGAATCCTTGCGAAGAACCCAGTGCATCTCCTCAAGGTCGGCGACAACAGTCTTAGAGAGACGGAACTTAACAGTGGTGTGAGTAGAAACAGGACGTGCCATGATTACCAACCTTAATCAATCTTGAGTGTGAATGTTGTATCCTTGAGGACTGTTCCTCCAGGAACTCTTACGGGAATCAGTTTACCATTCCAAGAACCGCCGTGCAACATGTCATCTAATGTAAGTGTTGCTGCCACGTCCCGGGGCATCCCCGCAATGTGTACATCTAGTTTACCATCAATTTCCTCTGCATACTGCTTCGCGCGAATGTAGACCGATTTTGTGAAAGAACTCTCGTGTTTCCAGGCACCTAGTTCTACAGGATCGACCCACAGTGAGTCCGGGGGAGTGATGGGTCCAATCAAATGTAGTGAGTCAGTATCGGCGTACGCGAAGGTTTCATAGTTATCTTGTGCTGCGCTGATAGTTTTCTTTCGAGCGTACGCAGTAATGAAAACACCCATCGGCGTATAAACAGGGTCACGCGTCTCGGGTTCATTCATTACTAGTGAAACTCTATTATCTTTTAGTTCAGGGTGTTTTCCGGTAATGTCGGGGTTGGTTGCGAACTTTCCATACAGACTGTTTAGATGTAGTTTTGCAATTTGCCGTAATCCTCCTGTACTGTTTTTCTTAATTTCCATAAAATGGTCAACGTAATTGTCGAAGAATCCGTGCGAACCGCGAAACTCAAACGTTCCATTCCACGAATAAATCTTGAAATCATAATGTTTTTTCCATAATTCAATATCGATATTTGTTGCTACAACAGTTGTTGGTTCAGGAACTTCTTCAAGGTATTGTGTTGGATTAAAAGAAAGATTCTTTTTAATTTGGATACAGGGAATGTGGTTGGGTTTAAGTTTTGCTGTAAACGTAATCGAAGCAATATATAGTGGACGATCTGTTATAGGGGCGCCCTCCGAATAGATCGGATCACCGTAGGGGAGTAGGGCTGTTCGCATGACCGAGGGGTACAGAGAGTTGACGTCATACACGCTTCCAGCGCCATTCAGTTTCTTTGAGAATCTAGGGTCTGCATAAGTGAATCCGCCACGGTATGCTTTTCTGATTTCTGTATCGATCTCAGGTGAGAGAATTGGGAAACGACGAATAAAAAGTTTCCCCGTCATCTTCTTATAGGTTGCCAGCGAATCACTGCCCGCCGTCAACTTCGTCATCTTCTCTGCAAACTGAACCTCGAGTGCTTGAGCAACAATTGCAACGTCATTCCGTTGGTAGCGTTTCTCTTGCTCTGTAGGGATGTAACCTATTGGGCGGTGCTTTTCATAATCGATTTCTAGTTTCTGGTCATGTAGATTGAATGCTTTAGCGATTGCCGAAACGGACATAGGTAGTTTCTTAAATGAATCTCGAAACTCAACCCTATACCCTGTCTCGAAAACCACAGTAATTGAATAGTACTTCCCCATGCGGGAAATCAAGGAAGTAAATTCCTTCACTCCCGGTGAATCCTTGGTCCACCTATATCCATGCTTGAGCAGCCAATCCAGAATGAATGTGCCATCAAAAGCGAGGTTGTGGAAATAAATGTGGGCTGCCCGTTCAGAAATGTGAGACATAAACCCGTCAAGGCTAGTCCCGTCAACATAATTCTGTAGTTTACCTATCTGAATAATGCCCCATGACCAGACACGACAATCCTCCTCAACAGTAGTTGTCTCAAAATCAGCACAAAACGAAGGAACCTTCTTATGGCTACACCTAACGCCGGCCCTTACGGGCCTTGCGCTTATTGATTGGCGAACCACTGAAATCGTCCTCCGGTTTAATCTGAATTGAATGAATCTCCTTCAAGAGATTCTTAATGCCGCTGTTTGAGTCTTCGACGTCTTCGTAATATAAATCTTCGCCCGCTCTACGTTTCTCGAAATATCCTTCTTTCGCCGCCTCATACTGCAAAGACAACTGGTTGGCGAAATCTGAATTAATTGTCCACATTAGCCACAACACATCATCGGGAATGTCAGTAAGAATGTCATACAATTCAAGGTCACCAATAACATCAAGCATCGCCGCGATTTGTTTCTTAGCGTTAGTCAATTTCGCTTGCTTACCCTTAGCGGTTAAATCACGCAAAACCTGATTGGTTTTCTCGCGCATTGCCTCAGCCGACTCAAAATTAACAGATCGCTTATCGGGATTCATTCGCTCAAGGGCATAATGTGAGCCGCCAGCGAGATAAGTTTTCTTTGGACGAAAATCTCTAATCCAATCACCCACACTGGCATCTCCCAGTTGGGGAAGGTGTGTTCCCGAAACAGATTTCTCGTAAGCGTCTATATCTGCATTATAGCGTCGCACAGCATCACGATAACGACGAACGTCCTTAGCAGAGATGGGATTACCGTGACGGTCACTATAATACCAAACACTACTAGAATTATTAAACTCACTAAGGCGCTCAAGTTCTCTCGAAGCATTCTTCAACGTAACCTTTCCTACCGCAGACTTACCCAACGGATCAAACTTAGTCCCCCGAATATCAGCACCATCATCACTAGTAGCCATCCGATACATTTTCCTGATGGCCCTATCGCGCTCGACCTGAAGCATCTCGCGCGCCTTATCCAGGTCCGAGCGATGATGTTCCTTAGCGCTAGCCTTAGCCGACTTAGCCCAAGAACTACCCTGTTCCTCAGAAAGAGTGTCCGGCAAAGGATTAAAAGAAAGAGAACCAACAAACGACCTAATGTCACTCGCAGTATTCCGAACACTCTTAGCGCCACGCTTAAACGCCCTATAATGCTTACCCCAATGAGACCTAACCAAACCAATCACCCCCTGCCCCCTAAGGGGCAGGGGGCAACTAGAATCCTACAGGACCACTCAGGCCAGCGTCACCGTCGTGTACTCACGACCACGACCAGACTTCGCCGAACCAATCTCAACAGCCACCGGCTCCGGCCACGACTTAACGTCACCCAGAATATCCACAAGCCGCTGAATCTGAGCAACTACCGTCTGAGACGAAGTACCGAACGCGTTACCGTCCTTGTCAATCACAGTGATAGCCCGACGCGTCTCAACCTCACCAGTGTCCGTGTCAACAATGTCGTCCTCCGTGATAACAATGTCCTTGATTTCAATTGTCTTGCCCCGCAGTTCCTTAAAAGAAACAGCCGAGTTCTGAGCGGTAAAGAAAGCCTTCTTGCCAGCGAAGTCATCAGAGAGAGAAGAGTAAACAACAGCCATGATCGTTTCCTTTCGTGTATGGCTTGATTTCATTTCAGAGTTCTGGTATTACCCGTCCAGCCGGGAATCTAAAAGAGTGGAACTTCGATAGGTTGCGGTTCGTCTTCGGGAACAGCCCACCGTTTCTTGTCGGTAATCAGGGCGCACACAATGTTCTGAATATGTGTGTCTGGAGTAAAACTCATAACCCTATGTATTCCTTGGCGTTCATATCGTCCCACAATAGTGTTCGTATTTATCCACACTGTGACTTTGTTCTGTGATCTCATCACTGCGTATGTAAATACGTTGGCAAACTTAGTTGTGTAACGAATCACGTTGTGCGTACGGTATCTAAGTGAGTTGTCGTAAACTCGAATGTGAAACGACTTAGGAAACCTCACCACAAAATCATTGCAATTGTAGCAAACATCGCTATCCACAACAACCAACTCCCAACCCTAGGCGCCGCCTTCGCAGCAATCATACCCCCAGCGACACCGACAGCAACCCCGCCCGCACTAAGCCGCTTGCCATGAGTGCGCACGTCACCACAAGAACAAACTTCATCATTGCCAACAGAATTGTATCGTTCATTTTCCTGCCATCCCATTTCCTTGTCAATCCAGATGAGTTCGCCGTTAACGTTTTCCCACATTATCATCATCTCCTTCGTCTGCCATCATATCAAACACCTGAGTAAGTGTCGTGCCTTGTGAGAAATAATAAGTCTTCAATTCTGTTTCAATCCAGTGTCCACCATACTGTTCATCTGGAAGAATTGTAATCTCTTTCATGTTAGTTTTCCTCATTGTTGAAGAAATCAGTCATCATGATGACGATTGTTTCTATCTCATCAAGGCCGTTACGCGAAGTAAACTTCCTAGTATTTGAGCCGCGCTTAAGGATCCATGTTGTGACATCAACATTCACGCGATTAGCGTAAATTGCATTTTTCTCGCTGGTAGTAAATGCAAGATTTTTTCGAGGCGCTATTGCTTCAATAGCAATTTCTGAAAACAGTTCCTCATTCATCTCAGTTCCTTCCATTCCCGGCGGGCTAACCCCGCCCCGTTCATGTATTAATAATGCACCAACATTCTCCACCAGTCAACCTGAAAACATGTGAACCACAACACAACAACAAATGTCCTGACATAGGCAGCCCTATTGTACTGACAATAGGACTGCCTATTAATATACCCGATGCGCCCGCTATCACATTACGTTCACGTTGTCAAACATATTCATGTGATGTTACGCACATATTCACGAAAATGGGGGTG
>ERZ772977.1085-NODE-1085-length-14819-cov-39.494310_pt1 | contig 14819 bp, 10 predicted proteins | sample MGYA00511131_ERZ772977 | MGnify/ENA primary metagenome ERZ772977 (study PRJEB29015, sample SAMEA2737935) | human oral metagenome | biome: human oral; feature: human-associated habitat; material: dental | place: China | collected 2151 ...
CCTTGGTGTCAGGCAATTCGCCATCGGCTGAAGTCGGCATATAGTGCTCCCGAATGGCAGCTGCTACTGCAGCATTCTCACCAGCCAGAAGAGCATATTTCTCACCCATGATACCTTGCAGCTCATCAAATTCCCCGACCATGCCAGTCAGCAGGTCAAACTTATAAATTGCTGCTGCACGAGCCAAGTCAGCTGTCTCATCCGCATCCAATCCTGCTTCTTGCGCCAAGAGAGCAGCAATCTTGCCAGTCCGCTCCATGTGCTCTGCCAGAGAGCCAATCTTTTCGTGGAAGGTCACATTGCTCAGCTTTTCAACCAAGTCAGCAATAGCCAGTTTTTGGTCTTCCCGCCAGAAGAATTCCCCATCTTCCAGACGAGCCACCAAGACTTTCTCATTTCCCTTGATGACATTTTCCAGATGCTCTGCATTTCCGTTGCGGACAGAGATGAAGTGCGGTAAAAGTTTGCCTTCAGCATCGCGCACAACAAAGTAACGCTGGTGCTCTTTCATGGAAGTTACCAAGACTTCCTCTGGCACCTCTAAGTATTTGGCATCAAAATTACCTAAGAAAGCAGTTGGATATTCTACCAGATTCAACACTTCATTGAGCAGGTCTTCGTCAATCTCGATAGAAACCCCGTGCTTCTGCTCTAACGCTCGAATCTGTTCGACAATCATATTTTCCCGTTCAATAGGATTGGTAATGACAAACTGAGCCCGTAGGTCATCTTCATAAGAATCTGCTGAGGCAATCTGCGTTTCTTGACCCAAAAAGCGATGTCCACGACTAGTGCGGCTGCTCTTGATGTCCAAGAAATCCAAGTCAAAGGCTTGTTCATCTAGGAGTACAGTTAAAGTATGAACTGGACGGATATATTCAAAGGTGTTGTTAGCCCAGTGCATGCTGACAGGGAAGGTCAGAGCTTGCAGAACTTCCGTCACTGCTGGGATAATCTCCTCTACTGGACGGCCGACCTCTTCCTTGGTCACATAGACGTATTCCTCTCCCTTGATTTCACGGAAAGTAATGTCCTCAACCGTCAAGCCCTTGCCACGGACAAAACCTTCTGCAGCCTTGGTAAAGTTACCATCTGCATCCAGAGCGATTTTCTTAGAAGGGCCTTTGAAATCTTCGGTCAAATCAGACTGCTTGTCCGCCAAGCCAACCACGCGGACCGCCAAACGACGCGGTGTGGAGAACATTTCAATTTTCTCAAAAGTCAGACGATGGTCTGTCAGGAAGGCTCCCATCTTGTCGCGCAGCTGCTTCATGCTCGGTGTCACGACATAGGCTGGCATTTCCTCCAAGCCTAATTCAACTAATAAATTTTTTACCATGATTATTCTCCCTCCTCTGCCAAGAGTTTCTCGCGAGTCTCTGCATCCAAAAGCGGATAGCCCAGACGCTTGCGCTCAGCCACAAAGGTCTTGGCCACGACACGCGCCAGATTACGAATGCGTGCGATATAACCAGCCCGCTCTGTCACAGATACAGCGCCACGCGCATCCAAGAGGTTAAAGGTATGCGAGCATTTGAGAACATAGTCATAGGCTGGGTGCACCAGATGTTCGTCCAGACAGCGCTTGGCTTCCGCTTCAAACTTCTCAAAATTCCCCAAGAGCAAGTCTTGATCGCTGACCTCAAAGCTGTACTTGGAATGTTCATACTCAGGATGCGTGAAAATTTCGCCGTACTTAACGCCATCAGCCCACTCAATGTCATAGACAGAGTCCACTTCCTGGATATAAGAAGCCAGGCGCTCCAGACCATAAGTCACCTCAGCGGTTACCGGTTGAGTTGGTAGACCTCCGACCTGCTGGAAGTAAGTGAACTGAGTGATTTCCATACCATCCAGCCAGACTTCCCAGCCCAGACCAGCCGAGCCAGTTGATGGATTTTCCCAGTTATCCTCAACAAAGCGAATGTCGTGCTCCAGCGGATTGATGCCCAAGAGCTCCAAAGACTGCAAGTAAAGTTCTTGGATATTGCTTGGAGATGGCTTCATAACCACCTGAAATTGATGGTGCTGGTAAAGACGGTTGGGATTTTCCCCATAACGACCATCTGCTGGCCGACGAGACGGCTCTACATAGGCCGCATTCCATGGTTCAGGACCAATGGCACGCAGGAAAGTGTAGGGGCTCATCGTTCCCGCTCCCTTCTCATTATCATAAGCCTGCATGAGCATACAGCCCTGGTCATTCCAGAACTGCTGTAAAGTCAAGATAATTTCTTGAAATGTTAATTTCTTAGACATTTGTTTCTCCTTTAATTTCTTGAGATTCTTGCGAAGCGTTCAAAAGGGAACGATTATTTCCCTTTTGAAAAGCTAGTACATCGCCTAGACAAACCGCCCCTAGCGGTTGTCGTTAGTCAATCGAACCTTTAGGTTCGTAATTGACTTTGGCGAGGTGAAATGTTAATTTCTTAGACATTTGTTACTCCTTTATTTTTTATTTCTAGCGCTAGGTCTGTCATCTCTTCTACTTGAACAAGCAAAAGAACCACATCCGACAGTCCTAGGCTATTGCGACCTAGGGGCGTCAAAACGCGGTTCCACCCTAATTTATTACTTCATTACCTTTAAAAATGTTAACCGAAAGCGCCATCTGCACTGCTTCCCTATCTGGCTCCCACCAACCCAGACTCGCTAAAAAGTAGACAATGAGAATTCTTCCTAAAAAAGATTATAACAGAAAATAGATGCTTTGTAAAATACTTCTTGAGCTTCAGCTATAAATTCTTCCTATACAGATTTGCTTTCTATCAATCTAGTAGATAAGCATTTTCATAGAAATTTTCAACAACTTTCATATATTAACCTAGTTATATTGATAATCTAATCTTCATCTAATTATTTAGTGAGAAGAAAGGATAAAAAAAGACTGATATAACAGCGTTTTTCACTAGAAATAGAATTTGAAAATCTTTGTTGCTTTGACTCAGGTACTTGCATTTTTCATGAAAACGTTTTATAATAATAGTTAGCCTTAAAGTTTTCTTAAACTTAAGTCAAACATTTTATAAGGAGGAAAAACAATAATGAGTATTGGAATCATTATTGCCAGCCACGGTGAATTTGCTGCCGGCATTCATCAGTCAGGTTCTATGATTTTTGGTGAGCAAGAAAAAGTTCAAGTTGTAACTTTCATGCCAAACGAAGGTCCTGATGATCTGTATGCAAAATTCAATGACGCAGTGGCTTCGTTTGATGCGAACGATGAGGTATTGGTCTTGGCTGACCTTTGGAGCGGGTCTCCATTTAACCAAGCTAGCTGTGTCATGGGTGAAAATCCAGACCGCAAGTTCGCGATTATTACAGGTTTGAACCTGCCTATGCTAATTCAAGCCTACACAGAGCGCATGATGGATGCAAACGCTGGCGTAGATGCTGTCGTTGCAAATATCATCAAGGAAGCTAAGGAAGGCGTAAAAGCACTTCCAGAAGAGCTGAATCCAGTCCTAGAAAGCGCTGCTCCTGCTGCTGCACCAGTTACTCAATCAGCTATCCCAGAAGGAACTGTTATCGGAGACGGCAAGCTCAAAATCAACCTTGCTCGTATCGATACTCGTTTGTTGCACGGACAAGTTGCAACAGCTTGGACTCCAGATTCAAAAGCAGACCGTATCATCGTTGCTTCTGACTCAGTAGCTAAAGATGAACTTCGTAAAGAGCTCATCAAACAAGCTGCACCTGGTAATGTTAAAGCAAACGTTGTTCCAATTGATAAGCTGATTGCTGTTTCAAAAGATCCACGCTTTGGTAATACGCACGCTCTTATCTTATTTGAAACTCCACAAGATGCCCTACGCGCTATCGAAGGCGGTGTGCCAATCAAGACTCTCAACGTCGGCTCAATGGCTCACTCAACTGGTAAGACAATGGTCAACAACGTTCTGTCAATGGACAAGGACGACGTAGCTACTTACGAAAAATTGCGTGATCTCGGAGTTGAATTCGACGTACGTAAAGTACCAAATGACTCTAAGAAAGATTTGTTTGACTTAATTAACAAAGCCAACGTTCAATAATCTTAAACGTTTCGCTCTCATATTATTATGAAAGGATTTAAAACATGTCTATTATTTCTATGGTTTTAGTAGTCTTTGTTGCCTTCTTAGCTGGTCTAGAAGGTATCTTGGACCAATTCCAATTCCACCAACCGCTGGTTGCTTGTACCTTGATTGGACTGGTAACTGGTAATTTGGCAGCAGGTGTTATGCTTGGTGGCTCTCTCCAGCTGATCGCTCTTGGCTGGGCTAATATCGGAGCTGCTGTAGCACCTGATGCTGCCCTCGCTTCTGTTGCCGCTGCTATCATCATGGTACTGGGTGGAGACTTCTCAAGCAAAGGAATTGCTGTAGCACAAGGTGTTGCAATTCCACTTGCTGTTGCTGGTCTCTTCTTAACTATGATTGTCCGTACTTTGTCAGTCGGTTTGGTTCACGGTGCAGATGCTGCTGCGAAAAAAGGAGACATCAAAGGCGTTGAACGCGCTCACTTTATCGCTCTCTTCATGCAAGGAGCACGTATTGCTATCCCTGCAGCACTTCTTTTGATGATTCCTGCTGAGTCCGTTAAAGCTGCTCTTGAAGCTATGCCAGCTTGGCTATCAGAAGGGATGCAAATTGGTGGTGGTATGGTCGTAGCTGTTGGTTATGCCATGGTTATCAACATGATGGCAACTCGTGAAGTATGGCCATTCTTCGCTATTGGTTTCGCTTTAGCTGCTGTCAGCGAACTCACTCTGATTGCTCTTGGTGCAATTGGTGTCGCTATCGCTCTCATCTACCTTACCCTGTCTAAAAAAGGCGGAAATGGTGGCGGTGGAGCAACAGCTTCATCTAACGATCCAATCGGCGATATCCTAGAAGACTACTAAGAAAGGAGACACACTATCATGACAGAATTAAATACTGTAAAACCTGATGAGTCAGGAAAATTGACTCTTTCAAAGGCTGACCGTCAAAAAGTTTGGTGGCGTTCTACTTTCTTGCAAGGTTCTTGGAACTACGAACGTATGCAAAACTTGGGCTGGGCTTATTCACTGATTCCAGCTATTAAGAAGCTTTATACTAAAAAAGAAGATCAAGCTGCTGCTCTTGAGCGTCACTTGGAATTCTTCAACACTCACCCATATGTTGCAGCTCCAATCATCGGAGTTACACTTGCGCTTGAAGAAGAAAAAGCAAATGGTGCAGCAATTGACGATGCGGCTATCCAAGGGGTTAAAATCGGTATGATGGGACCTCTGGCTGGTATCGGAGACCCTGTCTTCTGGTTCACAGTTCGTCCTATCCTTGGAGCACTTGGGGCATCTCTTGCTTTGACTGGAAATATCATTGGCCCACTTATCTTCTTCTTAGCTTGGAATGCTATCCGGATGGCTTTCCTCTGGTACACACAAGAATTGGGCTACAAGGCTGGTTCTGAAATCACTAAGGACATGTCTGGTGGTATCCTCCAAGACATTACCAAAGGTGCTTCAATTCTAGGTATGTTTATCTTGGCTGTTCTGGTTGAGCGCTGGGTATCTATTAAGTTTGTCTTTAACGTTTCATCTGTTAAGCTAGATGATAAAGCATATATTCATTGGGACAAATTGTCTAGTGGCTATAAGGGTATCCAAGAAGCCTTTGCTCAAGTAGGGCAAGGACTATCTCAAACCCCTGAAAAAGTTACAACTTTCCAACAAAACTTGGATTCTTTGATTCCTGGTTTGATGGGACTGCTTCTAACTTTCGCTTGTATGTGGTTGCTTAAGAAGAAAGTATCCCCTATCACTATCATCATCGCCCTCTTTGTAGTTGGTGTGCTAGCTCACGTTGCTGGTTTGATGTAATTAAAAAGAAGGTTTCGGCCTTCTTTTTATTGTGGTATAATAGCTATAGTATTTAAAAGGGAGATGTTTTATGGCGCAATCGCAAAATAAATCGATTGAATTTCAAACGACAGGGGTTTCCTATCTGGGTTTAGGTGGCAAGGTTGGAAAGTTTTTAGTCGGTGATGTCGCACTGGAATTCTACGCTGATTCCAATGTAGAAGACTATATCCAGCTACCTTGGTCTAGTATCCAGCAGATCGGTGCCAATGTCTCTGGTAAAAATGTCAGTCGCCATTTTGAAGTGTTTACAGACAAGGGAAAGTTTCTCTTTGCCTCCAAGGACACTGGAAAGATTCTCAAAATTGCACGGCAACATATCGGGAATGAAAAGGTTGTCAAATTGCCTACCTTGATCCAAACAATTGGCCAATTCTTTAAAAATCTATTTGCAAAAAAATAGAAAATCCTGTATAATCTAGGAAACGGATAAGTAAGACTATCGCTTCTTTCAGAAAGTCTGCGGGTGCTGCGAGCAGATAGGAGCCTAGTGTGAAATTCTACCGTTGCAATACAACTACATACATAATCAAGTGCACACCTGTGAAGTTGGATGGAACCGCGGCCTAGCCGCTCCAACAGTTTCCTCGGTGTGCTTTTATTTTTTGGAGGTTTTATGTTAGATTTAAAACGTATTCGGACAGACTTTGATGCTGTCGCAGAGAAATTAGCTACCCGTGGCGTAGCAGCTGATGTGCTCAATCAAATGAAGGAAATTGATGAGCAACGACGTGATTTGTTGGTAAAAGTAGAAAATCTCAAAGCAGAACGCAACACCGTTTCTGCAGAGATTGCCCAAGCTAAGCGCAACAAAGAAAATGCAGATGATAAGATTGCAGCCATGCAAAAACTATCTGCTGAAATCAAGGACTTGGATGCTACTTTGGCTGAATTAGATGCTAAGTTGACCGAGTTCACCACAACCCTGCCAAATATTCCGCACGATAGCGTGCCAGTCGGGGCAGACGAGGATGACAATGTAGAGGTCCGCCGCTGGGGTACACCGCGCCAATTTGACTTTGAAGCTAAGGCTCACTGGGATTTGGGCGAAGACTTGGATATTCTGGACTGGGAACGTGGCGCAAAAGTTACGGGAGCCCGCTTCCTCTTCTACAAAGGCTTAGGAGCTAGACTAGAGCGTGCTATCTACAACTTCATGCTGGATGAGCATGGCAAAGAAGGCTATACAGAAGTCATCACTCCCTATATGGTCAACCATGACTCTATGTTTGGTACCGGGCAATATCCTAAGTTCAAAGAAGATACTTTTGAACTGAGCGACACTAACTTCGTGCTTATTCCGACTGCTGAAGTTCCGCTGACCAACTATTATCGAGACGAAATTCTAGACGGTAAAGAATTGCCAATCTACTTCACAGCTATGAGCCCATCATTCCGCTCTGAAGCCGGTTCTGCCGGTCGTGACACGCGCGGTCTGATCCGCCTGCACCAATTCCACAAGGTTGAAATGGTAAAATTTGCCAAGCCAGAAGAATCTTATGAAGAGCTAGAAAAGATGACTGCCAATGCAGAAAACATCCTACAAAAGCTCAATCTGCCTTACCGCGTTGTTGCCCTTTCTACTGGCGACATGGGCTTCTCAGCTGCTAAAACCTACGACTTGGAAGTTTGGATTCCTGCTCAGAACACCTACCGTGAAATCTCTAGCTGCTCTAACACGGAAGATTTCCAAGCTCGTCGAGCTCAAATCCGCTACCGTGACGAAGCAGATGGCAAGGTCAAACTCCTTCATACTCTCAACGGTTCTGGACTTGCTGTCGGACGCACAGTGGCTGCTATCTTAGAAAATTACCAAAACGAAGATGGCTCTGTAACCATTCCTGAAGTCCTACGTCCGTACATGGGTGGCTTGGAAGTCATCGCACCAAAATGAACAATGAAAGGTCCGAAACAAATCGGACCTTTTCTTATTCTACTTGAGGAGAAATCCAACAGTTCAAAAAAATAAACGAAATATAGGATTTTCCACTTTAAAAGAGAGTGGGACAGAAATCGGTCATTCGTTAGAATTCGATTTCGTCGTCCCACCTCCGCACAGTTGAGTAGGGCTGTAAAAGCTGATGAAATCAGCGTAGTAGAGCCCACTCAACCACTGCGTCTTGCTCGACAATCCAAAGACAATTGAGAGGCTAGGACTTTTGTCCCAGCCTCTTTTCTGTTACTTAACGTGACTTGCTAACTCTTCTTGAGCTTTTTTAGTTGATTCTTCTTTTTCTTTTTCCCATTTTTTCAAAGCTTTTTGATAATCAGCTACTGTCAGAACCTTATCTTGAAGCTCCATTCCCTTAAATACATAGGTATCGCCCTTGATACCTACATAAGAGTAGGCTTTGGTAAATGGTACGACCTTTTGAACCATTGGTGACGCACCTGCAGAAATAGATGGGATCACAATAGAACTATCTGTTAACCAAGCCTGCGCTGCTGCATACTTGGTATAGCGAGCATTGGTATCTTGCTTTTCTGCATCTGCCTGATCCAAAAGCGCTTTGTAGTCCGTTAAACCAACCTTGGAAGCAAGGTCTTGGTTTTGGCCTTTTGTCAGACCAATATTGTCCAAGATATCCCCTGTCTCTGGGTTAAAGATATTCAAATAAGTCACTGGATCTTGATAGTCCGCTGACCAACCAGACATATTAAGGTCATAGTCCTTTTGGGCAGCTGTTTCCGCAAAGTAAGTAGAGTTATCAAAATCGTCTGATGACATTTGATGCACGTCAATCACAACGTTTTCTTGGCCTAGAGCTGCCTCAACAGATTGTTTGAAGGAATTGGTCCGCTGCACCATGATTTTATCAGTTTGGTCAACTGGTACATCTAGATGAATCGGGAATTCAACTCCCTGTGCTTGCAAAGCTTCTTTCGCCTTAGCAAATTCTGCCTTGGCCTTATCTGGGTTGTAAATGCTGTCTTGAGCATCAGCTAATTTGACACCTTGCCATTCATCGCCATAAGAAGCCAACTGTGATTCAACGACATCCGAGAAGTCCTTGCCATCTACTTGCACAAAACTAGGAGGGACAAGCAAGCTTCTGATGATCTTCGTTGCTCCTTCATTACCATTCATCTGGGCACCAAAGGATTTACGGTCAAAAGCAAAGTTGATTGCTTGGCGGAAGTCTTTATTTTGAATCGCTTCTTTGCTGGCAGCTTTTTGGGCATCTGTCTTAGAAGTGTGGCTATAAGCCTGACGATTCAAGTTAAAGGCATAGAAATAGCTAGTTGAGTTTTGTGGAGTAAAGATGATGTTGTCTTTGTATTTCTTTTCTACTGATGCGTAGTTTGAGCTAGTCGGATAGAGACGAGCTTGCGTGTAAGCACCATCAGTAAAGTTACGGATCAATGACTCTTGGTCAGAACCATCGTAGTAAGTCAACTTGACATCTTCGATCTTCACATTGTCCTTGTCCCAATAGTTTTGGTTTTTAGAATATTCGATAACAGACTTAGAAGTAAATGACTTTAATACATATGGACCATTGTAGAGGATACCGGAAGGTTTCACGGTACCAAAGTCTTTGCCTTCTTTCTTCAGAAATTCTTCGTTAATCGGGAAGAGAATGCCCATGGTTGTCTTAGAATTCCAGTAGCTTTCTGGCTGATTCAGAGTGTATTGAACTGTATTGTCGTCGATTGCCTTGACACCTACAGTAGAGAAATCATTGCTTTCTCCTTTGATATAAGCATCCAAGCCCTTGATAGAGTTTTGCACGATTGGTAATGCTTCTGATTTTTCATCTGCAGCGTGCTTAAGCCCTGTGACAAAGTCTTGTGCCTTGACAGCAGCATATTCTTCACCTTCTGCTGTGTACCATTTAGCATCCTTACGCAACTTATAAGTGTAAGTTAGGCCATCTTTAGACACAGTCCAGTCTTCAGCCAATGAAGGGATAAGATTCCCATATTGATCATTTTCTAAAAGACCGTCGACCAAATTGGCAATAACGTCAGAAGTAGAGGAGCGATTGGAGTTTACATAATCCAATGTATCTGGATCTGTATTATAGACATAAGAATATGTCTTTGCCGAGCTGGTGCTTGACTTGCCACAAGCAGCTAAGAATAGCGCTGATGCTGCAACCAAACCAGTAATAGCCAACCATTTAGATTTTTTCATGAGCAAATCTCCTTCTTTAGATTATGTATTATTATACATCATTTCCAGACAAATACAAGTCTTATTTAAGAAAATTTTAAAATTCTATACATTTTTCTTATTTTTATTGAAACAAAGTATAGGAAAATTTTTATGCATTTTCATATATTTTCATAAAAATACAAAAAATATTATAAATAATAACCTGTTCAATATTTTACAAGGAATCTTGAATAGGTTTGGCAAAAATATCGGCTTTTTATGTTACAATATACTTACTACTAATCTAGGGGAAAGAAATGAAAAAACTTTTTGTATTCCTACTGCTATTCTTTGGCCTCATTGCCAAGCCCGTTCTGGCGGATGACTATGAAATTGCCGCTAAAAGTGCCATTGCTGTCGATGCAAACTCAGGGAAAATCCTCTATGAAAAGGAGGCTACAAGCCCACTAGAAGTCGGTGCTATTACTAACATTTTGACTACTTATCTGGTTTACGAGGCCATTGCCGAAGGCAAACTGAGCTTAGAAACTGAAGTTGATATTTCTGATTATGCTTACCAGCTGACAGTAAATCCAGCTATCGCGAACCTGCCTCTGGAAGCGCGACGCTACAAGGTAAAGGACTTACTGAATGCCTCTCTTTTGGTCAGTGCCAACAGCGCCACTATCGCTCTGGCAGAAAAAGTTGGTGGAAGTGAAGAAAATTTCGTCAAGATGATGAAAGCTAAACTCAAAGAATGGAATATTTCTGATGCAACCATTGTAAATGCTACTGGTACAGATATTCGTTTACTAGATGGTTCGCTAGAAACTACTAATACCGAAGAGGAGGCCGCAGAAAATTCTAAAAGCAAGAAAAAACAAGAGACTGTCAATAAATTCAGTGCTTATGATATAGCTGTGATTACTTCACATCTGATCGATGACTACCCAGAGGTCCTTGGCATCACTTCCAAATCTCATGTGAATTTTGCAGGAATCCAACTAGAAAATCCCAACTTAATGTTGGAAGGCTCTCCTAGTTTTCGGACAGGAGTGAAGGGTTTGAAGACAGGAGGATCTGAGCAGAGTGGTGTTTCATTTGTCGGTGTGACAAGTGAAAAAGGGATGCGATTGATCACAGTTGTTTTAGGAGTCGCACAGGAAGATAACGACCCTAATACCCGTTTTGGCGTTACATCTAGCCTAATGACCTACGTTACGCAAAATTTTTCTCCGACAGTCCTTGTCAAAAAAGGGGAAAGATACAACAACTCCCAAGTAGCTGTTAGAGACAGCCGAGAGGATAAGGTCGCTGCAGTTGCTAGTGAGGACCTGGTAATCCTAGAACGGATAGCCAATCAGGCTGAACATAAAGTCACCTTTACTCCAAGTCCACAGGAGCTGCAGGCACCCTTGAAAAAGGGTAGTGTAGTAGGTACCCTCACTTATACAGATTCTGAGCCAATCGGCCAGGGCTACATCGAAAATAAGAAAACTTCTATTTCTATGATTACAGAAAAAAAGGTTGAAAAAGCTATCATTTTCAAAGTCTGGTGGAACGACTTCATCCGCTTTGTCAATGAGAAGTTATAAAAGAAATACCGCGAATCAATTGATTCGCGGTTATTTGTATAGTTTGTAAACATTTAACGTAATCAAAAAAGTTCTTTGAGAGTTAACTAGCAATCGAGTATTCCGCTACTGTTTAACAGGTCCTCTGAATCTTTTAAACACTTTGCTTAAGCAAACAATTAAAAAGAGGTCAACGCCTCTTTTTATCCGACTGACCCTTCCATTTCATAGCTGATGAGACGGTTGAGCTCAACAGCGTATTCCATTGGAAGTTCCTTGGTAAATGGCTCGACAAAGCCCATGACAATCATTTCAGTCGCTTCGGATTCCGACAAGCCACGGCTCATGAGATAGTAGAGCTGCTCTTCAGAAATCTTAGAAACTTTAGCTTCATGCTCCAAGGCCACCTGCGAGTTGTGGATTTCATTAAATGGAATGGTGTCTGAGGCAGACAAATCGTCCATGATAATGGTATCACACTCGATATGACTGACAGATTTCTTAGAATTGCGAGCAAAGGTCACTTGGCCACGGTAGTCTACCTTACCTCCGCCCTTAGCAATGGACTTAGACACAATAGACGAGCTAGTGTGTGGCGCATTGTGAATCATCTTAGCCCCTGTATCCTGGTGTTGGCCAGCATTGGCAAAGGCAATCGAAAGCATGGTTCCACGCGCCCCAGGTCCATCCAGATAAACAGATGGGTACTTCATGGTTGTTTTGGCACCCAGGTTCCCGTCAATCCACTCAACTGTCGCATCTTTCATAGCTCGTGCCCGTTTGGTTACCAAGTTATAGACATTATCAGACCAGTTTTGAATGGTCGTATAACGCATATAAGCTCCATCCAAGGCAAAGATTTCGACAATAGCCGCATGCAAGCTGTTGCTTGAATAAGTTGGCGCTGTACATCCTTCTACGTAGTGGACACTTGCTCCCTCATCGACAATAATCAAAGTCCGCTCAAACTGACCTGTGTTTTCATTGTTGATACGGAAGTAGGTTTGGAGCGGAATGTCTACCTTAACGCCTTTTGGTACATAGATAAAGGTTCCGCCAGACCAAACTGCAGAGTTAAGGGCAGCCAACTTGTTGTCTGTCGGCGGAACCAACTTAGCAAAATACTGCTTGAAAAGCTCTGGGTATTCCTTAAGAGCTGAGTCGGTATCCGTAAAGACGATCCCAAGCTTTTGGAACTCTTCCTTCATATTGTGGTAGACCACTTCGGACTCATACTGGGCAGCTGCACCAGCAAGGTAAGCTCGCTCCGCTTCTGGGATCCCAATCCGCTCAAAGGTTTCCTTGATCTTCTCAGGCACTTCATCCCAGCTTCTAGCTGGCTTATCAGAGGCCTTTTGGTAATAAATCAAGTCATCAAAATTAATTTCTGACAAATCTGGACCCCAAGTCTGCATCGGCATTTTCTTGAAAACCTCGTAGGACTTAAGGCGAAAATCCAACATCCACTCTGGTTCACCCTTGGCTGCAGAGAGCTCGCGAATAACCGCTTCATTCAGCCCTTTCCCTGTTGAGAGAACAGGCTCAACATCGTCATGGAAACCAAACTTGTACTCACCAAGATCAATTGGTTTTGGTTCTACTCTTTCTTCTGACATAATTTCCTTTCACATTCTTACTTTTTATCTTCTTCAATTGCTCGCTTGAGGGCATTCCAACCCAAGGTCGCACACTTAATCCTCTGTGGGAATTTGGCAACGCCTGCTAAAAAGGCGCCATCTCCCAATTCTTTCTGGCGACTGTCTTCCTGGCCCTGAACCATCTGCGAGAAGACTTCTGCTAATTCCAGCGCCTGCTCTTTTGTCTTGCCCAGAACTGCATCCGTCATCATGCTGGCCGAAGCTGTTGAGATGGTACAGCCGGAATTCACAAAGGCAATATCCTCGATCTGGTTTTCCGCATTAAACTTCACAGACAGGCTGATGACATCGCCACAGGTTGGGTTATTGAGAACTACCTGCTCCACATCTTCCAGTTTCCCATGATGATGGGGGTGAGCCGAGTGGTCGGTCACAACCGCCTTGTAAAGACTGTCTAACTTAGAAAGTGCCATTGAAAAACTCCTTTGTCTTTTCTAAAGCATCTACCAGCTTGTCACAATCCGCATAGGTATTGTAGATATAGAAGCTGGCCCGTACAGTCGCTGGTACCTGCAGATAGGTTAGCAAGGGCTGAGCACAATGGTGACCCGCCCGAACAGCTACTCCTTCGTAGTCCAGAGCCGTCGCGACATCATGCGGATGAAGACCATCCAGATTAAAGGCAATCACACCTGAGCGCTGAGCCAAATCCTGAGAGCCATAAATGATCAAGCCTTCCACAGCCTGTAACTTAGGAAATACGTAGGCAATCAGGTCCTGCTCATGCTGGGCAATGGCATCCATGCCCAAGTCTTCCAAATAATCAATGGCCGCCGCAAGACCGATTGCTCCTGCCATATTTGGAGTGCCGGCCTCAAACTTCCAAGGTAGTTCCTTCCATGTCACTTCCTGCTCATAGACGAAATCAATCATTTCGCCGCCAAACTCGACTGGTGACATCTGCTCTAGCAACTCTTCCTTACCATAGAGAACGCCGATGCCCGTCGGACCTGCCATCTTATGTCCCGAAAAGGCGAAGAAATCCGCATCCAAATCCTGTACATCAATCTTCATGTGCGGAATGGATTGAGCCCCGTCTACCACCAAAAGCGCTCCTTGCTGATGAACCAACTGGGCAATTTCCTTGATGGGATTGATGATACCGAGAACATTAGAAGCATGAGCCAGAGAGACAAACTTGGTCCGCTCATTAAGCTTGGCACGGAAAACCTCCATATCCAGAGCACCATCTTTGAGATAGACATAGACCAACTTGGCCCCGGTCTTCCTACAAGCTTCCTGCCAAGGAATGACATTAGAATGGTGCTCCATGATAGAAATCAGCACTTCGTCACCAGGCTGCAGTCTTTCAGCCGCAAACTGAGCCACCCAGTTGAGTCCCGTCGAGGTTCCTCGTGTAAATAGGACTTCTCTGCTAGAAGCCGCATTGATAAAAGAACGAACTCTTTCCCTGGCTGCTTCATAGGCTGCAGTCGCCCGCTCAGCTAGCGTATGCACACCCCGGTGGACATTAGCATTGTCTCTAAGATAGTAGTTTTCAATAGCTGCCAGCACCTGCTTAGGTTTCTGAGTTGTCGCCGCATTGTCCAAATAAACCAAAGGCTCATCATTGACAATTTGGTCCAAAATGGGAAAATCTTGCT
>ERZ772977.1087-NODE-1087-length-14802-cov-28.341222_pt1 | contig 14802 bp, 13 predicted proteins | sample MGYA00511131_ERZ772977 | MGnify/ENA primary metagenome ERZ772977 (study PRJEB29015, sample SAMEA2737935) | human oral metagenome | biome: human oral; feature: human-associated habitat; material: dental | place: China | collected 2151 ...
CCTCGGCCACGTCCCGCAGCGAATCCAAGCCCTCGTCCACCAACACCGGGGACAGGCGCTCAGCCTCCTCACGCGCATGCATCATCACACGACGCATCTCGACTTCGATCTGCGAGGCAGAGAGGTAGGAGGCCCGCCACCCGGCCACGCGGTTGTCGGCCTTCTCCAGCCAGCCATCGATCGCGGTGCCGGTCTCGCCCTCGAAACCCTGATACTGCCGGAAGTGCCGAATAGACTCCGAGGAGCCGTCGATCGCCTCCATCGCCGCGGAATGCTCGTTGTCGTGAGCCGCCAGCGCCTCGTTGGCTTTTGCCGCCTCCACGAACATCATGAGGCGGTGGTACATCGGGCTGTGTGCCATGGTCGTTACTCCTCGCCTCAGAGCTCGGGCTGATCGCCGACAGCACTCGGAACGCCAGAGGGGGCAGTGCCGGTAGAGCCAGCGGAGCCTGCCCCCGCAGCGGCGTTAGCGATCGCCGTGTTGGAGTTCATGGCGGCGCCCGTCGACGCCAACTGCCCAGCCGCGGCCTCCTCGGTCCGCGTGAAATCCTCCTCCGTCTGATCCACCTTCGCGCCGAAGTCGGTAAAGCGGGCCTGCTCGGCCGCAAAACCCTCTCCCGCCCCGGTGTACGCGGCCTGGAGTGCGAGCCGTGCCGCCTCGACCCCGGGCTCTTTGCCCCACACGGAGGCAGTCTGCGCCTGCGCGAAGGCTTCCGCTGCCTTCGCCGCGTTACCCAGGTGCTCCCCTCCCTGCTCCGCGTCGTGACGCGTCTGATCGTGCTTCTGGGAGTCGAAACCAACGTCGCTCACAGGACCCTCCGAGAAAGTAAAACGCAAGCCGAGCCTGCGGATGTCAATGAGATGATGCTCATCATATGACCAACCGGGAAGGGGCGCAAAAACCGCCCACAACGACCGGGGGCCGCGGCTTTTCTCGCCGCGGCCCCCGTCAGCACAAGCCTCTCAGAGGGTCAGTGTCCCTCGGTTTGCTCGAAGGTAGCCTTCTCGGCATCGGTCTCCGGAACGAAGGAATCGGTGTCCAGATCCGCCCAGTACTCCTCGGCCCAGGGATCCTCGATCGGCTGCGAACGCTTCCACAGGATGTAGCCCGCGCCCGCAACCGTACCGACCAGGGCGGTCAGACCCAGGGCGCGCAGCACGCGGCACCTGCGGCGCTTGCGCGTCGGCGTCGCCAGCGCGGCGGCCGAGGCCTCCGTTGCGCGGCGCGCACGATCCGACAGGGAGCCGCGAGCCGAGAGCGCGGCTCCCGCCTGGTTCACAGCGAGCGAGGCGCGCGGCAAGTAGTCATCGACCAGGTGGCCGCGAGCGTTCTCGATCGCGGGACCCGCCGAGGCGGCGGCAGCCTGGGCGCGAGCCGCAGCGCTGTCGATGGCGGGTGCGGCGTGCTCGATCGCGGAATTCAGCGCGGCCTGGGCGCGGGGGGCGGCCCATTCGACGCCCTGATTGGCCAGATCCGCCACCTTCACGGCAACCTTCCCGGCGTAAATGGCGGCTGCGTCCCGAAGCTGCTGAGACGAAGCGCGCAGCTTATCTGCATCGAAAGTCGGCGAAGTAGCCATGATGTCTCCGTTCCTGTCCACGATAAACGGGGCGCGGGCGCGCCACTGACTCCTATTGTGCTACAACCGCCTGTGATCTGCAGCCCACCACCCCGACAAACTCACCGAACGGACAGGAAACACCCAGGAAAAGATGCAACCATTGTCCACATGAAAGCAATTCTCCACACCACCGCCGGCGACATCACCGTCGAACTGTTCCCCAACCACGCCCCCAACACGGTGACCAACTTCGTGTCCCTGGCCAAGGGTGAGCGCGAATGGGTTGACCCCTCGACCGGTCAGAAGACCTCCCGCCCCCTCTACGACGGCACCATTTTCCACCGCGTCATCCCGGGCTTCATGATCCAGGGAGGCGACCCCCTCGGCACCGGCACCGGCGGTCCCGGCTACCAGTTCAACGACGAGATCCACCCCGAACTCACCTTCAACGAGCCCTACCTGCTGGCCATGGCCAACGCCGGAAAGCGCATGGGCAAGGGCACCAACGGCTCCCAGTTCTTCATCACCGTCGCCCCGACCCCCTGGCTGTTGGGCAACCACACGATCTTCGGTAAGGTCGCCGACGAGGACTCCAAGCGCGTCGTCGATGCCATCGCCGCGACCCCCACGGGCGCGGGCGACCGTCCCGTCACCGACCAGGTCATCAACTCCATCGAGATCGTCGACTGACCGTTCCTCCTCTTCATCAACGAGGCCGGGGCCGCCCCCGCTGCCCAGCGCAGTTGGCGGGGCGACGCGCCCCGGCCTCGTCCCCTACCCGCCGTCCGAAAGGGAAGCCATGAGCATGCCAAGCTACGGCCAACGCTCCGATCCGCGCGCCGCCCCCGACTGCCCGCGTCACCCCGGAGCGCGCGCCGTCGACTACTGCAAGCGATGCAACCGCCCCATGTGCGTGGACTGCGTGGTCCCCACCGAGGTGCGCTCCATCTGCGTGGATTGCGCCGCCTCCAAGCGCGGCTGGTCGGGGCGCGTCTCGCGTGCCTCCGCGGCGGGCGCGCCTGTCGTCACCTACGCGCTCATGGGGATCTGCGTGCTCATGTTCGCCCTCACCTGGCTGGTGCCCTCCGTGGAGTCCTCGCTGATGCTGGTTCCCGCCCGCCTCATGAGTCAACCCTGGACGATCCTCACGGGAGCCTTCCTGCACGGGGGGATCATGCACATCGGCTTCAACATGCTGACCCTGTACTGGGTGGGGCGGGCCATCGAACCGGCCCTGGGGCGGTGGCGCTACCTGACCATCTACCTGGTGAGCGCGCTGGGCGGCTCCGCCTTCGTCATCGCGTGGTGCCTCATCCAGCCCGCGCAGATCTACGTGGGGACCGTCGGCGCATCCGGCGCGGTTTTCGGCCTCTTCGGCGCGGTCTTCGTCCTCCAGCGCCTCCACGGATCCGACACGACATCCATCGTCGCCCTCCTGGTCGCGAACCTCGCCTACGGGTTCATCGCCAGCGGCATCTCCTGGCAGGCGCACATCGGCGGCCTCGTCGTCGGCGCAGCGGTCACGTGGGCCTTCGCGCGCCTGTCCCGCCCGCGTCCTGGGGTGACCGAGGCGGCGCAGAATCGCCGCGAGATGTTCGCGGCACTCGGCATGGTCGCCGGAGCCATCGCGCTCAACGCCCTGGCCTTCCGTCTCCTCCTCGAAGTGTACGGGGCGTGAGGGGACCGGCACGAGCGAGTTCCGCGCAAGCTATCTGAGGATGACCTAACATGGGGGAGGGTCGGCGACGGGCCGATCCTCCCCGTAGCTTCGCAGGAGACACCATGACCAGCCCCTGGGACCTGTACGACGAACTCATCGACGAGATTCCCGCCGACCTGACGGCCACGAGCATCAACACCGAGGGAAAGTGGCGCCGCGTCTCCTCCAGCGACAGTGGGGTAGGGATGGCCTTCGGCATGAACGTGCAGTCGCGCCCGCGCGCCGTCTCCGACCCCACCGAGCTTCTCGGACGGCCCCTGCGCGACGTCGCAGCCCTCGCTAAATCCTGGAACTTCGAGGACGCCGGCATCGGCGTGGCGGCCATCAACGCCTACCACTGCCACCCCGATCGGGCCCTCGCACACGGATTCACACCCTGCGCCGAAAACAACTGGGCGCGCACCTTCCACCCCTACGCGCCCCTCGTTGCCGACAAGCGAGTGGCCATCATCGGACACTTCCCCTTCGCCCCCGCGGCCTTGCCCGACGCCGGAGAGCTGATCGTCCTGGAACGCAACCTCTTCGACGGGGACTACCCGGACTCGGCCTGCGAGTACCTGCTTCCCGAGATGGACTACGTGTTCATCTCCGGATCCGCCTTCGTCAACAAGACCATCCCGCGCCTGCTCGAACTCGCCGAGGCGGCGCACACGATCGTCCTGGGCCCCTCAACGCCGGCATCCCCCGCGCTGCTGCGCGCAGGCGCGAAGACCGTCCTGTCGTTCGCCAGCGCGCACGCAGCTCGCCTCGAGGAAGGCCTGGCCGGACGTTCCCTTCTCGGCATGTACGATGCCGGCATGAGGGTCCGACTCAGCCGCGCGTGAGCGTCGGCGCCCTCAGCGCCACCGAAGCGTCATCAGGAAACCAACCATCATCGTTCCGAGACCCACCGCGATGTTCCACGCGCCGAGCTTGGGCACCGGATACGTCCCCGACGAAATGTAGTAGACGACGACCCACAGCAGGCCGAGAATCATCAGAGTGATGAAGGCCGGCGCCCACCAGGCGGGGCTGAGCGGAATCCCGTCGGTCCAGTTCTGGATCTCGGTATCGTCCGTGGCCTCGCGCCCGTTCTTCTTACGCTTCTTGGATTCGGCCACGCCAGATCCTCCCTGCTTGGCCCGCGCGGGAACACGAAACGCCCGGCGGTGATGAATTAGTCGCAACACTAGCGTAGTCTCGGACATGAAAAGTGCCAAAGCGCAGCGCCACGAAAGGAGGGATAGATGCCCGGGATCCGTGCCCGCCACCTGATCGGCGTGCTCGCAGTCACCGTCGCATCGGGTCTCCTCTTCTCCGTCTCCGCGCTCAACGAACGCCGACACCCCGCCGCCACCTCCGACCTGGCCACCCTCGTGCGCACACGGCAGGAGCAGGTCCGCCAACTCGAGACGGAGGTCTCCTCCCTGGACGCCGCAATCGAGGGCTTCTCTCCCGCGCAATCGGGTACCGCCGCCGAGGATGCCTTCACCGCGGGCTCCACGCGGCCCGTCTCCGGGCCCGGCGTCCAGATCACGCTGTCCGACGCTCCCGCCGGCCAGGTCCCCGCAGGAGCCACCCCCGATGACCTCGTCATCCACCAGCAGGACATCGAGGACACCATGAATGCACTGTGGAGCGGCGGAGCCGAGGCCATGACCGTCCAGGGAGTGCGCGTCACCGACCGCACCGTGATCCGCTGCATCGGCAACGTCATCCTCGTCGATGGAACCAGCTTCTCCCCGCCCTATGTGATCCAAGCAATCGGTGATCCTGCGGCCCTGCACGCGGCGGTCGCCTCGAACCCACGTATGGTTAACTACCAGGCCTACGTCGCCAAGTACGGCCTCGGCTGGGACATGCAAACGAAGGACGCACTCAGCTTTGCGCCCGCCACAACCTCATCGACCGTCAACTACGCAACCGTGGAGGAAACGAATGGGTGAACACGTCGCCCCCGCCTCGCCGACGAAGAAGAGACGCTCCAATATCTTCTGGAACATCGTCGGAGTCGTTGGAGAACTGCTCATCACCTTCGCTTTCGTCATCGGCCTGTTCTCAGTCTGGCAACTCTACTGGACGACCTACGAGGTCTCCGGCCAGGTCGAGCAAACCATCGCCTCGTTCGAAGAGGACCACCAGCCCACCAAGCGCACCCAGGGCGAGACGCGCACCGACGATCCGCCCGAGTTCACGCGTGAGGTCGGCGCCGGCGAGGTATACGGCCTCATCCACGTTCCCACCTGGGACTGGATGAAGATCCCCCTCGCCGAGGGCACCACGTCCGACGTGCTCGACCAGGGCTGGGCCGGCCACTACGACATGACCACCCAGCCCGGCGGAGTCGGGAACTTCTCCGTCGCCGGACACCGCCGCACCTACGGCAACAACTTCCGTTGGATCGACCGGCTCACTCAGGGCGACAAGGTCGTCGTGGAAGTCGATGACCACTACCTCGTCTACTCCATGGTTTCCTCCGAGATCATCGACGCCACCGACCCCACTCAGATGCGCGTCGTCGCCCCCGTCATTGACGACGTGTCCTGGTCCGAAACACCGACCGAACGATGGATGACCATGACCACGTGCCACCCCGAGTACGGCAACTGGCAGCGCTTCATCGTCCATCTCAAGTTCGAATCCTGGACTCCGAAGGACACGGGCGTCCCCGCCGAACTCGTCGACGAACCCCAGAACTGAAGGACCCCTCATGTACGCATGGATCTTCCGCCACCTGCCCGGACCCATCTGGTTGAAAGTCATCGAGTCTGCGATCCTCATCGGCGCGGTCGTCGCCGCACTCTTCACCTGGGTCTACCCCTGGGTGCAGACCTACCTGGAGCTCGGGGAATCCTCCGTCGGCGGCGCCTAGCCGCCCACGCGCTACGCGAGGCCGCCTCGCCCCGGCCTCGCGCCGTATTCGCCGCCCGTGTATCGGACGGCGCCCGCGCGAGCCCCGGTGCCTCGCCCTACGATGGGTGGCGGAGCAAGAGGCGCGACCTCGCACATGGAAGGACCGACGTTGGCACGAATCCTCTGCGTTGACAACTACGACTCGTTCGTTTTCACGATCGTGGGCTACCTGCGCCACCTGGGTGCCGTCGTGGACGTCGTGCGCAACGACGTCGTGGATGCTGCGTGGTTCGAGTCCGGATACGACGGCGTCCTCGTCTCCCCCGGACCGGGCGACCCCAAGAGCGCCGGAGCATCCCTGCAGACCATCGCGGACTGCGCCGAGCACGGGGTTCCCATGCTGGGGGTGTGCCTGGGGCACCAGGCGCTCGGCGAGCTCTTCGGAGCGACCGTTGGGCACGCGCCCGAACTGATGCACGGCAAGACCTCCGTCATCACGCACGACGGGCGCGGCGTCTTCTCCGGCGTCCCCTCGCCGCTGACGGTGACCCGCTACCACTCGCTCACGATCGACCCGGCAACGCTTCCCGACGACCTTGAGGTCTCGGCAACCACCGAGCGCGGCATCATCATGGGGGTGCGTCACCGCTCCCTGCCCCTCGAGGGCGTCCAGTTCCACCCCGAATCGGTTATGACCCAATCCGGGCACCTGATGCTCGCCAACTGGCTGGCGGCATGCGGCGATCTCGGCGCGCGCGAGCGTGCCGCCACCCTCAAACCCGTCGTCGCGCAGCGCTTCACGCTGTAGGCCGCGCGGGGCCCTTCAATCGGGCCAATGGGGGGAATTACGTCATTTAAAGCGCGCTGTCGGCGTGTCGCCGGCGTGTCGGACCGCTAGTGGTGCAAATCCCCCCGTTTGGTTTTTGCCGTCGCGGCCGCCGGCCCGTGTCGCGGGCGAATCGGGTGCGCCTGAGGGGCCGCGTGCGGGCAGACGCGACGCCGACGCTTTCCTGTGTCCCTGGCCGCCCGTGCCCACCACACACCGCAAGGCCCACACACACGACGAGGCCCACACACACGACAAGGCCCGCGCCCCAGGACGTGTCCTGGCGGGCGCGGGCCCCACGTGCGGGCGGCGGTCATGCCGAGGCTAGCTCTTCTTCTTGTTCCCGTTGTTGCCGTTATTTCCCGCCTGGGGGCCCTTGGACACCTTGAGCTTCACGGTCGAGTTCTTCTCGACCTTGGAACCCTCGCCGGGCTCGATGGACAGGACCTGGCCGGCAGGCTGGTTGTCCGCCACTTCCTCGACAGTCACGTTCAGGCCGAGAGCCTTCAGCTGTGCCTGAGCGTCCTCGCTGCTCGTGCCCACGACCGTGGGGATCTCCACCTGGGCGGTCTTGCCGTTGGAGACGGACACGCCAATTGTCGTGCCCTTCTTGACCTTCGTGCCGGTCGCGGGATCCTGAGCGACGATCCGGTCCTTGTCCTTCTCGGAGTCGACGCTCGTCACGTTCCCGAGCTCCAGGCCGACGGCCTTCAGGGCGCTCCTGGCCTGATCCTGGCTCATGCCGCTGAGGTCCGGGACCTCGACCTCGTCGGATCCCGAGGACAGGTAGACGCGGATCGTCTGACCGGCCTTGACCTTCGAGCCGGGGGAGGGGTTCGTCTGAGCGACCTTGCCCTCGGCGACGGTGTCCGAGGCGACCTTGCTGGAGTCGAGCTCCCACTTCAGCCCCAGGGCCTCGATGGCCTTGCGGGCGTCCTCGGGCGTCATGCCCACCAGGTTGTCCGGGAGAACCACCGAATCGGGGCCCGATGAGATCGTGACCCGCACCGTTGAGCCCTTCTCGGCCTGGGTACCGCCGGCCGGATCGGTCGAGGCGACGGACCCTTCCTCGACGCTGTCGGAGGCAACCTTCTCAGAGTTGAGCTCCCAGACGAAACCGGCGGCCTCAATCTGGGCCTTCGCGTTCGCCTGACTCAGGCCAACGACGGTGGGAACCGCTACCGTTTCCGGCGCTGCGGCGCGGCGCGTCAGCGCCCACACCGACCCGGCGATCAAGAGCAGGGCGATGGCGACGACGGAGGCGATGATCACGGTGCGACGCTTACGGGCCTTGCTCGCCTCCTCCGCCGTGTCCGCTCGCTCGGCGACCGGCGGGAGTGACGTGGAGGTTGCAGCCATGGCCTGGCCGCCGCCGCGGGGGGCGACCGCCGACATCGGCGTGGTCGCGGCGGTCTGCGCGCCGCCCATCCCCGAGGTAGGTAGGACCTCCGTCGCCCACGAGTCGGCGGGTGGGGCCGCCACATCCAGGCCGCGCGAGACCCGCTGCAGGTCCGAGAGCATCGCCGCCGCGCTGGGGTAGCGGTCCTCGCGGTTCTTCGCGAGGGCCTTGAGCACGACGCGATCCAAGGAATCGGGAATATCCGACAGGATCGAGGAGGGGGTCGGGGGAATCTGCTCGACGTGCTGATACGCGACGGCGACAGCGGAGTCCCCCTTGAAAGGCGGGCGACCGGTCAGCAGCTCGAAAAGCACGACGCCCGTCGAGTACAGGTCCGAGCGCGCATCCACGGTCTCGCCGCGCGCCTGCTCGGGAGACAGGTACTGGGCGGTGCCCACGACGGCGTTCGTCTGCGTCATCGTCGCTTGCGAATCCGTCAGGGCTCGGGCGATGCCAAAGTCCATGACCTTGATCTTGCCGTCCGAGGTGAGCATGATGTTGCCCGGCTTGATGTCGCGGTGCACCAGGTGATTCGCGTGCGAGTAGTCGAGCGCGGACAGGACGCCCGACACGATCTCCACGGCCTCGTTGATGGGAACGGCCGTCCCGTCGGAGATCAGGTCCTTCACCGTGTGGCCCTCAACGTACTCCATGACGATGTAGGGGACGGCGATCGAACGCCCAACGGCGTCCTCGATGATCTCCTCACCGGTGTCGTAGACGGCAACGATGTTCGGGTGATTCAGCGACGCCGCCGACTGTGCCTCTCGCCTGAAGCGCGCCTGAAAGATCGAGTCCTGCGCCAGGTCGCGTCGCAGCATCTTGATGGCGACGACGCGCGACAGGCGAGTGTCGAAGCCCAGGTGGACCTCGGCCATTCCGCCGCGCCCGATGAGCGAACGGACCTCGTACCGGCCGGCTAGACGGTGGGCCATGGGCTCTGCCATGTCCTGACCTCCTCGATGATGAGGGCCCCCGCACTTGGATGCATCAGGGAGCCAAGCATGTGTCTGATCGTAATAGCTAGGAGCGCAATCAGCGCAATCACGATGACTGCGACAACGACCGCGCGGATGATCTGCCTGGATACTGGGACGGGTGGGGCAACGACGCTGCGCGAGTAGGCCGTCTTGGTCGGCGGCTGAGTCCGCTGCGCGGAGCGGGCATCAAGCTCGTGCCAGCGGCGCCCCCGCGCCTTCTTCGGCTGCTGCTCGTAGACGGAGCGGCGCGGCCGCGTGGACGCCTTCTGTCCGCGCGGCTGAGGGACGGTGCCGTACACGCGCGGGGTCGACCCCGTGGATGCACGTGGAGCCTTCGGTCCCGACGCGCCCTTCGCGCGGTGGTCGTGGGTCACCGGTGCGGGCTGAGAGGTGGGCCGAGGGATGGGCGGGGACGCCTGTCGGGTCGATTGGCGTTGCGCCTGCCCCGCCTCACGTCGTTTGCGGGCGTCGCGCAGCTCGCGTGCGCGCTGTTCCTCTTCGCGGGCGACCTGGGCGCGCCGCCGCTCCTCGGCGACGTCTTCGGCCTGGCGGTGCTCCGCGCGCTGACGCAGACGCTCGGCCAGTGCGGCCCGCCGATCAGCGGGCGTGTTGGCCGTCGCCGAGGCGGGCGCGCGCGAGGCCGGGGGTGTCGGGATGGGAGCGGGTTGGGGCGCCGGGGACGAGGCCTGCGCGCTGCCGCGGGCATCGGCTGACGTCGGGTGCTTGGCGGCGTCGGCCGCGCGTGCGGGAACCGAGGGGGCCGCCGCCTTCATCGGACGGGGAGCCGGGGTCGGCGAGGGAACCGGATCCGAGGCCGGAACGGGGGCCGCCGCCGCGGTGGGTCGGGGCGCTGGTTTCGGGGCAGGGGTCGGGGTTGGGACGGGCGCAGGGGACGTGGGGGTGACGGCGCCGTGGCGACCCGTGGAGGTGAGCGAGCGAACGGCGCCAGACGGCTGCTGCCCGTGAGCGCCGCCACCGGGGTGCAGGCGGCGCACCCTGGTGGGTGCCGAGTCAGGCTCAACGCGAGAGGGCACCTCGGCCTCGTCGAGGATGCGGGGGACCGACGCGTGTCGTCCCGTGATCGGGATCGGCGCGGAGGAGGGGGCGATCGTGGTTGCCTCGTCGATGACGGACAGAGCGTGGCGACCCGTGTGGGAGCGCACGGCCGGGGTCAGGCCCGACGGCGGCGCCAGCATCTCGTCGGGCAGCGTACGGCGCGTCAGGTGACGCACGGGGGCGACGATCGGGACGGAGGGCTGCACGGGCGTGCGGACCTCCGTGGTGCGCTGGGCGGCCTTGGGGAGCGGCAGCGGGCGCGGAGTGACGGAGATGCCCATCGCCTTGGCCGCGCTGGCGATCTCGCGGACCGCCGCAGACCCTGACTCGGGGCGCTTCGCGGGGTCCTTCTCGAGCAGGTGCAGGATCACGTCGGCCAGCGGCTCGGGTACGAAGTCGGGCAGGGGCGGCACCGGGTCATTGACGTGCGAGAAAGCGATGTCCACCTGGGTTTCCCCCGTGAATGGGCGCCGACCGGCGGCCGCCTCGTAGGCGATGACGCCGAGGGCGTAGAGGTCCCCGGTGGGGGTGGCGACCTCGCCCATCGCCTGCTCGGGAGGCAGGTATTGGGCCGTGCCCATGACCATCCCGGCCGCCGTCAGGTTGACCTGCCCCGTCGCCCGCGAGATGCCGAAGTCCGTCAGCTTCACCATGCCGTCGGGACGCACCAGGATGTTCGCCGGCTTGATGTCGCGGTGGACGACGCCCGCGCGGGCCGCGGCTCCCAGCGCCATCGCGACCTGCACGAGAATGGGCATGAGGTACTCGGGCTCGATCCGCGAGCCGCCGCGAAGATAGTCGGTGAGCGGGTATCCGTCGACCAGCTCCATGATGATCCAGCCAATCCCGTCCTCCTGGCCGGAATCCTGGGTATTGGCGATGTTCGGGTGTGAAATGGACATCGAATTGCGTGCCTCGAGGCGCAGGCGGGACAGCGAGAGCTCCTCGCCCGTCAGCTCGGGACGCAGCACCTTGGCGGCGACGATGTGGCCGCTGACGCGATCGCGGGCCTTCCACACCTCGCCCATGCCACCCTGGGCGATCGGCGTGAGCAGCGTGTACCGGCCCCCGAGGACGCGCCCGGCGCCCGAAGTCATGCGTGATGCGTTCACTTCAGCCCCGCTTCCAAGATGGCCCGCGCGACGGGTCCGGCCACGTCGCCGCCGTGGGGCGTGGGGGTCTCGTCGTCGCCCTCGACCAGGACAGCGAAGGCGATCTTTGGCTTGTCCGCCGGGGCGAAACCGATGGCCCACGCGTTGGCTCGCTCGCCCTCGCCGGTTTCCGCGGTACCGGTCTTGGCGGCGACCGAGACGCCGGGCAGCGCCATCGTGGTGCCGGTCCCATAGGGTTGGGAGACAACGCCCTCCATCATGGAGCGCAGCTTCGAGGCCGTCTCGGCGGAGATGGGGCGTCCCGCGTCCGTCGGGCTGCTGGAGCGAACCACCTGATTGTCGGCGTCCACGATCGAGGCAATCAGGTACGGGGACATCATCTGGCCGTCGTTCGCCACCGTCTGGGCGACCTGAGCCATCTGCAGGGGCGTCGTCTGAACCGTGTACTGACCGATCGAACTCATCGCCAGCTGAGCGGAGTCGACGCCCGTCGGGAACACGGAGGGCGTCACCGTCAGGGGGATCTGCGACTCGCGGCCGAAACCGAAGCGATTCGTCACGTCCGTGAGCTGCTGGTTGGTGAGCTGCTCGGAGGCCAAGACGAAGGTCGTGTTGCACGAGCGCGCAAAGGCCTCGGCGAGGGTGGGATTACCGTCGCCGCAGGTGGAGGACTCAATGTTGGTCACCTCGGTGGCTGTGCCCGGCAGCGTCGTTGATACGGGCGACGGCATGCGCGTCTCAGGCGAGGCCACGCCGTTCTCGATGAGCGCGATCGTGGTCAGGATCTTGAAGGTCGAGCCGGGCGCGTAGCGTTCGGAGATCGCCCGGTTGAGCAGGGGCTTGTTCGGGTCGGAAGACAGGGAGTCAAAAGCGTCCGTGACGGAGCCCGCGTCGGAGGACGCCAGGGCGTTGGGGTCGTAGCTTGGCGAGGAGTACATGGCGAGCACGGCCCCCGTCGTCGCGTCGAGAGCCACGACGGCCCCCTTGCGGTTGCCGAGCGCCTGAGCTGCCGCCTGCTGCATCTTGGAGTTCAGCGTCAGCTCCACGCCGCCGCCCTGGCGGTTTTGGCCCGTCAGGAGGTTGCGGATGCGCTGCCCCAGCAGGGTCTGCGACTGGCCATCCAGGACCGACTCTTCGGTGGCCTCGATTCCCGTCGACGCGTTGCCGACCGACGAGAAGTAGCCGGTGACCGAGGCGTACAGCGGACCCTCGGAGTAGGAGCGCGCATAGCGCTTGGAGTCCTCTTCACGCTCCGAGGAGGCGATCGCGCTCTTGTCCACGATGATCGGACCGCGGTCGGTCTCGGCCGCGTGCAGGATCGTCCGTTGGTTACGCGGGTCGGCGTTGAGGGAGGAGGCCGAGACGAACTGCGTGTTGGTGACGCCCACGCCGAGCAGGGCGAACATGAGCAGGACGATGACGAAGATCTTGCGGATCTGGGCGTTCACTCGGCGTCACCTACCCTCACGGCGGGTTGAATGCCTGAGTTCCACGGCGCGGGAGTCGACGCGGGACGCCTGGCCGCGTCCGAGACGCGGATGAGAAGCGCGACGGTGATCCACGAGGACACCATCGAGGACCCGCCCGCTGCCAGGAAGGGAGCGGTCAGACCGGTCAGCGGAATGATCCGCGTGATGCCGCCCAGCACCACGAACAGCTGGATCGCGAGCGAGAAGCTCAGGCCGGTCGCCAGGAGCTTGCCGAAGCCGTCGCGCACAGTCAGGGCGGCCCGAAGCCCGCGCTGGATGAGGATGAGGTACAGGACAAGGATCGCGGCCATGCCGGTGAGCCCCAGTTCCTCGGCGAAGGAGGAGAGGATGAAGTCCGAGTTCGCCAGGGGCACGAGCTGGGGGTAGCCCCGGCCCCACCCCGTGCCCATCAATCCGCCCGAGGCCTGACCGAACAGGCCTTGGACCAGCTGATACGACCCCTCGTTGTAGACCGTGGGGTCCAGTGCGTGCAGCCAGATGTTGAAGCGGGTCTGGACGTGGCCGAAGGACCGGACGGCGATGAAGACCGTGGGAACGAAGAGCGTAAAACCGATGACCAGCCACGAGACGCGGTTTGTTGCCACGTAGAGCATCGCCACGAAGAGGCCGAAGAACAGCAGGGAGGTCCCCAGGTCGCGCTGGAGGACCAGGATCGCGATGCCGATCAGCCACACCACCATGATGGGGCCGAGGTCGCGCGCACGAGGCAGCCGCATCCCCAGGAGCTTGCGCCCGCCGATGGCCAGGTTGTCGCGGTTGGTCACCAGGTAGCCGGCGAAGAAGACCGCGAGGGTGATCTTGACCAGCTCGCCCGGCTGCACGGAGAGAGGCCCCAGGTGGATCCACACGCGCGCGCCGAACGTTTCCTGTCCGAGACCCGGGATCATGGGCAGCAGCAGGAGGAACAGGGAGAGGGCACCGAAGGTGTAGGTGTAGCGACGCAGCATGCGGTGATCGCGCAGCGCGATGAGAATGACTGCGGCGATGACGATCGCGATACCGACGAAGAGGGCCTGGCGGAAGCCGACCACGGCCTCGCCCCTGCGCGCGTAGGACAGGTCCAGGCGATAGATCATCGCCAGTCCCAGCCCCGTCAGGGCCACGGCGATCGGCAGGATCACCGGGTCCGCGTAGGGGGCGAGGAAGCGCACGCCGATCTCGCCGATGACGGCCAGGGCGAGGAGCACGCCAACCTGCGTGAGGAGATTCGCGGGGATCGCGCCCGTGTAGTTGAGGGACGTGAGCGCGTATCCGGCGATGCCCACGAGCAGGGCCAGCCCCATGAGGACCAGCTCCAGGAAGAGGCGCGGCCTGGCGGGCGCGATTGATACGGTGGCCATTACGAGGCACCCCCGCTCTGGTTACCCGACTGGCCCGGTCCCGACTGGGGCGCCCCGGACTGCTGGCTTGAGGCCGCGTTGTCGGCGATGGAACGGCGAAGTCCCTCGATGTAGGAGTCGATGTCGGCCCGTGAGGAGCGCAGCACGGGGGTGTCGAGACGCTGGCGGTCCACGGGCGCGAGGTCTGCCAGCGCGACGTTGGATACCTCGACGGCGTGCGACAGCTGCCACGGGCCGATGGACTGGGGGATGCCCTGGTAGATGACGACGTACCCGTCCTTGCCGATCGCGTAGTACTGGGTTTGGGTCCACTTCCAGGACATCCACGACGCGGCGATGACGAGGACTGTGACGAGGGAGACGAACACGGGGGTCCACCAGGAGGCGCGAGGCTTGAGGTCTTCGGGTGCGTCTTCCTCGTCGGCCGCGCCCGCCCGCGCGCTCGAGCCCAGGGCGGCCGCGCGCGCCGCGGCCCCCTCGCCGCC
>ERZ772977.1089-NODE-1089-length-14781-cov-4.333560_pt1 | contig 14781 bp, 17 predicted proteins | sample MGYA00511131_ERZ772977 | MGnify/ENA primary metagenome ERZ772977 (study PRJEB29015, sample SAMEA2737935) | human oral metagenome | biome: human oral; feature: human-associated habitat; material: dental | place: China | collected 2151 ...
TTTGAAGCTGACTTGTCAGCAAGTTTGTCAAATTTGCAGCGAATTCTTAATTTTTTATTGTTAAGAAATCTACTCAGTAACAAGCTATTTTCTATGATTAGTCTGAGCTTTTATTTTCAAAACTTATCATTATAGGGCTTCCATCAAATCCAAAAGCTTCTCTAAATTTATTTTCAATATACCTTGCATAAGAAAAATGTATAAGTTCTGGATAATTACAGAATAAAACAAATCTTGGTGGAGCAACAGAAACTTGAGTTGCATAATTAATTTTAATTACTCTACCCTTTCTTGTAGGTGGGTTATTCATTAAAACTGCATCTTTTAATATTGTATTTAATAATCCTGTTGAAATTCTCTTTGTATATTCTTCATAAATTCTATCTGATATTTCAAGAAGATTTGTTGTCCTTTGCCCTGTTAAAGCTGAAACAAATTCAATAGGTGCATAAGATAAGAATGGTAGTTCAGCATATAACTCTTCTTTCATCTTCTTCATAGTAGTATTATTTTTATTTTCTATTAAATCCCATTTATTCATAACAATAATTATAGGTTTTAATTCCTCATGAGCAATCCCAGCAATTCTTTTATCTTGTTCTGTAAGTCCCTCTTTAGCATCTAGCATTAAAATACAAACATCTGCTCTCTTTATAGCTTTTAATGCTCTTAATACTGAATAATATTCTAAACTTTCCTCAACTTTTGATTTTCTTCTTATTCCTGCAGTATCAATTATCATGTATTTATTATCTTTGTATTCAATTAAAGTATCAATAGCATCTCTTGTTGTTCCTGCAATATCACTAACTATTGTTCTTTCTTCTCCTGATAATCTATTTACTAAAGATGATTTACCAGCATTGGGTTTTCCTATTACTGCCAATTTTAAAACATCTTCATCTTCTTCTGGGAAATCCATCTTTCCTATAATATCTACTACTATATCTAACATATCTCCTAAGTTTACTTTGTGTTCCCCAGAAATTGGTACAAGATATTCAAAACCTAAACCATAGAAATCATAGACATCATCTTGTTGTTCAAAAAAGTTATCTATTTTATTTACACATAGGATAACAGGTTTATTTTTTTTTCTTAATATATATGCTATTTCATCATCTAATGGATTAAGCCCTGATTTTCCATCCACAACAAATAAAATAACATCTGCCTCATTCATTGCAACTTCTGCTTGCTCTTTTATTTTTGCCATTAAAAAGTCATTATTTCTTGGCTCTAATCCCCCTGTATCAACTATTACAAATTCAGAACCACTCCATTCAGTATCTCTATATAGTCTATCTCTTGTTACACCTGGCAGGTCATCAACTATTGCTATTTTATCTCCTACCAAGTTATTAAAAAGAGTAGATTTTCCAACATTTGGTCTTCCAACTATTGCAACTATTGGTTTCATTTTATCACCTCTTTAATTTTTTTACTCTATATTATAACATAAGACTACATAATAACAGATTATTTTATTTTTAATTATTTAAAAATGTACTCTTGCTATCCCTAATCTCATTTATATCATCTTTTAACTTAGACATAGTTACTTCTTTTCCATCAATTCCATTGATAATATAGTTACCATCTTTTCTAGCTACAAATAATTTCTCTTCATCTATAATTTTATTTAAAATAAAATTATATCTTTCTTCTAATGGTAGATTATATTTTTCTTCTAAATTTACTAATTCTTTTTGAAATTTATAATTTTCTTTTTCTTCAAGAATAAAATCCTTTATATTATTAGCAATTGTTTGAAATACTGCCTCTGCTGCTTCAGCATAAACTTTATTATACTCTCTCTTTTTCACATAATTACAAACAGTATACTCTTTACTGTCTATTAATTTTATTTTTATTCTTTTACAAGGCTTAAAATACTCTGTATATTTTGCAAAAATATCTTTTGTCCATCTATCATGATAAAATTCTTTTGGTGGTAATATAAAAATATCATCTATATCTGATAAATTAATTTCAAATTTTCTTAAACAAAAAATTTTTTTAAATAATTTTAATTTCTTTTCATAATATAATTTACCTTCATTTATTTTATATTCTTCATAAGTAAAAAAATTGAATATTGCATTTTTTACTGCTCTCAAATAAAAAAGTTTATTACGAGACAAACAATATTATGAATTACTAGAATTATTGTTCCAGCATCTTTATAATCCTTTTGAATATAAACTGTATAATCTAAGTATACATAAATGAATATAAATCCAAAAAATATTGCTTGTTGAAACAATAAAAATAAAAAATTTATTATAGTTTCTCCCATATTAAGATTTTTATATGTTAAAATTTTCATTATCTTCCCTCTATAAAATAAATATTTGCTCTATCTCTTTTTGTAACTTTTCTAAATATTTTACAAAATTCTTTATAACCTTCAAAACCTATTATTGCTCCAAAGTAAAATGTCTCATCTTCATCTAAACCTGTGTTAGCTTGAATTTGTATATTATCTTTCAAAAATATTCCTGCTAGCAATATTGTAAATATTACACTATAAGTTTCGCCTGTTGAGATATATTTTATTTTAACTATTTCTTTTATTTTTATTGTTTTTTTATAATAACAGAAAAATAGAAAGTATTTTTTAATTTCTATTTCCTTATTTTTAAATTCAAAAACTTCTTTTGAAAAAAATATACAAATCTCATAAAAATATAAGAAAAATATTAAAAAAGCTACTATATTTGCTCCAATATATTCTGTGTTCAATAAATAATTATTCTCTTTCATCACATTTAAAGACTTAAAGATAATAAAAAATAAAAGTAGAAGTAATAAAATCAATGGAATATAGGCTTTCTTTTTTAGAATATAGTTTCCTTCTTCATCTTTTTTTACTATTATTTTAGGTCTTAGAAATTCCATTCTTCTTCACCTTTTCCCTTATATTCTAAAATAATTTTTCTTATCATTCTTAAATCATATATATAATCTGTTGTGGATATGCTTCTATCTTCTATATTATTTGACATTTTTATTACTAAAACCTTTCCTGCTCTTCTTCCCTTAACGAATTCTGTTTCAATGAATATATTTTCAATATCTTTTAACAAAAAAGAATTTTCTTCATCTTTTCCAAATACTTTTTGCTTCTTTATTGTAATTTTTTGATTATTTACCCTTAAAAAAACTTTAATTCCTGTTCTTTTTAAGACAGGTCTTACTGCAAAGAATAAAACTAAAAACAGCCATATTAAAGAAAATTTATAAGTAATATCAATTGAACTTATTCCTAGAAGATTAAAGAGGCAATATATTCCAATAATAGTAGTTAATGAATGTTTAAATGCTCTTTTAGAATTTTGGATAATAATAGTTTCATTTACCTTTTTTCTAATACTCAAAGTTTCCATATTTACTCCTAATTATATTTTAAATAAATGTACTCTTGCTATCTCTAATTTCATTTATATCATCTTTTAACTTTGATATAGTTACTTCTTTGCCATCAATCCCATTGAAACCTACTAATACTTTTTTATCTTGATTTTCTTTTTTAGATAAATAATTAACATAAAACACATAGAAATCTATTTCTTCAAAATTCATAGTTTTAAATATTTCTAAATTTTTTATAGCCGTTTCTCCTGCATTAACTATAAATTTTTCTTCATCTTTGTAGAAATATAGCTTTTCTTCTTCTATAATCTTATTTAAAATAAAATTATATCTTTCAGATTTTTCTAAATTATAGTTAGATTTTATTTCTTCTAATTGTTTTTCAAAATTATATTTTATTTCTCCATTTTCAATAAAAGACTTTATTTTATTAAAAACTTCTTTAAATTCTATTTCCAATACTTTATCGATATCTCCAGAGAAGTCAACATAATTATAAGGATTTTTTGCAAAATTACATACTTCATATCCTTCTTCATTTTTTAATCTAATATAAATTCTTTTACAAGATTTAAAATCATCAAGAGTTTTTACTTCCATATAAGAGATTTTTGGAGCTAAGGATGAAATACTATCTATATCCTTTAATCTTACATCAAACTTTTCCATTATAAAAGATTTACCTAATAATTTTAATTTTTTCCTATAATACAGTCTATCCTCAATTATTTCATATTCTTCATGAGGGAAAAAATAAATAATCGCATTTTTCATTGCTTTTATTATGAAATAACTTATTACAATACAAGCAATACTCATTACTATAAAAAATAATATCTCTATTCCATCCTCATAGAATACTGTTATTCCTTCACTAAAAAGCTCTAAAAAAATAAATATAAGAAAAATTTGAAAAAAGAATAAAATTAAAAAACTCTCCTTTTTTTCTGATAAATCTGGATGGCTATATATTAACTTTTTCATCTCTACATCTAAACTTTCAATTTCTTGCCTATCTTCTATATTTTCTTCTTCAAGATTTAAATATTCTCTCAATTCTTTAATATACAAATCTACATTATCTTTTGGTGTTCTAAAATATGTTGAAGGTGAGAATTTTTTTGCTGGAATATTCCATATCTTATATTCTTTTCCATTTTTATCTTTTATTAATATTCTTTTTTGTTCTTTGAAATACCATAAAATAGCTAATGCTGGGATATTTGTTGAAAAACTAGTTGGAGCTTTCATTAGTATTTTTGTAATTCTTTTTATTTCATTTAAATTAATTTCAAATTTTTCAAAATTAATTATAGCTAATTTTCTTGTATAATAAAAATGTTCATCTTAGATAATTATTTTTTCTTCACTCAAAAAATAATTACATATCTTATATATTTTTTTACAAAAAGATATACTAATAAAGGTGGAAGAAATACTAATAATAAGAAAAATAAATTTTCCAAAAGTTTAGTTGATATATTTTTTTCGTTTGAAATAAATATAGTCTTTTTCACAATTATAGTTTCCCAAATCTCCTTAGGTACTCCCATTTCAAAATAAAACTGAATACATTTTATTGAGAAATATATTAAAGCTATTATTGCAATTACTGCATAAATATTAAAATGATTTAATTTTATTTCTTTTTTCTCCATTTACTCCCCCACACTTTTACAAAATTAAATAGTTCTTACAATACGGAAACCAACATAGTCATCAGAATCAATAGCTTGAAAATCACCACGATAAAAAGTAGTACAAATCTCGTCTGCAAAGTTCCAAGAACCACCTCTAAGTATTCTATACATAGTGGAAAAATTAAAAGTATATGCAACAGTTTATATCTTCTATAAATTTAGTTGCATCATAACACCATTCCCAGACATTACCACTACAATCATAAAGTTCTAACTGATTTGGATTTTTAGTACCTACATTTTGAGTTTCAGCATTTGAAATTTTATCATACCAAGCCACTTCATCTACATTATCACTTCCAGAATATCTATAGTCAAATGTTCCTTTTTCAATAGCTACTTGTCCACCTCTAGCAAACCATTCCCATTCAACTTCTGTTGGCAATCTAAAGCCTTCTGTCTTTTTAAAATCTGCTATATCGGGACTTATTTTTTCTCCATCTAATTGATTTATTAACAATGTTCCTTTTTTACTTAAATCATAGACAGGTTCTAAATTATACTTTTCACTTAATTTATTACAAAACTCTAAGGCTTCCCACCAAGTAACACTATCAACAGGCTTATATATTCCCTCAAATTTTGAAGGATTATAGTCCATAACTTCTAGCCACATTTTTTGAGTTGTTAGATATCTACATACTTCTAAATCACATATTTCTTTTTCATCATCTGTAAAACAAGGTTTGTACTTTCCACCTTTTACAAATATCATATCTTTAAATTTCTTTTTCATAGTTTTATTTCCTTTTAATTTTTTATTTATAAAAATAGCACCTACTGACATAGGTACTATTTTATATCTTTATTCTTCGTTTCTTTTTTTCAATTTTGACATTACTATTGGAGATAGTAATGAGAAAAGAGTTAAAAGTAATAAAACTTTTGAAACTGTACTTTGGAATAGAATTGAATAACTATTATGATTTAAAATAAGTGATCTTCTAAGTCCAGATTCACCTATTGGTCCTAAGATTAAAGCTAAAACTATTGAAGCAGAGTTTAACTCAAATTTTTGAACAAAGTATCCAATTATACCAAACACAAACATTACCCATACATCTGACATTTGATTGTTTATAGCATAAGAACCTATTACACTTAGTGAAAATATAAGAGGTATTAGATAACTATCAGAAACTCTTGATACTCTTGCAAATAATTTAGAACCAAAAAGTCCTAAAATTAGCATAAATATATTAACAATTACAAACCCTGCAAAGAAAGTATAAGTTATTTTTCCATGAACAGTAAATAAATCTGGTCCAGGTTGTAATCCTTGTATCATAAGTCCACCAAGTAAAACAGCTGTAACACTTTCCCCAGGTATTCCCAATGTGAATGTTGGGATAAGTGAACCTCCTGTAACAGCATTATTAGCTGCTTCAGCTCCTGCAATTCCTTCTATACTTCCATGTCCAAATAATTCTTTTTTCTTTGAAAATCTTTTTGCTTCATTATACCCTAAGAAAGCAGCTATACTTGCTCCAGCTCCAGGTAATATTCCTATAATGCTTCCTATAACTGTTGATCTTAAAGATGTAGGTAATATTTCTAAAATTTGTTTTCTAGATAATAAAACCTTATTATCAAACTCAACCATATTTCCTGCTTGTTTAATTTTCTTTTCAGCAAGCATTAAAACTTGTGACATTGAGAAAAGTCCTATAAGTGCAGCAGTAAATGGTATCCCTGAAAGTAATGCAGGAACTCCAAATGTGAAACGAGGATTTCCAAGCATAGGGTCCATTCCAATAGTTGAAAGCATTAAACCTAATGCACCTGAAATTAAACCTTTTACTATTGATTTTGTACTTGCTCCAGCAATAATAGTTAAACCAAATATAGATAACCAAAAGTATTCAGCTGGTCCAAAAAGTAATGCAAGTCTTGCTAATCTTGGAGCAAATAAATAAAGTGGAATAGCACTTAAAATTCCTCCAATAAATGAAGCTGTAATTGCAGTACCTAATGCAGTTCCTGCTTTACCTTGTTTTGTTAATTCATAACCATCAATTGCAGTTGCAGCAGCAGCTGGTGTACCTGGTGTACGAATTAAAATTGCTGAAATTGAACCTCCAAATATAGCTCCACAGTAAACTCCTGCAAGTGTAATAAGTCCAGTTGATGGGTCCATTCCAAATGTAATAGGAATTAATAAAGCAACTCCCATTGCAGCAGAAAGTCCAGGTAAAGCTCCAATAGTTATTCCAATAGCCACACTAATTACAGCAGCAATTAAATTAATAGGTGTTAAAGCTGCTGCATATCCAAATAAAACATCTGACATAATTATTTCTCCTCTCCTAACTTATAGTAAAAATCCCTTTGGAACTGGAACTTTTAAGAATGATACAAATATTAAATATAAAAATACTGGGAAAAGTATACTTACAACAATACTCCATTTAATACTGCTCTTTAATGTTACCATAGTTACAAAAAGATAAATAGCTGTTGTAACAAAGAAACCAATTATATCAATTAAAATTACATACACAGCAGATAATGCCATTATAAGAAAGAATTGGCCATATAAATTACCTTTAAATTGATCTTCTTCCTTATCTTCTTCTGAATTTTTTGGTTTAATAAGAAAAGTATTTATAGCTAAAAGTAAAGTTAAAAATACCATTAAACTTAATACAAAATAAGGATATCTTGCTGCTTTTGGTGGAAGTTGTTTTATTAAAAGAAAATAAAATGCTTCCAAAATAAATAAACCTATTGTTAAAAATTTATCATATTTTCTCATATTATTTAAAACCTTTCATTCTATTATTAAAAATAAAGGGCTTATTGCAAATATAACTATTGAATTTGCAACAGCCCTATTTAAACTACTATTTTAGTATTACAATTAATTTATTCCTAAAGTTGGAACAGTTTCTATAATATATTTTTCTTGATCTTTAATATATTGAGCTAATTCTTCTGGTGACATATATTTTAAAGGTAAACTAGCATTTTTAGATTTTTCAATATTATCTGGAGATTCTAATGCTGCTTTGAAAACATCATGTAATTTTTGAATAATTTCTTTTGGTGTTCCCTTAGGTGCAACGATAGCACGAGCAGAACCAAATATTACAGGATATCCACTTTCAGTTAAAGTAGGAACATCTTCAAATCCTTCTAATCTTTGATCTGTAAATGAAGCTAATATTCTTAATTCTCCTGATTTAACTAAACTTGCAACTTCACTAATTTTAGCAACAGTTGCAGTAACGTGATCTCCACGTAGAGCAGAAATCATATCTGTACTTCCACCAAATGGAACATGAGTTACTTGAATTCCAGCTTCTTTTGCAAAGTGAGCAGCACCAATATGGTTAGAAGCACCTGTACCATTGTTAGAAATAGTTAGTTCTTCTGGGTGAGCTTTTGCATAGTCAACAAATTCAGCTAGTGTTTTAAATTGACTATCAGCTTTTACAACTAATACACCTGGATCATAAACATGGTTCATGATAGGTTCAACATCATCAATTTTGTATTTTGTTTGTCTTTCATGAGGTAGACTAACAAAAGTAGGTAAATTAATAAATCCAATAGTATATCCATCTGGAGCAGCTTTTGCTAACTCTGTATATCCTATTTCTCCATCAGCACCTGGCTTATTAACAATAACAAATGTTTGAGGGAAATTCTTTTGAGCTTCTGCCATTAATATACGAGCTCCAACATCAGTTCCTCCTCCTGCTTTGTAAGCTATAATCACATTAACTGGTTTATCTGGATAAGTTTCTGGATTAGCTTCAGTTTTCTTTTCTCCACCACAAGCCACTAATAGTAAAGAAAGTAATAAAGTTAATACTGCTAAAAAATTTTTTTTCATTTAAAAATGACCTCCTAATTTAATTCTAACCTAAATTGTACACTATTATATAAATTTTTTCAATCAAATTATTGATATAATTAATACTTATTAAAAAAAATGAATATAGTGTAATATTTAACTACATTCATTTCTTGATAATTTAAAATATATTAGAATAATTAAAAATGAAAGTGTTTGTGCAATAGATATTCTCATAACTAATAATTTATCTATACTACCATCTTTTGATACAATATGTAATATATTTATAATACTATTATTAACAAAATGATCTCCCATAGACATATATAGACTCCCTGTAAGTTTTGTCATCATTGAAAATTTTAAGCCTACCAATGTAGAAGTTACAACTAATATTATTATATTAATAAACATTTCTTCAAAACTTATTGTTCCATCATAATAGCTTCTAAGAGGAGCTATTACATGCCAAAATCCAAATAATAAAGAACTTAATATGGCTGAAAGTAAAAAATTATATTTTTGTTCAAATAATTTTTGAAATAAGCCTCTAAAAATTCCCTCTTCCATAATGACATTTATTATATTTCCTAGAATACAAGTTACAAAGAAAATAATTGCAGTCTGTTTACCTATATTACCTTCAACAGAGTAGGTACTTACATAAAATTTGAATGACTTAAATTGACCATGTGATATATTTATTAGAATTTCTATTCCATAACTAATTAAGTATATAAAAATTCCAAAAAGTAGACCTTGTCCTAGATAAAATATAGCTTTTTTCCTTGTAAAACCTATATTTTCACAATTAAATGACATAGATTTAGCAACTATATATAAAACTATAATTCCTAGTATTTTATGAATGAAAGCTTCTCCAAAAAATGTTTTATCAGTTCTTAAAATAAAATACTCTAATATTCTAAATATATAGCATATTGTATAAATTCCTAATATAATAAATAACCCTTTTTTATTGCTCATTTTCTTATCTTAACCCTTTATATCTTTTAATTCTATCTCTGTTTCTTCCCATTCTTGAAATTTTTCTATCATTTTTAGATTAAGATTATCTAATTCTTCTTGTAAAGAAATAAGTTCATCTACATTATTCTTTTCTCCTGCAAGTAGATATTTCTTATTTACTTCTTCTATCTGCTCTTGAACCTTTTGTAATTCTTCTTCTATCCTTACAAGTTTCTTTTCCAAAGAAGCCAATCTATTTTTAGCCTTTTTTTGTTCTTCATAAGATTTAACAGCTTCTTCATTTTTTACCTTTATATTATCTCTTTCTTGCTTGTAAGCCTCATAATCTCCATCAAAAGTTTCTACTCCATCAGTTTTTAGCTCATAGATTTTAGTTACAACAGTGTCTAAGAAATTTCTATCATGAGATACAACTAAGATAGTTCCAGGATAATCTTCAAGAGCATCCATTAAAATTTCTCTTGAATATATATCCAAATGGTTAGTAGGCTCATCTAGTATTAGGAAATTAGGTTTTTCAAGCATAAGTTTCATAAAGGCAACCCTTGCCTTTTCTCCACCACTTAAAGAAGAAATCTTTTTATAAATATCATCTTCTCTAAATAGAAAGGCTCCACAGATATTTCTTGCTTCTTCCTCTGATAGAGTGAAATAGTACATCAGTTCTTCTATAATATTGTTATTTAAACCTAAACCTTGGTGATTTTGGTCATAGTAACCAATGGAAACTCTTTCACCTATTTTAAATTCACCTGAACTAGCTTTTTCTAAATTGTTGATAATCTTTAAAAGAGTAGATTTTCCAGTACCATTTTTTCCAATTAAACCTATTCTTTCTCCACGATAAACTTTTAAATTTAAGTCTTTAAATAATAATTTATCTTCAAAAGTTTTAGATAAATTTTTAATATCTAAAACTAGGTCAACACTTTGAGCTTTAATATCAAATTTAAGTTTTATCTTCTTTGTTGTTACAACAGGATTTTCCATTTTTTCCATTCTGTTAAGGATTTTTTCTCTACCTCTGGCTTGTTTAGATTTTACTCCTGCTTTGTATCTTCTAATAAATTCTTCCATCTTTTTGATTTTTTCTTGTTCCTTCTCATAGGCTTTAACTTCTCCACTTAAATAAGCCTCTTTTTGAATTAAAAAATCAGTGTAATTTCCTTTATAGTCTTTTAATCTTTTCCCTTCTATCTCAAAAACTCTATTTACTACATTATCTAAGAAATATACATCATGTGATATTAAAATTATAGCTTTGTTATAGTCTTTTAAAATCTTTTCAAGCCATTCAATAGAAGTTAAATCTAAATGGTTAGTAGGCTCGTCAAGTATCAATAAGTCAGGTTCTTCTAATAAGATTTTAGCAAGTGCAACTCTTGAATTTTGTCCACCTGATAGGTTTCCAATCTTCATAGTCCAAAGATTTTCTGGAATATTTAAACCATTTAAGATCTGTTTGATTTTGTATTCTATTGAGTATCCCTCATGTCTTTCATATCTTTCAGAAATTTCTCCAAGTTCTTCCATCAATTTATCAAAATTATCTAAATCAACAGTTAGTAAAAAGTTTATCTCTTGCATTCTGTTATAATCTTCTAAAAGATTATTGAATACTGTCATAAGTTCATTAAAAACAGTATTTTCTTTGTTAAGTTGTGTATTTTGTGCAAGATATCCAACTTTTAAATTACTTTTCTTAGAAATACTTCCTCTCTCATTTGTAGCAGGATTGATTTCAGAGTTTTCTAAACCTAATAATAATTTAATAAGTGTAGTTTTCCCTGCACCATTAACACCTATTATTCCTATTTTATCTTTTTCATCAACTGAAAAAGATATTTCTTTAAAAAGAGTTTCCCCAGAGAAACCCATATATATATCATTTACTTGTAATATTGCCAAAATTCCACCTCATTTTTAATAAAAAACGGCTTTCCATAAAGCCGTTTATAGAATTTTATAAATAATAGTTATTACTTTATTTTATTAATCTTTTACTATATATATTATATATATTTCTTCTATGTCCTGCTGCAAGTCCTTCAATAGTGAATTTACCACTTTCAAACTTTGTTATAATTCTATAGTTATTAATTCTAAATCTATATAACCCTGCCATATTTCCACCGAGTTCTTTGCCATATGCCTTTGGATTATCACTTAATTCTAACTTTTTAATATATTTTAATATAGTCTTTACAACTGAATTATCTAATTTATTTAAATCTTCCTTAAATTTAATTGTTGATATAAATTTATAACTCATCATAATTAATTCCAAATTCAGCAGCAAGTTCATTTAGAGTTCCACAAGGTTTATTGTTAGGGTCATTTATTCTTTCTACTGCTAATTTGTAATCTTCTTCATCTTCTAAATTTTCAATAATTTTTAGTATAAGTTCTGATATACTCATATTATTAGCTTCTGAAAAATCAGTTATTAATTGTTTTTCTTCATCTGTGACATTTAATGTTATAGTAGCCATATTTATCACCCCATTTTATTTTGATTACTAAATAAATTATAAACTATTAGAAAATAAAAATCAAATTCATTCATTTATTTCTTTGTTTTTTTATCAAAATAAGCAACTATAAAAATTGTTGATATTATACATACAAAACCTATTAAATCTAAAAAACCAAAAGACACACCTAAAAATAATATAGCACAAATAGTTGCAGCTACTGGTTCAATACAAGCAATTATACTTGCTTTTGTAGGTCCTATAATGTTAACTCCTGTTAAATAAAGAATAAATGCAACTATTGTTCCAAAGAATACTATTAGTAAAAAGACAAAAAAAGCTGTAAAGTCAAAAATAACATCAATATTCCAAGGCTTTGTTACAAATATAATAAGTATTCCACCAATTATCATACCCCAAGCAACTACTATTGGAGGTCCATATTTTTTTAAAAGTTTTTCAGGCTGTACAGTATAGATAACAACAGATAGTGCTGATAACAGTCCCCAAACAAGAGCTTTAAAAGATATTTGTAAGCTTGTTACATCTCCATGTGTTGCCAAAAGAAAAACTCCAAAACTTGAAAGTAAAATTGCAATAATCTCATATTTTAAAGGTTTTCTTCTTTCTTTTAAGCACATAAAAATTAAAACCAAGGTCGGTCCAAAATATGTAAGCACTGTTGCTATTGCAGCATTTGAATACTGGATAGCAGAAAAATAAGTATATTGTGTACCTAACATTCCAATAAAACCAAATAAAAGGATTTGTAATAAATCCTTAGGATTTTTTAAAATATCAAAAATTTTAGGACCTTGTTTATAATATAAATATCCCAGTAATAACAAACCTGCAAATACTAATCTATATGGTATAAGCCAATTAGTAGTGACATTTTTATAAAGGAATAAAAAACTTCCCATTACACCATTAATTCCCCAAAGTGTACCTCCAACAAAAGTGGTTAACATTCCAAAATTAGCATCTTTTTTCATAGTATCTCCCCTAGTCCAATCAGTTCAATTTTTCCACTATTAAAGTATAATTTTTCTTTATATCATTATCAGAATATAATTCTATTTTCTTATTTCTTGCTAATATTCCTTCAAATTTTCTTGTTAAATTTCTTCCAGCTTCTGAAATATCTTTAATTTTTATATCTGATTTTATATATTCTCCTTTTTGTAAATAGTCAAACTCTGTATCATAAACCAAAGTTATTTTAATTTTCATATCTTTTTTATATTCAAAGAATGAAGCATCTAAGTCAATTTCTTTATTTTTTTCCATTACTCCATTAAATATTTTAATATTTTCATTTTTTAAATATGATAGAATTTCAGTTGAAGTAGCAGGTATTCCATAACCTATTTCTTCCATAGATAAATTTCTATCTGTATTTTTAGCAGAATGAATAATCAATGCCTTTAAAAGAGTAGGATTAAAGTCTGAAAAATCTTTAAAATCCTTACAAATATTTTGATAAATTATTGTAGCAAGTGATGAAATTCTTGCTGTTGCAAAACTTGTTCCAGATGATGAAGCAATATTTCCATTCCTTGAAAATGATTTTACTCCTTTCATTATCATTTCTCCATTATCTCCAAGTAATAATTCTCCACCATAACTAGCTAAATCAGGCTTTATTGTTCCCTTAGGTCCTAAACCAATTCTACTATAATTTGAAGCATATCTTTCATCATTTATAGCTCCAACAACTACTGAAAGTAGAGAGTCTGAGCCATGATAAAGTTTTCCTTTTGGTAATTTTTTCATAAAATTTCCACCATTTCCACCAGATTTAAAGATAAGAACTCCATAAGTTTTTTGTAAATGGTCTAAAACTACACCAAAATCTGAAAAAGTATCTTCTTCTATTGCTAACTTTACACTTAAAGATAAATTCCAAATTTTAACTTTTTTATAATTTTCTTTTATTGCTAAGACTATATTTTGTAATAAGTCATCTTCTTCTATTGTTGTAGCTGATAAAACAGTTGCATCTAAAAGATAGAAACCTTCATTTTTTACCATCTCTCTATTTTCTAATTTATCTCCATATAAAGCTATTCCTGAGACAAATGTTCCATGAGTTGTACTTGTATCTTTCTTTAAAAATCTTGTATGAACCCTTTTTATCCAAGGATCTAAATGTTTTATATGGGCTATACCATTGTCTATAACTCCCAAAGTTACATAATCTTTATTTTCTTCAGGATAGACTACAGGGATTTCTCCATCTTCATCTTCGATTTGTAAAGGTAAAGAATATATAGAAACAGGCTCAATATATTTGATATAGTTTGAAGCCTTCTCTTGTAATATCATGATAAATTTACTGTTAATATCAATTAATTTATACATGAAAAGATCCTTAAAGTATTCTGTTCTTTTGTATTTAATATTATAGTCTTCTAAAATTTTTACAAAATCTTTTTCT
>ERZ772977.1099-NODE-1099-length-14706-cov-2.815917_pt1 | contig 14706 bp, 15 predicted proteins | sample MGYA00511131_ERZ772977 | MGnify/ENA primary metagenome ERZ772977 (study PRJEB29015, sample SAMEA2737935) | human oral metagenome | biome: human oral; feature: human-associated habitat; material: dental | place: China | collected 2151 ...
ACTACAGCATTTGCTTTATATATTGCAGAAATAATCTTTGAAATATCAAAATCAACTTCTGCACCGCTTCTTTTAATGATTCTCATGTCGATAACCTCTCTTCATTAATACATAGTATCTGCTTATTGTCGCAGTTCTTATAGGTACATTATTTAAGAGTATATAACTCTCTTGAATTCATAGTATACACAATATATTGTGCTTGGTCAACGACTTTATTACCACATAGTGTAAACCTTAGTATGAACATTAAGCAGAAAAAAACAACAAAAATTTGCAAAAAAAAATTCAACTATGTTATTATTAAGTTAAAAGCAATATAAAAATCATATAATAACAATATATTTTGGGAAAGGATAATTATGTCGGAAAATGTAAAATGGCCGGGACCTGCAGGACTTATTCCTGTAACAAGCGGTAAGGCGGAAGATGCAAATGTGCACAACAGAAACTATTTAAATAATATTCTTGTAGAGATGAGAATAATAGATGCAATGCTTCCCGATAAGCATAAAAAAATATTTGGAACTGAGTTTGACTCTCCAATAATGATGCCTGCTTTTTCTCATTTGAATAAGGTCGGCAAGGACGGCAAAAAGCCTATGCTTGAATATGCAAAGGCTGCAAAGGCATTAAATATACTCAATTGGGTAGGTATGGAGCCCGATGATGAATTCAAAGAAATAGCTGATATAGGAGCTAAGACAGTAAGAATAATAAAACCTTTTGCCAACCATGATATCATCTTTGAGCAGATAGAGTTTGCAAAAAAATGCGGTGCTGTTGCGGTAGGTGTGGATATTGACCATGTTCCGGGAACAGACGGAAAATATGATATAGTTGACGGCATAGCTATGGGCCCGGTTACTCAAAGCGATTTGTCAGAATATGCAAAATTTGCAAAAATACCTTTTGTGGCAAAAGGGGTTTTATCGGTTCAAGATGCCGTAAAGGCAAAGCTGGCAGGTTGCAGCGCTATAGTAGTATCTCACCACCACGGTCGTATTCCTTTCGGTATACCTCCGGTTATGATACTTCCGGATATAAAAACGGAAGTAAGCGGTATGGAGATATTTGTAGACTGTTCAATGGATACAGGCTATGATGCCTACAAGGCTTTGGCTCTTGGTGCAGATGCCGTATCTGTCGGCAGAGGAATACTTTCTCCGCTTTTAAAGGAAGGTGAAAAAGGCGTCGTTGTAAAAATAAACAAAATGAATGAAGAACTTTCAGAGCTTATGATGTATACAGGTGTGAAAGATACAAACTCATTTGATCCTTCTGTTTTATACATAAGATAAAAATACAGGCTTTATTTTTCAATATTTTATATTGTGAAATAAAGCCTTTTAGATTTGAAACTCATTTTCATTTTCTCTTGACATATCCCTTTCTCTTTTATATTCTATTATCATGTTTACAGCTTTGCTTAAACAAATAAATTTTACCTTTTATTGGTGGAAAAATTGTTTAAATATATTTTAAAAAGATTATTATCATTAATTCCTATACTTATAGGCATAAGCTTTATATCCTTTGCGCTTATATACTTTACAGGCGGCGATGCGGTGGCGGTAAGATATGAAGCGATAGGAGGAGTACTTTCTCCGGAACTTATAAATCAAAAGAGGGAAGAACTTGGTTTAAACCGTCCCTTTATAGTTCAATATATCAGCTGGCTTTTGGGGGTGATTCAAGGTGATATGGGTATAAGCTATGTATCCGGCAAGCCGGTATTCGGCTATATCTTTTCTAAACTGCCGAATACTCTCTTACTCAGTGTAAGCTCTTTAATCACTACCCTAATTATCTCCCTTCCGCTCGGTATACTTTCAGCGGTAAAGAAAAACTCTGTATTTGACAGTATTATAAAAGCACTGTCATTTATAGGTAATTCTCTGCCCAACTTTTTTGTGGCGCTTGTGCTTTCATATATTTTTGCATTACAGCTAAAACTTCTGCCGGTAATCTCACAGGGAACAAGTGTAAAAAGTCTGATACTTCCCACACTTACTCTTGCACTGGCAATGAGCGCAAAGTATATAAGGCAGATTCGTGCACTTATTATATCCGAACTCTCAAAACCTTATGTGATCGGAGCAAGGGCCAGAGGTATAAAAGAAAACGCAATTATATTCTTTAATGTACTTAGGCTCACATCTCTTACTCTGATTACATTGATGTCACTCAGTTTCGGAAGTCTTCTGGGCGGAAGCTCCATTGTTGAGAGTATTTTCATGTGGGACGGAATCGGAAAGCTGGCTATTGAGTCTATAAATTTACGTGACTATCCTGTGATTTTGGCATATGTTCTGTGGATGGCATTTATATATGTATTTATAAATCTAATGTCTGATATTTCATATTATTTCTTGGATCCGAGACTTAGAATCGGAGGTGGAAAATATGCGAACTAAAAAATTAATCTTTCCGTCTTTTTTGGTGACGGCACTGCTTATATTTGCATTCTTCTCTCCGATGCTTACACCTTTTGATATCACAGAGCAAAACCTGATGACGGCAAAATCTCCCCCGTCCTTTCCTCATATAATGGGAACGGATATATATGGCAGAGATATGTTTTCAAGGGTGATTGCCGCATCAAGAATCAGTATATTCTCAGCTTTGGCGGTAGTACTTTTAATGGCTGTTATCGGTGTGGTAATCGGAATATTTTGCGGATACCTCGGAGGAATTGCCGACACTTTGCTTATGCGTGTTTCCGATATATTTTTGGCGTTTCCGGGACTTGTGCTTGCAATTGCCACTGCCGGACTTTTTAAAAACGGTGTATTCGGGGCGATAATAGCGCTTGCCTCCGTAGGATGGCCAAGGTATGCAAGACTTTCAAGAGGTCTTGTACTGTCTACAAAAACCTCCACATATATAAATGCGGCAAAAATGAGCGGCAGTGATACGGTACAAATAGTGTTTACAGAGATACTTCCAAATATTATAGGACCGATAGTAGTAACAGCAAGCCTTGATATAGGTACAAGCCTTATGGAAATGGCGGCACTGTCATTTTTGGGACTTGGTGCCACCCCTCCCACTCCTGAATGGGGAAGTATGATAAGTGAAAGCAGGAGTTTGCTTCAGATAACTCCATGGATTACACTTTCACCGGGAATTGCTATCTTTATCACAGTCTCTATATTCAATATATTCGGTGAATCACTTAGAGATTACTTCAACGTATAAATTAATATACTTTTGAAATTGTTAAACAATAAATAAACGGTTAAACAGATGTTTATCCGTAAATATATAAAGGAGTTTTTACATACATGAAAAAACAAATAAAATTACTTTCTGTTGCCTTTAGTACGGCTCTGCTTCTGGGTGCGTGCGCCTCTTCTTCAAAAACTTTGTCTGAGAGCTCGGCAAGTTCTGAAACCTCGTCAGTTTCATCCGGTACTTCAGATACTGCAAAGACTCTTGTATACGGCACCGGCAGTTACGGTGTAGGTATGTCCGATGCAGGTCTTAATCCTCATGAGGACTACTCAGGGTGGAGCTGTGTACGATACGGTGTCGGGGAGACATTGTTCAGATTAAATGAAAATATAGAGCTTGTACCTTGGCTTGCCGATTCTTATAAGTTTGTAGATGACAACACTCTTGAAGTTGTAATCAAAGACGGCATCAATTTTTCATCAGGCAGAAAGCTTGATGCGGCAGCTGCAAAAGAATGTTTTGAAGATTTGATAGCCGTTCATGACAGAGCACCTAAGGATATGAAAATACAGGAAATAAAAGCTGACGGTCAAACACTCACATTTGTAACTACCGAACCGAATCCCGCTCTTTTAAACTTCCTTGCGGAACCTTATACCGCAATTATAGATATGCAGGTAGGTGTGGATACAAGTAAAAATGTTTCAGGTACAGGTCCTTACAAAGCAACCTCAGTGTCTGACAGTGAAATAAGCCTTGTATCAAGAGATGACTACTGGGGCGGTGAAGTCTCAAAGAAAAACATCACCGTAAAGTCTATTACAGACGGTGACACATTAACTATGGGACTTCAGTCGGGAGAGCTTGATGCAACCTCCGGACTTCCTTATGCAAGCTATCCGCTTTTTGAAAATGACAATTATAATATAAACTCTGTTGCTACAAGCAGAGCATTCTTCCTGCAGTTAAACTTTGACAATGAACTTCTTACAGATAAAAACATCAGATCTGCTATAGCTATGGCCATTGATAAGGAAGGCTTTGTAAATGTTTTGCTTGGCGGTCATGGAAAGGTTGCAAACGGCCCGTTCCCTATGAAGGACAGAGAAAACCCGACATACAGTTTTTCTCCTGAAAAGTCAAAGGAGTTACTTGCAAATGCAGGATGGAGTGACAGTGATAATGACGGCTATGTAGATAAGGACGGCAAAAATTTAGAACTTAACTACATCACATATCCGGGAAGAACCGAGCTTCCTATACTTGCACAAAGTATACAGGCAAACTTAAAGGATATCGGTATCAAGCTTAATATAAACAGTACTGAGAATTATCTTGAGGTAATGAAAGACAGCACTACCTGGGATATCTTCGGCAGTGCTATGGTTACAAATCCTACCGGAAACAAGGGATATTTCTTTGATATGACTTCTCTTACCGAGTCACCAAAGAACAGAGGACATTACTCAAATGCCGAACTTGACGAACTTGCCAAAACTCTTTCAACAACATTTGAAAGTGAAAAACGTGAAGAAATTGCAAAAAATATGAGCGATATTTTAGTGGATGATTGCGGTTTTATATTTGTTTCACACTTGCAAATGAGTCTTGTAAGTAAGAAAAATATAAAAGGTCTTACTCCTATGCCAAGCGACTATTATGAATTCAGCAAGGATTTGGTAATAGAATAATGAGAGAACTTTTGAAATTTGAGGATATAAATATTTCATATGAAAAAAGACAAGTTTTATATGATCTGTCATTTTCTCTGAACTCAGGTGAGATTCTGGGTGTAGTCGGAAACAGCGGTTGTGGAAAATCCACATTACTAAAAAGTATCATGGGGCTTTCAGGCCCCAAGGTACTTACCGGAAATATATTTTTTGAAAACATAGACCTTTTATCACTTAATGCTTCTGAAATGAGGAGAATTCGCGGTAATCGTATAAGTATGGTTTTTCAGGAATCCGGTATTCACACCAATCCTTTAAAAACTATAGGTGACACTGTTTTTGAAAGTATGAAAGCGCATAAACAGATTTCAAAAGAAGAAGCTCTTGATACCGCAACAGTTATTTTTGAAAATCTCTCATTACCCGATCCTAAAAGAATCTTAAATGCCTACCCTTTTGAACTTTCAGGAGGTATGAATCAAAGAGTCGGTATAGCGCTTGCCATGCTAAACAGACCTTCTTTAATTTTAGCTGATGAGCCTACCAGTGCACTCGATCCTATTGTGGCTGTGCAAATAGAAAATGAGCTGAAATCACTGCGTGAAAAATACAATACAGCTATTATACTTGTAACCCATAATATAAAAATAGCAAGAAATATCACCGACAGAATATTGGTATTAAATAACGGTAAAACGGTTGATTACGGAAAAACATGTGACGTACTCTCCTCTCCTAAAAGTGATTTCACAAAGGAGCTGATACTTTCCGCTTTCGGTTAGAGTTTCTCTTTACTTCGGAGTATATATGAATGAAATTTTAATTATAAACAAACTTACAAAGCAATTTGAGGGTGAACCGAAACCAAGTATAGAAAATATTGATCTTACATTAAAATCAGGTCGCTGTCTTGGTGTTGTAGGTGAGAGCGGGTCGGGAAAAAGTACTCTTGCAAGAGCAATCACCGGTCTGATACCGGTAACGTCCGGAGAAGTGATATTTGACGGTAAATGTATCAGCAAATTTTCCCCATCACAATACAGAAGAATATATAAGGATTTGCAAATGATTTTCCAGCTTCCGAGGGAGAGCTTTAACCCGATAAGAAGCCTTGGAGAGAGCATAGTTTTAAATTTAAAAAACTTCGGTTTTAGAGGCAATTATAAAAACAAAGCGATATCGCTTTTGAACCGCTGCGGTCTTGATTCTTCTTTCTATAATAAATTTCCTGCCGAGGTCAGCGGCGGTGAATGTCAAAGAGCTGCAATTGCCAGAGCTATCGCTCCCTCACCAAAACTTCTTATATGTGATGAGGCTACCTCGGCACTTGATATGATAGTTCAAAGGAAAATAATATCATTGTTAAATGACTTAAAGGATGAAATGGGAATGGCAATACTTTTTATCTGTCATGATATATCCTTAGTCCATTATATGTGTGATGATGTAGCCGTAATGAAGGAGGGTCATATAGTGGAAAAAGATGTGACAAGCAGAATAATTCACCGCCCTCAAAATGAATATACAAAAGCACTTATAGAAGCATCCGATGTATACTGATATATTGGATGCTGTTTTTATTAATATTTAAATATTTTATATAATAAAACAGATTGAATACAAATATAATTTATGCTATAAATTACAAAGATAATTAAAAGGAAGGCAAGTATCATATGAATTTTTATACTTTAGACTATATTATAGAGCACCAGTCTACCAATATGATCATCAGATCCACATTTATCATTCTACTCTTAGCTGTTGTTATAATAACCGGTTTTCGCTTTATGAGAGACAGAATGAAGACAAGGCTCAGAGACATTTCTATAGGCATTGCAGTTTTTACATTTATACTTTTGGGCATCCATGTGGAAATTTATACTAAAAATCACAAAGATTTTTCACAATCACATGTCCTGGTAAAATTTGTAGAGAGTGTAGCTACGGATGCACATTTATCACCTGAAGAAGTGCTGGTAAATTCCACCACTTTAAAAGACGGCATTATAGTACGATATAATGAAGAGGACTATACGGTGCATCTAAATAATGACAATAACTCCTATACTTTGCAACGTACACATGTGATAGATCATAATGTATATATAAACGGGGAGAGATAATTTATGAATATATATTTATTAGTCGGTATAAAATTTATTCTGGGTATCATGGTACTGATTTTACAGATACATATACTTGGAAAATATGAATTTTCTATAAATACTCCGCTAAACCAGATACAAAACTATGTACTCGGTGGAATTATAGGCGGTGTTATCTATAACACTTCCATTTCCATTTTAACATTCCTTATTTTTATTTTGGTCTGGTCTTTAGTTGTTATTATCGTAAAATTACTGGTCAATATTAAGGCTGTAAAGTCATTGGTAGTCGGAAATCCCGTTATCCTTATAAAAAACGGTAAGGTAAATGTTGAAAACTGCGCCAAAGTAGGAATATCTGCAGACCAGCTTATGCTGCATATACGGATGGAAGGACTCTTTTCTACAAAAGAGGTAAAGTCTGCAATAATGGAAACTAACGGTAAGCTTACCATCATAGATATGCAATCAGCTACACCGAAATTTCCTATCATTTCAAATGGTAAAATAAATCGGGATATCCTTGAAGTTATCGGACATGATGAAAAATGGTTGATTTCTTCAATCAATGAACAGGGCGTTGAAAACATACAGGATATTTTCCTAGGTGAATATGTAAACGGTGAATTAAATCTTACCACTTATCCAAAGATTATATAGTTTGTTATATAAAAAATGCATAACTATAGCTTGTAATTTTACTTCCACCTTCACAAAATTAAATACTTAATTAAAATGACCCTCCGAAACTCGGAGGGTTCTTCTTCTATCTGTCTAAAAATAATGCTTTAAGATATCTTATACCGGTTTCCGTTTTGAAAACTTTTCTCATCATCTCTTCTATTGCTTCTTTTTTTAACTTCATCTCATCAGCATTTACCAAAAAATCGGCTTCCAGCAGAATTTGTAAATCAATACCGTCTATATCTGTATATGTATGATGATGTGCTATCATAAAATCTATCCTGTCTACCATAGATTTTGATATATCACTGCCTTCAAAAAATTTTCTAATCATCGGTGAAGACACCTCTTCCTGCTTTTTACCGTCCGCTTCACCATACTTTTCTCTAAGTGACGGACAGGAAATATCATGCACTATAGCGGCTATTTCAAGTGTTTTTTGCGTATCATCATCCAGATTTTCTCCCGTTCCTATATTTCTTGCATATCCCCATACTTTTAAAAAATGATTGATATCCCGAAAGCTGCCCTTACTTTCCCTTATCATCTTCTCCATTACTTCACTTACGGTCATATTACACCTCTTACAAAAATATTTACTTAATATTATATATTATTTTTTCACACTTATAAATAAAAAACGGGCTTTTATTCAAAAACCCGCTTTAATCCTTATTGCACTTTTCCACCTTCTATTACAAGAGTATCTGCATATTCACTGCCATAAGTATCTGTAAGTGTCTCTTCATAATCCTTGTGGAAGAAGTTCTCTTTTCCAAGATTTTCAATCTCTGTATTGATCCATTCAAGTAATGTAGTGTTTCCCTTTGTTACAGCCGGTGCAATGGTATCCTTAGCACCAAGATTGTCAATACCTACAGTATATCCCGGATTGCTCTTTGCAAATGCGATAACCTCAGTATTGTCATTTACCCATGCCTTGCCTGAACCGTTTAAAAGCGCATTCTTGGCATTTGCATATGTATCATACTTTTGAAGCTTAATATCAGGGTAATTCTTAGTCATATAAGTCTCGGCTGTTGTTCCTGAAATAACTATCATCTCATCTGCAGCTTCCCAATCATCAAGGCTTGTTACAGGATCTTTATCTGATGATATAACACCAAGTCCTACATTCATATATGGAAGTGCAAAATCTACCGCCTCAGCTCTTTCAGGTGTAACGGTAAAGTTTGCAAGTATAATATCCACCTTACCTGTTTCAAGATATTCCACTCTGTTTGCGGCCTCGGTACTTACATAATTGATTTTAACTCCAAGGTCCTCTGCAAGTCTGTTTCCGAAGTAGATATCGTATCCCTGATATTCACCGTTCTCATCAACATATCCGAAAGGATGCTTGTCTGAGAAAACACCTATATTTATAGTTCCCGCACTCTTTATCTCATCTAGAGTTCTGAATTTATTCTTAGCCCCACTCTTTGAAGATGAACCACATGCACTGAGTGCCAAAGCTCCTGCAGCCAAAATACCTAATAATCCTATTAATTTACCTTTTTTCATTTTATATTCCTCCTATATGAAAATCTATATATTATATTCTTCCTTATCATCCTTAATGGATTCAAATTCGAAAATATTCAAAAATTGTCTTGCTCTTTCAGTCTTCGGTGAAGTGAAAAAGCTCTTAGGTCTACCCGTCTCCACTATATTTCCCTTATCAAGAAAATACACTCTGTCGGCGACAGCCTCTGCAAATTGCATCTCGTGGGTTACAATAATCATTGTTGAACCCTGTTTAGCCAAATCAAGCATTACATCAAGCACTTCTCTTACCATCTCAGGGTCAAGAGCCGCTGTAACCTCATCAAATAATAAAATCTCAGGATGCATTGCCAAAGCTCTTACTATTGCCACTCTTTGCTTTTGTCCGCCTGAAAGTTCTCTCGGATACGCATTTGATTTATGTGCAAGACCTACTCTTTTAAGAAGCTCCATCGCTTCCTTCTTTGCACTCTCTTTATCTACTCCGGCCACCTTTGTCGGGGCCAGTATGATATTTTCAAGTATTGTCATATGTGGAAAAAGCTCATAGCTTTGAAAAACCATACCTATTTTTTGTCTGAGTTTCGTCAAATCATTTTGCTTATAGTCAATGACTTTTCCGTCAAGGCTTATACTTCCGCCCTGTATTTCTTCCAGACCGTTTATACATCTAAGTAATGTGGACTTACCGCAACCGCTTGGCCCTATAAGCACTATTACCTCTCCCTTGTTCAGTTCAAGGCTCACACCGTCAAGTACAGCATTTTTTCCGTCATAATTTTTTACAACATTGTTTATTTCCAATAATGCCGGCATATTCTCTCCTTCCTTCATACTAATTTCTTTTTTCCAGATATCTTGCAAGCATACTTATCGGGGTACAAGCGATAAAATACATCATAAAAACCACCAGATATACTCCGAAAGCCGCATTCGGACTTGAAGTTCTGTTTGCCTCCGTTATCTGCTGTGCCACCTTTATTACCTCAACAACTCCTATCATAAGTACAAGCGATGTAGTCTTTATCATTCTGGTAATCAGGTTAATTGAAAGCGGAATAAGTCGCTTTATCGTCTGAGGTATAATGATATATATAAAGGTCTGTTTCTTACTCAATCCAAGTGCTTCACTGCTCTCATACTGATGCTTTGGAATACTTGTAACAGCTCCCCTTACCAAATCTCCCATCTCTGCAGTTCCCCAAAGGCTGAATACTATGATTGCTGAAAGTTCAGCTGAGATATCTACTCCAAGTGCTCTTGTACTTCCGAAAAATACTATAAACAAAAGTACAAGCTGCGGCATTATTCTTATAATTTCAAGATATACTCTAAGTACCGCTTTTAAAATAGGATTTTTAAAAGTCATCAAAATACCGACCAAGATACCCAAGGGAATACTGATAAGCACAGATATTAAACTGATTCTAAGAGCTATACCAAGTCCACCAAGAAGTCTTATGGCATTCTTTCCTTTAAATATCACATCAAGACCCAAATCCGGCATATCGTACCCTCCTTTCTATATAGGAACCGAGTATTGACACCGGTAATAATATAATTAAATAGAAAAATACCAGCAGTACAAGGCTCTCAACAGTTTTATAATACAATCCTATCAAATCTTTTGCGGTAAACATAAGATCCATTAAGCTGATAGCTGAGAACACAGATGTTTCTTTCAAAAGGAATATTATATTGGCTACAAATGCGGGTGTACTTATTGAAACAGCCTGTGGAAGTAAAATATAAAAGAGTGTCTGATTGTGGCTAAGTCCAAGACTTAATGCACTCTCCTCCTGTATCTTATCTATAGTTTCTATTCCGCTTCTGAAAGCCTCACACATATAGCTGCCTCCCAGAAATGCAAGTCCGAATACTCCGCATGCAAAGGCATCTACTTTTAGACCAAGCTTCGGCAAACCGTAGTATATAAAAAACAACTGTATGATAAGCGGTGTATTTCTACTCATTTCAATATATATACTTACCAGTTGACTAAGTACCGGTATCTTCTTATGTAAAACAAGCGTACATAAGAGCCCCACAATTATTGCAATTAAGATTCCCAATATACCTATTTTTAATGTCAGTATGGCTGCATCTATGTATAAAGGAAGCACCTGTTTTATAAATTCAAAATCCATAATGTTACTCTCCAAGATACTCTTTGTATCTCTGCATTTATTTTATGGAGATGATAATATCACTATAAACCCTTTTTGTCTATAGGTTTATAGTATTTATTTTTATATCTGCATAATGCAAAAAAATCTTTACAAATATAGTATGGTCTTTAGTAAAAAAACCTATACCTCAAAGCAAAATACTGCTTTAAAGTATAGGTTGATTTTTTTTCTTATAAAATATTTACCTTCTTGCACCGAAGTTTTGAACCCAATAAAGCGTACTACCGTCACTATAGCACCCTACACCTATTAAGCTGAAATCATCACTTAGTATGTTTTCTCTATGACCCTGTGAGTTCATCCATGAGTCCATAACGCTTTCAGGGCTTCTCTGTCCCATTGCAACATTTTCTCCCCAAGTGGTAAGTCCTGAAGGCATTAAAGTACGATAGCTTGAACCGTCAGGTCTTGTATGTGAGAACAATGTCACAAGTTCCTTTGCTCTTATGTCTGCACTGTTCATAAGTGCACTGTCGGCTGAGAGTGGAGAAAGTCCGTATTTTGCTCTCTCCTCATTTACAAGTTCAATGACTCTTTGAGCATATGCCGATGTGGATACTTGGCTTGCAGAGGAAACTGCATTTGTGCTGTTATTTTGTCCGCCTCTGTTTGTCTCGGTCATCCTTCCCGAGGCTCTGTATGCTCCGCTTTCGTCAACATAATATCCGTCAGGTGTATATGTGTTTGTATCCATTCTGCCGCCATTGAAAGGATTCATATAGTACCATGTATTATTTACATTGACCCAGCCTACTTTCATATCTCCGTTGTTTGCATCAAGATAATACCAGTCTTTTCCTTCTTTTAACCAGCCTGTTTGCATATATCCCGATCCGTTCATATAGTACCATACATTATTTACACTAATCCATGATGATCTTACATATGACCCGTCGGAAAACTGATACCACCATCCGTTATTATCTCTTTTCCAACCTCCGGTTGCTCCAAATGCCGGCACAGCCATCAATAATGTACTTGCTACCAATCCAAGAAAAACTCTTCTCTTCATACATTACTCCTTTCCGGTAATAAATATTACATATAGTTTACCCTAAATAGAAGTAAAATAAAATAACGATTTACATACAAAAAACAATACAAAATCCAACTTATATAAAAGCAAATTGTTCATATTAGTGTAGATTTTTAATGATCAGAATTTTTCTTCTCTTCATAAAACTTTTGTAATACGTAAAAAGCCTGTTTTCTATAGTTTTTCTCCGGATTTAACAATCCTTTCCTATTGTAGTAATTTTGAATCACAGAAGTTCTCCTTGGACATCTGAAATCATATAGGATCCACGGCGTCATTCCTTTTATATACGATATATTTTTTATAGTATTTGTTTGTAATAAATATATATTTGCTTGGCACTCTTCTGTTCCCTTATCATCTACAGAGCCATGTTGATGTGCAAGAGCATCTGCACCACATTCTGTTATAATAACAGGTTTATCAGGCTTTGAATTCTCAAACAGTTCTGTTAAACTATTAAAATCCGGAACATACCAACCACAATATTCATTTTGCCCAATTATATCTAATGACTCTATTAATCTGTCTTCTATTGCGTTGTTTTTAAAATTAACAAGACATGCAGCTGATACCATTCTAGTCGAATCTTCTAAACGGGTAATATTAGCAAGTCTTGTCATAAATTTAAATCTTGCATCAGTATCCGGATTCTCATTACCTACAGACCAAATAATAACACTTGCTCGGTTATAATCTCTTCTGATTAATTCCTGTAATTGATTTTTTGCATCATCAAATGTAGCATCTCTCTCAAACTGTACGGCCCAATATACCGGAATCTCTTCCCAAAGCAACATTCCCTCATAATCAGATAATATTGCCGAGTTCTCATCATGTGGATAGTGTGCTAATCTCATAAAATTACACCCTAACTCTTTTGCAATTTCCATGTTTTGTACTCGTTCTTGATTTGTTAATGCCTTGCCATTCTCTACACTTTCTTCATGACAACTTATACCTCTTAAAAAAATCTTTTCTCCATTTAAAATAATATCGCTCCCCTCAACTCTAATTTCTCTAAAGCCTATATAATCGGTAACCTCATCCTCCGCTGATTTTAAAACTGTCTTATAAAGCTTTGGATTATTTGGGCTCCATAGTTCCGGGTTGGCGCTAAATATCAATGTTCCTTCACCATTCTGCAACTTTATTTCTTCAAAAATATCAAGTTCTGCAATGGATAAAGTAACAAAAGCATTAGCTTTTTCTGAAAGTTTGACTTTTACCGAGATATTACTATATGTACTATCCGGAACAAGTCCAATTTGATAGTCTTTAATGAATACTTGTGGTACTCTAATCAATGCTATATCCCTATATACTCCACCATAGTTAAACCAATCAGTATTATCGGTAGGTACCTGCTCCACCCTTCTTGTATTATCTACCTGCATAATAATTCTATTATCTTCCAATATTTCATCAGTAATATCAATAAAGAAAGGTGTATTTCCACCCCTATGCATGCCAACATATTTTTTATTCAAAAAAACACGACAAATATAATTAGCGGCACCTATTTTAAGAAAAACTTTTTCATTACTTTTTTTCTTAAAATAAAATTTTCTTGTAAAAACCATACTTCCTTCATAGAGCATATACTCATTTTTTTCAGTATTCCAGCAACATGGTAAATTCATTACAGGCCATTCATCATATGAATAATCAAGTGGAATAGTATTTCCTCTATCATCAAAACGTTTTTCTTTATACCACCTTCCCCGTAAAAATGCATCCAATTGATCAACCGCGTAATGCCATTGACCATTTAGCAACTCTCTTTCTCTACCGGTATCAAAAATCATAGTATCTGCTGATACTATCTTGCATTCATACTCAGATGTATAATCTATAACATGAATATCTTCTACTATTTGTTCATTGTCTTTTTCATTTAAGTTCATTTTTTATCTCCTCATATTTATATAGGTTTGATTAAATTATCAATATTGATTCAAATAAATAATATTACCCTTAGCCTTTAACTCCAGTGCTTGCAATTCCTTCTACAAAATATCGCTGCAGAAATATAAATAAGACCATAACAGGAATTAAGGATATTACAGCTGCTGCCATTATTAGTGCATAATTTGAAGAATATTGTGTATTAAACATACGTAGTATCAATTGAATAGTTTTCTTACTATTTGTGGAAAGATAAACTAATGGCCCCATAAAATCATTCCACTCAAATGTGAAAGTTGTTATACAAAGTGTTGCAATTGCCGGTTTTGAAAGTGGTAACATTATTTTTGCATATATTCCATACTCACTTAGACCATCAATCCTAGATGCTTCCAATAGCTCATTTGGTATACCCATATAAAATT
>ERZ772977.1107-NODE-1107-length-14634-cov-8.017079_pt1 | contig 14634 bp, 10 predicted proteins | sample MGYA00511131_ERZ772977 | MGnify/ENA primary metagenome ERZ772977 (study PRJEB29015, sample SAMEA2737935) | human oral metagenome | biome: human oral; feature: human-associated habitat; material: dental | place: China | collected 2151 ...
ACTTCGTGCGATTCTCGCGGTAGTACTCGATGAGAGCTCGAGTCGACTGATCCTGGGCATCCACACGTGCTTCCATCACGCACACTCCGCGACAGGTCAACAAGTGACACGACAACATAAAGCCCCTGAATGACGGTCTACAACAGCTTGTCAACCAATGATTGCGGGCATAGACTAAGACAGTATGATGGACAGCATACCCGCGGCTGATTTAGTGCATGAACTCGCAGCCCCCTCCCCAACGGTGCTCGATATCTACGTCGTCTGGCATCCTCGCGACCGGGCTGGTAAAGCCGTATTCGACGAGCTGGTCACCCACTACCACTCGGAGCGTTTCTCGGGACTAGCTGGCAGCGCAATTGAGGTTTTCTCTCGGTCCTTGCCCCTGACCCCCGAGAGCGAGACCCCCTGCCCCATTGTGACGCGCTACGGACAAGTCGATAACGGGACCGACAGCAAGAACATTCCTGACCGGCGCGCACCAGACAACACCACCTCTCCATTCACGGTCGTCATTCCAGTTATCGGCCGCCACATGATCAGCGCGGCACACGACAACAACAGCAACTGGGCTTCGTACCTGAAGAGTCTGTGCACGGTTCGCGACAACGCATTAGCATCTCACTCGCCCAGTCTCCTCGTTTTCCCAATCATCGACACAAAGGGGCTCAATACGTCCGTAGGCGTCATCAGCTCCCTCACGAGTCGGCAGGGCCTGGTCCTTAATGACAACGCCTACGCTCCGGGGGCACTGACTCGCGATGTCGGGCAAGCCATCATCCAACGTCTTCTCTGGAAGCAGGCGGGAATGCTGTCCCCATCAGAAAGTCCACGCCTCCGAGTATTCATCTCGCATGCCCGTGGCGACATCCCCGCTACTGACCTCACGAGCACCACTCCACGAGGCGTCGTCGCGAAGGTGAAGGCACTCGCCGAACAGACTCGCCTGGACACTTTTTTCGACGTGTACGACATTCAAGCGGACAGTGAGTGGAACTCCTCAATACGAGAACGAGCCCGTACGAGTGCGCTCCTCATGGTGCGCACGGATAGCTACTCGAGCCGCGAGTGGACACAATGGGAAGTGTTTGAGGCAAAACAAGCGGGCATGCCCATCGTCTGCCTCTCAGCACTCAGCGCCGGAGAGTCGCGCGGGTCTTTCCTGCTCGATCACGTCCCGACCGTCGCATATCCGCAGATTATTGAAGGGGGGAGTCCCATAGAAGGGACTCAAGACGCCGATCCTACTCACAAAGCCATCATCTCTGCTCTGAATCGTCTCGTTGATGAGGCCCTCAAATTTGCTCTGTGGCGTTGCCAGGACATCCCCGCACGGGTGTACACCGCCACCGCGAGTCCTACAGAGTCCGCATCAGTGAATCACCCCGGCTTCGATAGCGCACCCCCTTCCCCGCCCGAGCCCACCATCCTGCTGAAATTCATCCAGGAGCACCGGCAGAAGTTTCCCGACGATAACCACCTGTGGCTCATCCACCCCGATCCGCCTTTGCTTCCTGCAGAGCAAGATTTCATGGTCACCCTCTGCGAACAGGCAGGATATGAGAAAGGGCAGGTACATTTGTTGACACCGCGCTCATTCTTCGCTGCAGGTGGCACTTTCGGAGACGACGAGCCCGAGTTAACAACCTCAATTCTGTCGCAAGATCGCCCGCTCACCGGTCACAAGCTTGGAATCTCCATGGCAGTGTCTGAAGATCTGGACCGCATCGGCCTTGCCCCCAAGCATCTTGAGAGTGTGGTCGCTGAGGTAGCACAAATGATGCTGATTGGTGGGGGAAGCATCCTCTACGCCGGCGCTCCGGGGACACATGTTCCCGACTTAACAAGCTCAATCATGGACACAGTCGCAAGCTACACCACGTCCGTGAAGGCCTACGTGCGCCAAAGCCGCACTTCAGCGCAGGAAGAACCCCTCCATCAGGAACAGATGTTTAGTCTTACCGTCCCGCATGTCGTTCTGCGAGACACGACCTCCATCGAGAGACTCGACCGCGCAGCCAATCATTTCGCTCCATACGCATCAATCAGCGTCCTCGACAAAGAGGGCAACATGAACGACGACCTCAAGGCTTTCAACCCATGGGAAGGGACAGCTGAAGAAACCAAGCTCGCACTGACGCGCATCAGGGAGGCTCTCCCCCGTTTCTGCAACGCTCGCCTGTTGATCGGCGGAAAGACTCTACGGCAGTCGCCGGAAAACCCGAACGGATACATTGGCGACTATCCGGGAACCATCGAGGAAGCACTACATACGCTTCGGAAAGGTCAGCCCCTGTATGTCGCGGGAGGATTCGGTGGTGCCGCTGCCCTGCTGGCACGCGAGCTCGGTCTCGGACCTGATCTGCCAATTCCGGACGCAGCCCTGACAGAGATGAGACAGTGCACGAGCTATCGGAACGCAATCGAGGAGATCAAAGAGAAGTTTGATCACTCACGCACCGGGCTGTCCACAGCCGACCTACAGCGCCTAGCGACCACGCAGCGAGCATCCGAGCTTGGCACCTTGCTCGCAAAGGGGCTTGCTTCGTCGCCCGCACATAAGCACGACTCGAGCCACTGACACCATCGGGAGAGCAGATGCAAACGTTCCTGAGCTACCACGAAGACGAACAAGGCGACGCCTACGCGTCGGCTCTTCAAGGCGAACTGAGAATCCTGGGCATCGACGCAACCATGGCCAGACACTCAATCCGTCCAGGCGCAGATTGGGCATTGACGATCCGCGAACACCTTGAAGCTAGTTCTGCTCTTCTATGCATCGGCACAACTGGCTACACGAAGAGCGCGTGGTGCCAACAGGAGATTGGATGGGCAATCGGACGGAATCTACCGGTCCTGTGGATACGGTATGACGGCGAGGAAAGATCCGTTGGCTTCCTCGCGGCCAGGCAGGACCTCGAGGTTCTCGACACCGAATCCTCAGAACGGACTGCACAGATGGTGGCTTCTTGGCTGTTATCTGAGACTCAGACACGCGAAGAAACGAAGACATCGCTTCTTGATGCGTTGGTGCATTCCTCCTCGTTCCGAAACACGCGATGCATTGCCAACGTCATCGCATCTCTCGGTGCGCTCAGCGATGAGGAGTGGTACCGAATCGAACAAGCCTCTGCGGAAAATCCCCAAGTCGCTAATGCTGTGCATTACAAAATCCCCGTAGTGACCTGGTTGAGAAAGAAACTACGCGCGTCGACATAGCATCGTGGATACTTTACTAAGTTCGCACCGTTTCTCTTTTCCCCAAATACTCGTCGGGGGGCCGTGCCACACGCGGCACGGCCCCCGAGTATCGCTCAGGCGAGACTACTTCGTGCGATTCTCGCGGTAGTACTCGATGAGAGCTCGAGTCGACTGATCCTGCGCCTCCAAGGCCTCGGGCGAGCCCTCGATTGCGGGCAGGATCTGCTTGGCCAAGACCTTGCCCAGCTCGACGCCCCACTGGTCGAAAGAGTCGATGCCCCACACGGCACCCTCAACGAAGGTGATGTGCTCGTACAGGGCGATGAGCTGGCCCAGGACCGAAGGGGTCAGGGACGGGGCCATGATCGACGTCGTGGGACGGTTGCCGGTGAACACGCGGGCGGAGACGATGGCCTCGGGCGTGCCCTCGGCGCGCACCTCCTCGCTGGTCTTACCGAAGGCCAACGCCTTGGTCTGGGCGAAGAAGTTCGACAGGAACAGCTCGTGCATGTCGGCGTCGCCATCGCCCAGCGCCCACGTCGGGTTCGCAAACGCGATGAAGTCGGCGGGGACCATGCGGGTGCCCTGGTGGATCAGCTGGTAGAAGGCGTGCTGGCCGTTGGTGCCCGGCTCGCCCCAGAAGACCTCGCCGGTCTCGTAGGTGACGGGGCTGCCGTCGCGGCGCACGGACTTGCCGTTGGACTCCATGGTCAGCTGCTGCAGGTACGCGGGGAAGCGGTGCAGGTACTGGGAGTAGGGCAGGACGGCGTGCGTGTCGGCGCCCAAGAAGTTCGAGTACCACACGTTGAGCAGGCCCATCAGCAGGGGCACGTTCTTCTCGGGCGCAGCCTCGGCGAAGTGGCGGTCCATCGCGTGAAAGCCGGCAAGAAAGTCAGCGAAGCCCTCGGGGCCAATCGCGACGGCCAGGGAGGTACCCACCGCGGAATCTACGGAGTAGCGGCCGCCTACCCAGCTCCAGAAGCCGAAGGCGTTGGCGGGGTCGATGCCGAACTCGGCGACCTTGTCCAGGGCGGTGGACACGGCGACGAAGTGCTTGGCGATGGCTTCCTTCTCGGAGGCCTCGTCGGTGACGATGCCGCGCTCGCGCAGGCCGTCGAGCAGCCAGGCGCGCACGACCTTGGCGTTCGTGATGGTCTCGAGCGTCGTGAAGGTCTTGGACGCGACGATCACGAGGGTCGTCTCGGGGTCCAGGTCCTTCGTGGTCTCGCCCGCGTCGGTGGGGTCGATGTTGGAGATGAAGCGGCACTCCAGGCCCTCCTGCACGTAGGGCTTGAGGGCCTCGTACGCCATGACGGGGCCCAGGTCGGAGCCACCGATGCCGACGTTGACGACGGTCTTGACGGGCTTGCCGGTGATGCCGACCCATTCGCCGGAGCGGACGCGGCGAGCGAAGGCGTAGACCTTCTCCAGGACCTCGTGCACGTCGGCGATCACGTCCTGGCCGTCGACCGTCAGGGAGTCAGTCGCGGGGCGGCGCAGCGCGGTGTGCAGAACGGCGCGATCCTCGGTGACGTTGATGTGCTCGCCCGCGTACATGCGGTCGCGCAGCTCCAGGACGCCGGTCTGCTCAGCGAGGGCGAGGAGGTGGCCCACCAGCGTGGGGCACACGAGGTTCTTCGACAGGTCGACGTGCAGGTCGGCAGCGTCGAAGGTGAAAGTCTGGGTGCGGTTGGGGTCGTCCGCGAACAGCTTGCGCAGGTCGGGATCGAAGTTGTCGGCCAGCTGGTCGAGCGTGTCCCACGCGGGGGTCATCGTCGGGTCGATCACGGGGATATCACTCATGGGGTCTCCTGACAGTAGAGATTGGTTCGCACTTTAGTTTAGCGGGGTCTGCTCCCCCGGTCACCCTCGTTTCTCGCTTCTGAAACGACGAGGCCGTGGCCCGCAAACGCTCACGGAACCACGGCCTCGTACGCCGTCAGAAGACCTGAGGTTCAGGCGACCGGGTCGTCGATGTGGATGGGGGTCGCCTCGATGCCCGGGTTCTGCAGCGACACGATGCGCTGGACGGGAACGAGGTCACGCCACCACTGGACGAAGGGACGACGATTCTCGATGTCGAGGTCGTCGAACATGTTCTTGACCGGGCGGGCCTCGACGGCGCTTCCAACCTGGCCGATGTAATAGGCGCCGCGGTCGCCGCGCTCGAACTGGTCCACGAGCTGCCCAAACGCGCGCGCCACCAGGCGCGTGGCGAGCAGGCGGTCGTAGGGCGAGGGCGAGCCACCCTGCTGCATATGGCCCAGTGCCATGTGCCGCACGTCGTAGATCCCCTCGGACTCGGCGTTGAACACGTCGGCCAGGAACTCGCGGTCGTAGTACTGGGACGCCGACTCGTTGAGCAGCGTGAGGAACAGGCGTCGGCCGGACTTGAAGGAGGCGACCATCCGATCAGCGTCCACGGCGATCTGCTCGAGGGAGGGGGACTCCTCGTTGATGTACATGTACTCCGCGCCGCTCGACAGGGCGCTCATGAGGGTGAGGTAGCCGCAGCGGCGGCCCATCGTCTCGGCGATGAAGCAGCGCTTGGAGGCGGCCGCGCTCTCCTTGATGCGGTCGATCGCCCACGTCGCGTTATTGATCGCCGTGTCCGTGCCGATCGCGAGCTCGCAGCCCGGCAGGTTGTTGTCGATCGAGGCGGGGATGAGCAGCATCGGGATCTGGAACGCCGGGTAGCGGTCCTTCTCCGAGGTGATCGCGTGAACGCCCAGGTATGCGTTCATACCGCCGATGACGAGGAGGGCATCGATCTCATTGCGTTCGATGGCGCGTCCCAGCGCGTAGAACTGCTCAACCGGTGGAATGTCACGCTTGGTACCGAGCTCGGCGCCGCCCTTGAAGGCCCAGCCTTCAACGTCCGACCAGCTCAGCTCGCGCACGCGGTCGTCCGCGAGGCCGGACCACGATCCGTCGACTCCGAGCATCTTCCAGCCTCGCGCGATACCCAGACGCACCGCGACGCGAGCCGCCGTGTTCATGCCGGGTGCAAGGCCGCCCGCGTGCAAGATGGCGACGCGCTTGATCTCGCCCATCGGCTCGGGGGTGAGCTGCGGAGGCGTGGATAGGATCTGATTGATACCCACCATCGACGAGAAGGAGGAGCCGCGCGAGGCCTGGGCCGCCGCGTAGTCGCCGGCCGCGATCAGGTCCTTCACCGCACGCGTGTCATGAACGGCCTTCATCAGGGGAATACGGGTGATGCGGTTACGGCGCACGCCCAGGATGACGGGCTCGTCCTCGGCCGTGGACCCCAGGATTTCCTGGACGGCCGCATAGCCGAGCAGCGTAGACATCCAACGGTCGTAGGCCGATGGGGAACCACCCCGCTGCACGTGGCCCAGGATCGTCACGCGGGCATCCTCGCCCGTGCGTTCCTGGATCGTGTCGGCGATCAACTGCGTCGACAGCTCGTTCCCGTCGCGGTCGTACGCCCCCTCAGCCACCAGGACGATGGACTCGCGACGCCCGGCCTCGCGACCAAGTCGCAGATGTTCGGCCAGGTCATCCTGCCACCCCGGGCCCGCGGGGTCCTCGGGCGTGAACACGTAGTCGGCACCGCCCGCGACGGCGGCCATGAGGGGCAGGTAACCGCAGTGACGTCCCATGACCTCGACGACGAACGTGCGCTGGTGCGATGCGGCCGTACTGGTCAGCTGGTCGATGGCGTCCAGGATGCGGTGCAAAGCGGTGTCGGCACCGATCGTCATGTCCGTGCCCACCATGTCGTTGTCGATCGAGCCGACGAGGCCGACGATGATGAGGGCAGGGTGGGCAGCGGCGGTCTCAGGCGAGATGATGCCCTCGGCAGCCAGCTCGGCGACATGCTGCGTCCACTCGCCACGGAACTCGTTCGTGCCCGACAGGGAACCATCGCCACCGATCACGACGAGGTGATCGATGCCGTGCTCGAGCAGGTTCGCGGCAGCGCGGTGGCGCCCCTCGTATGTGCGGAAGTCGGCGCTGCGGGCCGTACCGATCACTGTGCCACCTTCGGCCAGGATCGAGGAGACGTCCGACCACTCCATCCTCTTGATGGAATCGCCACCCACGCAGGCCCCCTGCCAACCTTCGTAGATCGCATAGGGCTGCGCGCCACGCGCCAGCGCCGTGCGCACAACGGCGCGAACGGCCGCATTCATTCCCTGGGCGTCACCGCCCGAGGTGAGGACACCGATACGAACTGTACTCATGGTTCTGCCATCTTTCGTTGACGGAGCGGGCGCGAAGCCCGATGTGCCTATCATCCCCTATTCTACGTCGCCCGCGCCTCCACTACTAGGGCCTTACTCCCATGTACCGAACAAACGACAAGCGCGCGCCCGCCGCTTTGGCGGACGCGCGCTGACGCAGTGTCGAGAGACTAGGCGACGGTTTCGGCACCGTTGCGCGCCGCGGACTCGGCCAGCTCCTCGGGGCTCACAACACCCTCAACGGAGACACGGTCCAGGTAGGCCATGCCGTCAAAGGCCAGCTCGCGAGCGTTCTCCGGGTCGCCCTCGTTGCCAATCGACCCGTGGGCCAGACGGTCCACGACGAGTGCAATCGCGCCGTCACCGGTCACGTTCGTGGCCGTGCCGAAGGAGTCCAGGGCGATGTAGGTGGCGATCATGAGCGCAACCTGCGCGTCGTTGAAGCCCAGCATGGAGCTCAGCAGACCCGTGGCGGCCATGATGGCACCACCGGGGACGCCGGGGGCAGCGACCATCGTGATGCCGAGCATGAAGATGAAGCCCACCCACTGCAGGGACGAGACGGTCAGCCCCTGGGTCAGGACGATCGCAAAAGCGAAGGAGAAGATCTTCGAGGTCGACCCAGCCAGGTGGATCGTCGCACACAGCGGGACCGTGAAGGAAGCAACCGCGTCGGACACACCGTTCTTCTTCGTCTGACGCAGCGTCACCGGGATCGTCGCAGCGGAAGAAGAAGTGCCCAGAGCCGTCAGGTAGGCCGGGGTCATAGTGAGCAGGGCCTTGATGGGGTTACGACCCGCGACGAGGCCAGCGAAGCAGAACTGGGTCAGCAGGATGACGACCTCAAGCAGGATCACCACGACGACGACGCGCAGCAGAGTGCGGATAACCGAGGCGGCCTCGCCCGTGTAGGTCAGGTTCAGGAAGATGCCGAAGATGTGCAGCGGCAGCAGAGGAATAATAATCGTCTCGATCAGGCGCGTGATGATGGCGCGAAACTCGATGAAGCCCTTACGCAGCACGCCGCGAGGAACCATCGACAGGCCCAGGCCCACCACGAAGGACAGGAGCAGCGCCGTCATGACCTGAAGCGGTGCCGGCATCTCGATGGTGAAGTAGGACTCCAGAGCACTCCCCGGCTCGTCGACCGAGCTCAGCCGCGTGGAGGCGAGGAATCGCGGGAACAGCATGGCGCACACCAGGTAGGTGAGGAAGCCCGAGAACAGCGTCGACGCGTAGGCGATCGCAGTCGTAATGCCCAGCCACTTTCCCGCGCCTCGGCCCAGGTCGGCGATAGCGGGGGTGACGAGACCGATGATGATCAGCGGGATCGAGAAGGACAGGAACTGGCTGAAAATCGCCGAGAAGGTCGCAAAGATACGGCCAACCTCGACGGGAATCACGTGGTCGCCGCCAATACGAACGGATCCAAGGACGGTCGCGAGGATGATCGCAGCGATCACCCAAACGAGGATTCCGGATTTACGCAGGAACTCGCGCATATGTTTCACCTTGAAACTAGGGATGATGGGTCGCACATAGCATGCCTGAACTTTACGAAATCTTGAGCCGATGGCCATGATTCGGGATAGATGCGGCAAGAATCACGCGATAGACAAAGCGTCACGATGAGGGCATTAGCCCCTCGCGGGCGGCGTCCACCGGGGATTTAGCGCACAGCAAGCGTCGACACGTACGGCGCGAACCACCAAATAATCGCGGCGAGGATCAGGTAGACCGAGGCATCCATGAGACGAGCGCGCGAGGCGAACCAGGGGCGTCCCGGCGTCCACAGACGCAGCGCCGCCATACCGACGAGGACGAGGACCATCAGGATGACCGCGCGGTGACGATGATCCGTCACGGCCAGCGCAATCACACCGAGAACACCGCCCGCGCTGAGGGCAGCGCCGAGCCAGCCGCCCAGTCGCGCGCGCACCGTTCTTTCCTCGCTATTCACGCCCCTACCCTACCGCACGAGCGCGCACGATCAGACGACCGTCCTATCCTCCCCCCACCAAGGCGACCATGCCCTCGTCCCGGCAAAGGAATGGGAATATGGTGGCAAGCGGGTTTAGTATGGGTCCAAAGGTCCATGAGACCAGGAACATATTTCTCGCACCAAAGGAGCATTCGAGTGTCCCGTTTTATTGTCGTCGCCCCCGGTTCGTCGGAGGCAGCCGCCCTCGCCACTGACGAGTTGGCCCGCATTCTCGGCACCACCACCGCCGATGCCCTGGCCGGCACGACCGTCACGGACGCCGCCCTGCGCCCCGCCGTCGCATTGCCCGCCGCGGTCGAAGCCGTCCGCGCCGCCGGAGACGATGTGCTCATCGCCCCCGCGCGCGAGGCCTCGAACCGCTCCTTCGACCACGTCGCCTGGAACCTCAGCCTCGCCGCCTCCACGCGCGCCGGCGTCATCCTTGCCTTCGACGCCGAGGGCACCAGCGCCGAGCTTCTTACCGAAGAGATCGCCGCCGCCCGCCTGCGCGCCGAAGCAGCCGCAGCCTCCGTCGTCGCCATCGTCCTGACCGGTGGCGCCCCCGCGATCGAGGCCGACGTGCCCGTCCTGCCCCTGCCGCTGGCCGAGGACGCCGCCGCCACGCTACGCGCAACCGCCGCCCCCACCGCCGTGACCCCGCTGGCCTTCCAGGCCGACCTTATCGAGCGCGCTCGCGCCGACCGCAAGCGCATCGTCCTGCCTGAGCCCGACGACGACCGCGTTCTGCAGGCCGCCGCCCAGGTCCTCGCAGCCGGCATCGCCGACATCACCTTCGTGGGCGACGCCGATTACGTCGCCAAGCGCGCCGGCGAACTCGGCCTCGACCTGAGCGCCGCCCAGGTCGTCTCCGTTAACGATCCCGCGTACCTCGAGCGCTACGCCGAGGAGTTCGCGCGCCTGCGCGCCAAGAAGGGCGTCACCCTCGAGCAGGCTCGCGAGAAGGTCACCGACGTGTCCTACTTCGGCACCATGATGGTCCACATGGGCGACGCCGACGGCATGGTCTCGGGCGCTGCCCACACGACCGCGCACACGATCGTCCCCTCCTTCCAGATCATCAAGACCGCCCCCGGCGTCTCCGTCGTCTCCTCCATCTTCCTCATGGCGATGAAGGATCGCGTATGGGCGTTCGGCGACTGCGCCGTCAACCCCAACCCCACCGCCGAGCAGCTGGCCGACATCGCCGTGACCTCCGCGCGCACCGCCGCCCAGTTCGGCGTCACCCCGCGCGTCGCCATGCTCTCCTACTCGACCGGCACCTCCGGGTCCGGCCCGGACGTCGACGTCGTCGTCGAGGCCACCCGCCTCGCCCGCGAGAAGGCCCCCGAGCTGGCCATCGAAGGCCCCATCCAGTTCGATGCTGCCGTCGATGCGGCCGTCGCCGCCACCAAGCTGCCCGGCTCCGAGGTCGCCGGCAAGGCCACCGTCTTCGTCTTCCCCTCGCTGGAAGCCGGAAACATCGGCTACAAGGCGGTCCAGCGCTCCTCCGGCGCCATCGCTGTCGGCCCCGTCCTGCAGGGCCTCAACAAGCCCGTCAACGACCTGTCGCGCGGCGCCCTCGTCGAAGACATCGTCAACACCGTCGCCCTGACCGCCGTCCAGGCCCAGGGCTGAACGGGACTGAGGTCCCGGGGTCCGGTTAGTATTGATGCGAACCGAGCCCCGGCCTCGTACTTTTTCTTTCCTATCCCCACAACACGAAAGGCGAACGCGTGTCCTCGTCCTCCGTCCTCGTCATTAACTCCGGCTCCTCCTCCATCAAGTACCAGCTTGTCGACCCCGAAACCGGCGACGCCATCGCCAAGGGCCTCGTCGAGCGCATCGGTGACCCCATGGGCCTCATCAAGCACGTCCACGGCGACGCCGTCACCGAAGAAGAGCTCCCGGTTCCCGACCACACCGTCGGCATGCGCGAGGTTCTGCGCCTCTTCGACACGGAGGGCCCGACCCTGGCCGAGGCCGGCATCGTCGCCGTCGGTCACCGCGTCGTTCAGGGCGGCCGCCACTTCGACGGCCCGGCCCTCATCACCAACGAGGTCCGCGACCTGATCGAAGAGCTGTGCCCGCTGGCTCCGCTGCACAACCCCGCCCACCTCAAGGGCATCGACGTGGCGCGCGAGCTCATGCCCGACGTCCCCCATGTCGCCGTCTTCGACACCGCGTTCTTCCAGCAGCTGCCCGCCCGCTCGGCCCTGTACGCCCTCGAGACCGAGACCGCCGAGAAGTACTCCGTGCGCCGCTACGGCGCCCACGGCACCTCCCACCAGTTCGTCTCCCAGGAGATCGCGAAGCTGGAAGGCCGCGACGACCTCAAGCAGATCGTCATGCACCTGGGCAACGGCGCGTCCGTGTCCGCCGTCAAGAACGGCCACCCGATCGACACCTCCATGGGCCTGACCCCCCTCGAGGGCCTCATGATGGGCACCCGCACCGGCGACATCGACCCGGCCGTCGTGTTCCACCTGCAGCGCGTCGCCGGCATGAGCGTCGACGAGGTCGACACCCTCTTCAACAAGAAGTCCGGCATGAAGGGCATGACGGGCGAGTCCGACATGCGCTCCGTATGGGAAATGATCCACAACGATGACGCCCCCGAGGTTCAGCAGCGAGCCCGTACCGCCATGGACGTGTACATCAACCGCCTGCTGAAGTACGTGGGTTCCTACACCGCCGAGCTGGGAGGCCTGGACGTCATCACCTTCACCGCCGGCATCGGCGAGAACGACCACGATGTGCGCCGCGAGCTGGCCGAGGCCCTCGCCCCCTTCGGCGTCAAGATCGACGTCGAGGCGAACAAGATCCGCTCCGGCGAGCCGCGCGTCGTCTCCGCTCCCGACTCGACCGTGAAGATCTACGTCTTCCCGACCAACGAGGAGCTGGCGATCGCCCGCCAGGCGCTGACCTTCGCCTGATTATCAGGTTTGTTCGAGGCCGGGGTTCCCACGTGGAGCCCCGGCCTGACGCGTATCCTGAGAGAGTAGCGCGAGCGAGGAGGCCCTCATGAACGACGACGTGTCGACCCTGGCGGAGTGGATCGCTTCTTCCGCGTCCACCGTGTTTTTTGGCGGCGCGGGCGTGTCCACCGAGTCGGGAATCCCCGATTTTCGCGGGGCGAACGGCTTCTATTTTCAAGAGCGCGAGATTCCCTTGGAGACGGTGCTGAGCATCGACTTCTTTGAGCGGCATCCGCAGGCGTACTGGGAGTGGTTCCACGAGGTCTATCGCCCGGTGGAGCCCAACGGCGCGCATAAGGCCCTGGCGTCCCTGGAGGCCGCGGGTCTTCTGGACGCGGTGATCACGCAGAACATCGATGGATTGCACCAGCAGGCCGGGTCGCGCGCCGTGTGGGAGCTTCACGGCAACTGGGAGCGCCTCGTGTGCACAGGTTGCGGGGCCGTCGCCGCGCTCGGGGATGCCACCTGGCTCGACGGAGATCACGTGCCCGCGTGCCCCTCGTGCGGCTCCCGTCTGCGCCCGGACATCGTCATGTACGGCGAGGCCCTCGATCAGGGCGTCATCGAGGCCGCCGTGTCTGCCATCGCGCGGGCGTCCACGCTGATCGTGGCAGGAACGTCCCTCGTCGTATACCCGGCGGCCGGCCTCATCAACTACTTTTCGGGCGATCACCTGGTGCTCATGAACGCCACCCCGACCTCGGCCGACGCGCACGCGGATCTGATCGTCCGCGAGCCGGTCGCCCGCACCTTCGGCCAGGTCATGGACGAGCTACGCACACGGGGCGCCGTGTCTGCGTAGGTGTTGCGGCACACGGGCATTCACACGCGGAACTCCGCTCTTTCCGAGCAATACCCTTTCGCTGGCACGCTCCGCCCCTCTATGCGCACGTTAACTCTTGAGATGGTGGGCTTATGTGCATGTCGTTGACGGTTTGTTTACATGGCTGTTGTCCAGGCCACTTGGTGTAGTTCGTTTTCGATGTGGGATTTGCCGCCAAGACTGGCATGGATGCGGAGATCTTTCCTATTTGGCGGGCTACAGGCGGGATCTGCAACCAATGACACCTCTGTTGGTTGGTTGTGTGCGGTCTTTGAAACCGGTGACGCCTCTGTTGAGCGAACAATCGCTGAAATGATGTGTTGAGGGCCGACAGTGGTGCCGGTGGTTGCATGAGTGCTCGGTGCCGACCCGACAGTGGTGCCGGCGGTTGCATGAGCGCTCGGTGCCGACCCGACAGTGGTGCCGGCGGTTGCATGAGTGCTTGGTGGCGACCCAACAGTGGTGCCAACGCTTGCGTGGGTGGGCCTGTGGGCATGTTGTTGACGGTGTCGAGTCCAGGGTTTCGTGTAGGGGCATCCAGACCGCTTGGTGTAGTTCTCATTCGATGGGGGCTTTGCCGCCGAGGATGGTGCGGATGCGGCGGTGGTTGTAGAAGTCTTCGATCCAGCTGGTGACCCGGTGTAGACGTGGCCGCGGGTGGTGAAGGTACGCCGGTACTAGTACTCGGTTGTGAGGGTGGCTCACAAGGATTCGGTCATGGTGTTATCACAGCGCACTTGGGCCCGCCCCATCGACATGGTTCCTTGGACGGCTCGTATGTAGGCTGCCACCTATCGGGCCCAGCCGTGCATTGAAGGGTTAAGCCCATCGACAATCGGGCATACCTGCTCGGATCCGTTCCTGGGTACAGCGTCCCCACACCATACCCATCGTTGTCACCCTCCTCGACGCACACGCGGATAGCTTGTGCGCTTACGGATAGGTTGTACGCATGCGGATAGCTTATTTTCCTATCCGTATCTTCATAACCTATCCACGTGTTCGTCACCTATCCGCCTCTCTGTTTCCTATCCAGAAGCTCTCGGTACCAACCCGCAGGATCAGCCCTCGCCCAGGCCGGCGGGGTCAACGAGGGACAGGGCGCGCGGGGCGCGCGAAATCCGCACGCTTTGGCCCCACGTGAGGGTCAAGCGGTCGGACTCCATGCCATCGCCGAACAGCACGAGGGATTCGGAGGCAACGACGAGGCCGAGGTCTTCGCCCTCATCCAGGATGCCCTCGGTGTACTCGACGCCGGTGAAGGGTGAGGGCCACGCCTCGCGCACGAACCACGCGAGCGAGCGCGAGGTCGGCGCGGGCAACTCCCCCATGTGGCGTCCGCGTTTGAGGGAGGCTCCCCACCCGGTCGCCCCGGTCCCCGTTGAGATGACAAGCCCGGAGGAGGACTGGCGCTCGACGACGGACCCGGCCCGCAGCTCGTAG
>ERZ772977.1108-NODE-1108-length-14624-cov-9.437092_pt1 | contig 14624 bp, 10 predicted proteins | sample MGYA00511131_ERZ772977 | MGnify/ENA primary metagenome ERZ772977 (study PRJEB29015, sample SAMEA2737935) | human oral metagenome | biome: human oral; feature: human-associated habitat; material: dental | place: China | collected 2151 ...
CATTATGATCTAAGTTGTCTATTTGATTGCTCGTGCCGTTGACTTCATCCGCCTTGCCAAAGGCAGTGAGGAGCGCATCAGTGATCTGCTGCTTCTTAGTCGGGTCATTGAGGATGCTTCTATCTAACCTGGCCATATAATCAAAGTCACCTGAGCCGGGAGCATTAGTCTGTCTGCCAGTAGAGCCGGTATCGATCATCTCAACTATGTTCTCAGTTAGATCACCATCCAGATAGTCCTTGTAGCTGAGATTTAGGTCAGGGATGCCGGCGATAGCTTGCTTAATCACTTGGTTGATCACCTCATGCTTACGGTCGGTCTCAGCCATGCTAGTTGGGAGCTGGTCAATAATGGCATTGGTGCTAGGGATAGTGATGGAGCTGGATGATGCGCCTTGTGCGTCATCACTGGCAGAGGATGAGGAGGGCATAGAGACAGCCGAGAGATACTCTCTGTCCAGTGTTAGCTCGTCTAGCTCTAGCTCACTATCTGGGGCGAAGATATAGTCGCCAGTGTGGTAATGACTAAGGCCGGACATTTGCTCCCTCATCTTGTCATAGTCATCTGGTGTGTAGATCAGCTCTTCGCTGTCTCTATCTACAATGGGGATGTAGAAGCCACCTAGGGCGATCTCTAGCTTAGTGACTTCGGAGACGGGAGTGGAGTCAATACGGGTGGAGTCGGTAACGCAGTAATCGACCAAGTTCATACCAAAGCCGGTCCGGATGCCATAATGACCACTACCATCTACACTGGTGGCAAAGATTTCCAGCTTGGGCAACCCCTCTCGGCGATGACGCTTGGCCTCCGCTATCTCCTTGAGGCGACGGTCAATCTCTTCCTGAGTGAGGTCAGTACGGTCAAAGTTAGCATCGGGCACACTGAGGTCATAGATACTTTGGTCAGCTTCACCTTTGTCCCGTCGAGTGACAATGAATCTATCCTCTCCGGTAGCTTCATCACTCCGTAGCACCGTCCAGAGACCCCAGCCATAACTGCCAGCTATCATACTATCCATGGTTTGGTTAATCGTCTGTTCGCCGTACAGGACTATACTCGCATCGGCATCTAGTGGCGTAGTGTCACTGCGAGACGCATCGCCCAGGTATTCCTTAGAGATGGAGCCATTCTGGAAAGCGTAAGATAGGTAACGGATGCCATAGCCGTCAGTCCCACCCATACCTTTGACCAGGTCACCGGGCTGGAGCTTAGGTTCCTTCGTAGTAGCAAGGTATTCAGCTGTTTTACGGTTTCTAGCATCCGCTTCTTTGACGATATTATCCATGTACCGCTCAGCACCGGCTAAATCCTCAATGCCGACAAAGTGAGCAAAGTAACGGACAGCTCGGTCAGCCAGAGTATATCGACTGTTGGGCTTGATCAGGCTGGTCAGGTTAGTAAAGTCGGCTTGGAGAGCGTTGTTTACATCTTGATCTGCTTGCTGATGGATCAACTGATAGGGATGCTCTTTACCGGGTAAGGTGCTGTTATAGATAGTGGCTAGATGCCAAGTGAAGGTACTGAGAGTATCGTAATTAGCTTTAGTATCTTTATCCATTAGGTTGGTTGGTTGATTAAAGGTATCCCAATCCAGCTCACCTGAGCTTAGCTGATCGAGCAGAGTTTGACCATCCTTTAGGGTGGCCAGATACTCCCTGATGGAGCGGTTGTTAGAGCCGAGCGAAGCTCGGAGTAAGTCGGAGACAATGATGGTATCCCTGCTATTCAGCATCTGATCCAACTTGCCGCTCTTCAGATCACCGGTGGCTTGCTGAAGAACGGGGCTGATTGTATTAGGTTCGCCATCACTAACATAATTAAGGGTGGGGCTAAAATTAAAATCATCTTCTAGATTCGGTGACGGATGCATAGTGCGGAAAACCAGGTAGTTCTTGCCGACGTAGGGCAAGTGGTTATGAATATAGACATCCTCGATCTTATCTAGAGCTTCAGGGATTTTGTCTGTGTCCAGCTTGAGTAGCTCACGAGTGAAAGCCTCGGAACGATCAGCCAGTTCACTGGCGTTAGAGTTGGCTAGACGAGCCATGATGCTCGCTGTCCACTTGATCTGCTCAGCGGTCAGTTCATCATAATGTTCTCTAACATATGATTCGAAGAGCTTTCGAGAGTCATTCCAGTCATCGCCTTCACTAATACTACCATAGCCCTTTGCGACCGCTATCTGCTTGTCATCCAGCCCCATCCGCTTCTTGCCGGCTTCGTCTTGGTTTTGATAGTATTTATAAATTAAGTCTAGATCGTGGGCACCAGATGCAAAGGCGTCTTGCCAGAACTTTGGCTTAGGGCCATTAGCGTCAAAGTAGTCGGTGAGACTGTCAGGAGTCACCCCGTATTTCCTCATGTGACTGTTATCCAAATCGTATCCATCGCAGAACCTGACCATGCTTTTCTTGTCATCCGATAGGTCTGCCTGGAGCTCGGGGTTGTCATAGATGAATTTGATGTCGTTGAATAATATCTTATCAATTAGCTTGTCTGTTGGGCCATTAGCGTCAAAGTAGTCGGTGAGACTGTCAGGAGTCACCCCGTATTTCCTCATGTGACTGTTATCCAAATCGTATCCATCGCAGAACCTGACCATGCTTTTCTTGTCATCCGATAGGTCTGCCTGGAGCTCGGGGTTGTCATAGATGAATTTGATGTCGTTGAATAATATCTTATCAATTAGCTTGTCTGTTGGGCCATTAGCGTCAAAGTAGTCGGTGAGATCTCCGATCAAGATACTTTCCATCTTAGTTGCCCCACCCAGTCCGTCCATTCTATATGAATATGTTTCACAAAAGCTTCTAAGTTTTTGCCATTCGTTCGGTATCTTTTCCGCTGGAACGTATTCTAGCTGATCATATGCATCGCACAATATTCCGTTAGCCAGTCCATTAACCGGGCCACCGGCATCTAGGTACTTTTCTATCCATTGCCTTTTTCGTATATCCACATAATAGCCACTGTCGGGATAGGTCGAAACAAGCTCAAGATACTTACGACCAGCATCACCATAGTGATCTTTCCAATCGCTATCAATATAAGACATAAACTTATCTGTATCTTTATTACAGTAGCACCGCATGAAGACAGTGCCGTAAAACTTATCAGTAAGCTCATCGCCATCGAAAAGTTCTTCGGGGTTATTTATACAAATCGACCCTATAGACTTTCGGAATAATCTAACAGCCTCAGCGTCATATCTACCGTCTTCATCCCTCATCTTACTTAGCAGCTTAATCGTCGCTTTACTACCGTCCATCTCGCTAGTTTGGTCTTGGTGCGCTTCTAAAAACTCTAAACTTCTAAGCGTGCAATCGTAATCACCATAATCACGTTGCTTAGTAGCGCAGACATCCCATAGGAGAGACCCGGGATAATTCTGAAAGAATTTATCCCGCATAATTCCTTTCTCGTTGATAAGTTCCGCTATGTCCAGGTCGTTTCCTTCCTTAGCTGCATCAAAAATACGCTCCATACAGAAATACATAGCATCGGCACCATGACGCTTGGACTGCTCGTGCCAATAGTTAACAGTTGGATTATCGCCACTAGGAATTAGGTTAGGACTAACGACACTCCGCCCTAATTTTGCATGACAATCACTGCCATTTATTCCGTTTATTACGTCGTACAACCTACTGTACTCACGCAAATACATCTGGTCGACGGTTTTTGAATCGAGAACTCCCCCTTTGTAGGCCTCACTTTGCATTTTAATTACCCGATCATTAGCTCCTAACCAACTTAACTCTGTTATCCGATCGAGCGACTCGTCATTCTCGCCTATAGCGGTATGCCAGCCTAGATTCTTCATCAAATCTACGCATTTAGCAGTCCTGTCGCCGTCCCAATAAAGACCATTAATCCAATAACCCTCCTTAAAGCTACCCACCACATTATCGTCTATTAATACTTCCCCAAACTCTTGTACACTCATTCCAGCTTTCTGTATGCTCTCGACTACTCGCTTCTTACTCTCTTCACTAGAGCAAATTTGGCTCAAGATATCGACTGGCACATTGCTGGAAAGTGTGTAGAAATCATAAGTACCATCTTTATCGCCATCCCGCACGACATTTGCGACAGCATCGCCCATCATTTCGGTCGCCACATCCTGAATGTGCTTATTTGCGACAATCTGCTTTAATGGAATGCCGGACTCTTCCAGAAAATCAAAATCATAGCTTCCTTTAAGCATTTCTGCTCTAATATGGTCCAGGCAGTAAGATATAGTCTGCTGATCGCTGGAAGCAAACTTTTTAGACTCTAATGGGTAGTACATATAAAAATCACCGATCTGCAAGCCATCACCAACATCAAAATGACCATCGGCGCAAGCGTCAATATAGACTCGAGCCAGCTCAGGGTTAGATAAATCTATTCTGTCACCGCTAATTATTTCTTGGCTCTTTTCTAGAATTTTATAGTTTGAACTAAACATGCTGTTATCTATCGTATTCATAGATTGGCGCAGGTATTGATCCAGCACCTTTCCATTCCGCAGATTAATCTCATCATTCTCGACCAATTGATCAAGCCTGATGTGCTTATCCCTCTTACTCGCCTCTTGGTCATCCATAATCTCGCTGATTAAACCTAGCTGCTTTCTACTTGTCTTTCTCGAGCAGACGACTCAATAGCGTCTACAGCTATGTCCAAAACCGACTCAGGGCTAATCTGTTTGACCACTTCAATCCCTGTTGGCTGCGCCTCAGCACTAGCCCAGACGGTCTGACTGGCTTGACTGCCCTGCTCTACCCGGCTAGACCGGTCGTTAGGTTCGTCCCGGTCGCCTTTGATTACCCGGACTTCAACGGTCTCGCCTTGATCTGAGGTGCGGTTGGTATCATTAGCATTTTTACCGCTATTGACCTCACTGGCGTTGCCGTAGTTATCTACTTTACTAGCTCCTTGTTCCGGCACGTCACTCTGCCACTGCTTGGCATTGGCGTCGTTCGCTGTCACTTCCGGCTGTTGATAACTATTATGTCTATTCATGGTGCTTATGGAAATTATAGCAGATCTTCAGCTCGCTCGGCGCAACACTCACTCAGCACAATAAAGCGTCAGCGTCACGTCCGACCGTGTCGCTCATCCCCGGTGCTTACTTTGCGCCAGCCTCTGCTTGATCTCACCAATGGTGTCTCTCAGCTCAGCCGCCTGCTCGAACTCCAGGTTAGCCGCCGCTATCTCCATTTGCCCCGTCAGCTCGCCGATCAAGTGCTGATATTCGTCAGTCGGAATCTTATTCAGATTCAGCTTAGGCTTCGCCTTTGACTCATCGACCGGGATGACCGCCCGTAGCCCCTCATCGATCAGCTTATTGACTGAGTGCGGAGTGATGCCATGCTCCTCATTGTAGCGAGACTGGATCACTCGGCGTCGCTCCGTCTCGTCGATAGCGTAGCGCATCGCCCCGGTGACTTTATCGCCGTACATGATCACCTTACCCTCGACATGGCGAGCCGCCCGACCGATCGTCTGAATCAGGGCTGACTCCGAGCGGAGAAAACCCTCTTTATCAGCATCAATGATCGCCACCAGGCTAACCTCCGGTAGATCCAAGCCCTCTCGCAGTAGATTGATGCCCACCAGCACGTCGTAGACACCCTCCCGCAGCTCTCGCAAAATGTCGCTCCGCTCTAGTGTACCCACGTCACTATGAATATAAGCCGTCTTCACTCCCGCCTCGACTAAGAACTCAGTCAAGTCCTCTGCCATTCGCTTAGTCAAGGTGGTCACCAGAGTGCGCTGGTGTTTCTGGATCCGGAGCCGGATCTCATTCATCAGGTCATCTACCTGGTGCTCACTGGGGCGAAGCTCGATCTCTGGGTCCAGTAGCCCGGTCGGGCGAATCACCTGTTCGACAGGCTCTTTCGAATGCGCCAGCTCGTACTCACCCGGCGTAGCACTGACAAAGACCGCCCGGTCAATGTGCGACTCGAACTCAGCGAAAGTCAGCGGGCGATTATCCAGGGCGGAGGGCAGGCGAAAGCCATACTCAACCAGTGTCTCTTTACGAGCTCGGTCGCCATTGTACATGCCTCGCACCTGTGGGATGGTCATATGCGATTCATCGATCAGCAGCAGGAAATCGTCAGGGAAATAGTCCAGCAGAGTAGCCGGCTGCTCACCGGGCGCCCGGCCGGTCAAGTAGCGGCTATAATTCTCAATACCTTTGACAAAGCCGGTCTGCTCCAGCATCTCGAGATCGTACTTGATCCGCTGGGTTAAGCGCTGAGCCTCGAGATATTTCTGATGCTCCTCGAAGTATTTAAGTCGCACCTGATATTCCTGTCTGATCTGCTCGATCGTCTGCTTCATCTTTTGCTCCGGTGTCACGTAGTGACTAGTCGGAAAAATAGTCACCTGCTGTGGATAGCCTATAATCTCGCCTGTCAATGGGTCGATCTCCAGGATACGCTCCACTTCGTCACCAAAGAACTCCACCCGATAAGCCATCTCCCGCCCCGAGGGGTAGATATCGACTGTATCACCCCGCACTCGGAAGTTGCCCCGAGCAAAATCCAGGTCGTTGCGGTGATACTGGATATCGCTCAGATGACGCAAGAACTTGTCGTGCTTGTAGCGCTGACCTAGCGATAGCTTGATCGACATCTCGGCATAATCACCCGGCGAGCCGATACCGTAGATGCAGCTGACGCTAGCCACGATGATCACATCTCGGTGGGTCAGCAGAGCACTGGTCGCAGCATGCCGCAGGCGGTCGATCTCTTCATTGATCCGTGAATCCTTTTCGATATAGGTGTCTGAGCTAGCGATATAAGCCTCGGGCTGGTAGAAATCAAAATACGAGACGAAGTAGTGCACTTCATTCTCGGGGAAAAATTGCTTAAACTCTGAGAATAGCTGTGCCGCCAGGGTCTTGTTGTGAGCCAGCACCAGGGTAGTCTTGCCGGTATTCTTGATCAAGTTTGCCATAGTAAAGGTCTTGCCCGAGCCGGTCACGCCCAGCAGAGTCTGATACTTCTCGCCCTGTTCTATCCCCTCGGTCAGACGAGCAATCGCTCTCGGCTGGTCACCAGTCGGCTGATACTTAGTCTGTAGTTTGTACTCCGCCATTACTCCTGTCATTCTAGCATAGACATAGTGCTATAATCAGCTCATGCGTTCCCGCTCCTTCGCAAAGCCCGACCGAGACATCGTCGTCATCGCCCATAATATCCGCTCTATTCAGAATGTTGGTGCTATCCTCCGCACCGCCGAGTGCCTAGGCGTCAGGCAGGTCTATGCTACCGGCTGGACGCCTAATCTGGAGCGATCCAGCAACGGAAACTACCTGCCCCTATTACCTCATATTAAGGCTAAGCTGGCCGGGCAGCTCCACCATACAGCACTGGGTGCTGAGCAGTACGTCCAGCTAACTGCTCACCCCGCCGTCCTTGACCTCATAAAATCGCTAAAGAAAAGTGACTACTACATCGTCGGGCTGGAGCAGTCTCCCGCCAGCACACCACTAGACCAATTCCGACCGCCGGACAAGCTCGCCTTACTCTTAGGCGAAGAAGTGCGGGGGCTGGATGCTACGCTACAAGACACTTGCGATCAGCTGATAGAGCTGGCCATGTTCGGGCACAAAGAGAGCTACAACGTCAGCGTCGCTACCGGCATCGCCCTCTATTACTTGAGTCTAGCCGGCGGTTAGATCCAGCGGAGTAATCTCGATCGGGTCAAGCTGATCAATATTGTCGCCTCTTAAGATGCCCGGCTTCGAGCCAATTCGGACAACTACCGAAGCTGAGTTAGCAGTAGCGTAGTGAACCGAGCGCCGCAGCCCCTCGCCCAGGGCATATTGCAGGGTAAAGCCCGAGCAGAACGAATCGCCCGCCCCGGTCCGATCGACCGAAACATGCTCCGGGTGGTATAGCCCCGCCCAGATCGCCTCCGTCCGATCAGCGAGGACTGCGCCATTGACACCATCAGTAATGATGACCACCGGGCAGAGTTCTCTTAGCCCCTTTAGTAGCTCCGGCATCGTCTCGCCCGGTACGATCTTCTGCGCCTCCTCCTTATTGACCGAGAGAATCTCGATGTCCGGTAGCAACTTCCTCAGCTCATCAGGATGATCCAACTCAGCTCCACCCGGGTTAAAGGCAATCTTGATCTGGCGCCGACGAGCCTGGCTCACTATCTGACGATAAATCTCAAAATGCCCCACCATCGAGGTCATGTAGATCCAGTCGATCGGCTCATCGACCCGATCCAGGTCAAAGTGACTGGGCTTGACATGCGCCCCACAGCCTCGATGGGTCAAGATTGACCGCTCACCACTGGGAGCTAGCAGTAAAGTCGAATAGTCGGTGTGATAGCGCTTGGAGTAGGAGACGTACTTGGTATCGACCCCCTCCTCGGCAAAAGTCGCCAGACAAGCCGAACCCGGCGTATCACAGCCAATCAACCCCATGAAGTATGACTTTTGTCCACCCCGAGCAAAAGTTACCGAGGCGTTAGACGCTCCACCACCAGTCATGAAGTCTACTTGGTTAACATAGATCTTGTCGCCTAGGTGGATATTGTAGAAGCAGTCCTCAGGATTAGTGCAGACCGGCGCTAGGTCAGCTACGTTGCGCAGATAAACATCATATGACGACGAGCCAATACAGAGGAAGCTAAGCTTGTGATCAGCTTTCATAGGTCTATTTTACCATAAGCTAGTTATCAAGCAGAGCTAAGATTTGCTCAACTATTCCTCCGGCGTCCAGCTGATAATGTCGCCACAGATTCGTCGCCGTACCCGACTGCCCGAAACGGTCGTTCACGCCGATCCGATAAAACTTAGTTGGACGAATGTCTGATTCCAGTACCAGCTCCGCTATCGCTGAGCCCAAGCCGCCACTAACTTGATGCTCTTCCACCGTCACTACCACCTTGGTACGACCAATTGAGCCAAGAATAGTCGCCTGGTCAAGCGGCTTGATCGTCGGCACGTGAACCACTTCACTGGCGATTCCTTTCTGCGATAGTGTCTGCGCCGCCAGCAAGACATTACCCGTCATCGATCCGGTAGTAACGACCGACACCACCGGCTGATCATCTTGACGCAGTACATAAGCCCGCCCAATCTGATATTCATTCGCCGGGTCATTGTAGACCGGCAGGTCAACTCTCGGTAGACGCATGTAGCTAGGGTGACTATCCTGAGCCATCAAGCGGGTGAATTGCGCTGCTTCGATGCTATCACCCGGCGCCAGAACTACCATACCGGGCAGCACCCTCATCAGAGCGATATCCTCCAGCATCTGGTGTGATGCTCCATCCGCCCCCACGTTCAGCCCGGCATGGCTACCGATTAGCTTAACCGGCTGATTATTCAGGCAAATGGACGTGCGAATCTGCTCCCAGTTGCGCCCCGGACTAAAGCTGGCATAGCTGGCAGCGAAAGGTATCTTGCCCATATGAGCCAGACCGCTAGCCACCGTCACTAAGTTTTGTTCGGCTACCCCCACTTCGATATAGCGATGTCCCATCTCTTGGACGAAGTCACCGAGCCCGACTGAACCGGCTAAGTCAGCCGAAAGTGCCACTATCCGCTCATCCTGCCGAGCCAGCTCCAGCAAGCTCTGCCCGAAGCTGTGTCGCAGAGACTGCCTGACCGGATTGCCTTGAGTGAAGTCATTGGCCAACTGCATCATCTCACTCCCAACTCCGCCAAGGCTCGCCCCGCCTCCGCCTCGCTCAGTGGTCGACCATGCCAATGATAATCGTGCTCCATGAAGCTCACTCCTTTACCCGGGCAAGTGTGAGTAAGCAGCACTAATGGTTTACCGGCCCGCCGAGCCCCTTGAATATTGCCAAGCACCGTCAGCAGCTCCGTGACATCATTGCCATCGGTGATTTGACTCACCCGCCAGCCGGCAGCCCGCCAACGCTGAGCTAGGTCGCCCAGTGGCATGACCTGATCTACCCTACCCGACAGCTGAATATCATTGCAGTCAACTATAGCCACTAGGTTCGCCAGGTGATACTTACCGGCGAACATCACCGCTTCCCAGATATTGCCCTCGTCCAGCTCACCATCACTGACAATGCAGTAAACTCGACGATCATTAGGTGAATCCAAGTGTCGCAAACTATAAGCCATACCGGCAGCCTGCGACAATCCCTCGCCCAGCGGACCGGACGTCGTCTCCAGCCAAGGCAAGCGAGTCCGCTCGGGATGACCCTGTAGCCTTGAGCCATATTGGCGCAGATGGCGTAGCTCCAGCGGGTCGATTAGCCCCGCCTCCGCCAAGGTGGCATAGAGAACCGGGCAAGCATGACCGTTAGACATTACCAGCAGATCCCGCTGATCGTCATTAGGATCGGCCGGATTGTAGCGAAGGACATTAAAGTATAGACAAGCTAGTACCTCCACCAGCCCCAGCGAACTGGCGGGATGACCCGAACCGGCCAGTGCCAACATCTGGATGATTTGACGCCGAATACTGGTCGCATGATATTCGATCAGCTGTACTTCATCCACCGGCGGTTTTACCATAAGCATATTATAGCAAAGCTTCGACCGCCTGAGCATAAGCGGCTGTAGTATAATATCGTATATGAAATCACTCCGACGATTAATGATGATGGTAGCAGGCATACTGCTTCTCTGTAGCAGCCAGATGACCTGGATCAATGGTCAGCTACCGGCCAATACCGGCTTTGGACGCTTATTATCCAGTGCCATCCACAATCTATCCGGCGGATCCGTCACTCTGGACGTCGAGCTGCTCAATTCTATCTATATGGCGCCGGTTATCTTCCTCCTGGCCATTGTCCTGCTCGTCTCAGCCACCCTCGGCTCCAAGTTGGTCGGGCTAGTCGGCACTCTACTGGTCGTTCTCATCATCTACTTGTGGCTAAGCTACAACTCCTTCGGTCCGGGCGATATCTTCGGTCGTTTCGGTCAGCTGGGTATGGGCACTCAACTAGCTATGGGCAGTGCTCTGCTGTCTCTGCTCGCCACCTTATGTCCTACCCTACACTTGCCCGGTCGGCGCCTTGACAGCTAGCGCCTAATTGCCTTTATATCACATGTGATATAAGATACTAGTGCTATGCCTTACGACTACCGTGTTAAGATCGGCAAGCTGATCGCTGAACTACGGATCAACCGTGGTCTGACTCAGGCTCAGCTGGCTGATGAGCTCGGCACTTCTCAATCAGCCATCAATCGGATCGAAAAAGGGGCGCAAAATATCAGCCTGGAGCTAATCGCTCGCATCTCAGGGGTACTCAATAGTGAGATTATCAGCCTCAGTAGCTCCAGCAAGCTTAGCCTACGCATCCACGGTGGCAATCAGCTAAACGGCAGCATCTCAGTTAACACCAGTAAAAACGCCGGAGTCGGCCTGCTCTGCGCCTCACTCCTTAATAAGGGCAAGACTGTTTTGCGTCGGGTGGCTAGGATCGAAGAAGTCAACCGCATCATCGAGGTACTCAACTCCATCGGCGTCAAGACCAAATGGCTCAATCGCCAGAACGACCTGGAGATCTGCCCTCCGACTCAGCTACGGTTAGACCGGATGGATACAGCCGCCGCTAAGCGGACTCGCTCCATCCTGATGTTTCTCGGACCACTACTTCACCAGTGCAATGATTTTCGCCTGCCTTTCGCCGGGGGCTGCTCACTAGGTGTGCGCACAGTCAAGCCCCACCTGGTCGGGCTGAGCGCCTTCGGTATGAACGTCGATGTACCCGCCAGTGCCACCTGCTATCACGCTACTGTCCGGCCTCGGCAACCCGACAAAGATATCGTCCTGATCGAGCGAGGTGACACTGCGACTGAGAACGTGATCATGGCGGCGGCACTTTGCCCCGCCACCACAGTGATCCGCAACGCCAGCCCTAACTATATGGTGCAGGATATTTGCTTCTTCCTACAAAAGCTCGGTGTCCGGATTGACGGCATCGGCACTACCGTCCTGACCATCAAAGGTGTCAAGCAGATCAATCAAAATGTCGAATACCAGGTCAGCGAAGACCCGATCGAAGCTATGAGCTTTATCACTGCCGGCATCATCACCGGGTCAAATATCACCGTCCGTCGCTGCCCGGTCGAGTTCCTTGAGCTGGAGCTGGCCACGCTCGGGCAGATGGGGCTAGATTATCAGCAGTCACCTGTCTATCTATCAACCAATGGCAAAACCAGGCTGGTTGATGTCACTGTCCGGAAATCTCAGCTGGTTGCTCCCACCGACAAGATCACCGCTCTACCCTTCCCCGGTATCAATCTGGACAACCTGCCCTTCATGGCATTAGCAGCCACCGTTGCCCGAGGACGCACCCTGATCCACGACTGGGCGTACGAGAATCGCTCCATCTATCTGACGGAGCTAAATCGCCTCAACGCCCAAGTCGAGCTGGTTGATCCACACCGAGTCTATATCACCGGTCCGACGCATTGGCGAGCTGCCGATGTAGTCGCCCCACCGGCTCTGAGACCCAGCGTGGTAATCCTGCTGGCTATGCTGGCCACACCGGGCACATCGACGCTGCGTGATGTCTACAATATCAACCGAGGCTACCAAGATTTTTACGATCGGCTGAACTCCCTCGGAGCGCAGATTGAGACTTTCCGTGAGATTTGATATATAATACCTGTGCGTGGCGTTTGTAGCTCAGCTGGTTAGAGCGCTGGATTGTGGCTCCGGAGGTCGCAGGTTCGAATCCTGTCAGACGCCCCACGTAATTATTGTTGACAACGTTCACTGGAAGTTTGTTTCATTGACACGAATAGCCGAACCTGCGACTTTGCGCCAGCAAAGAAGCCTTCGAATCCTGTCAGACGCCCCATGTGATTGTTGTTGATGGTGTTCACCAGAGGTTTGCCTTATTGACACAAATAACTGAACCTGCGACTTTGCGTCAGCAAAGAAGCCTTCGAATCCTGTCAGACGCCCCATGCGGTATAAGCGCGGGCTCTATTTATTTAGGCTTTTCAGCTTGGACTCTATGTCTTTTAGCGATGTTTCAGCTAGACGTCCGCCAGCCAACCATTCAACGTTAGTCACATCAGGCAGGTCCAGCCTCGCTTCTTTCATAAACTTAGCTAGGTCAGACTCATCTTTGAACTCGAACTCGATCACGATTAAACCGTCATGCCTACCCGAGAAGATATCTAGATCTGCCTGACGACCAAGCATATCGACAGCATAACGGCTCTTCTGAACATTAGTCGAGATGCCGCTACTGAGCGCCACAAACTCTTCGCTTGACAGCGGGATGGTCGTTTCCATCATTGTCGTCGTATCGCCCTCCTTAATCGGTCGCTTGCGAGTAATGACGTAGCGGTCACCTTTGTGGCGTAGGCGTAGATCCTTGTGCTCATCTCCGTTGGGTACGTAATAGTCATTCATCACCACTTCAGAGTCAGCGACAATATAAGGCTTGATATCATCAAGCCGATCAAAACCGCCACCTTTCACCAGGTATCGCTTCTCTATCTCTAGATTCTTCATTTAGTACCTCTCCATCATTACCGTTAATAATAACTTAAGTATAATAAAAATTGCGCTAGATAGCAAAACCATCTAGCGCATGATAACAGCCAAGGACCCACACTACTAGTTTAGTGCTCCCTAGCCCGAGAGAAGAGCCATTCAACTTTTTTCGCAAATGTATAGCTATCTCGTGAATGAACTTCTCTTAATACGTTGATCGATAGCTTGACGGCATCATTACAAATAATTACGCCGTCTGGGTTTACAAAGAGATTCCTCAGCCCGTTACCCTTATGTTCATCAGCGAATCCGCACCTAGTAACAATAACTCGACTACCGTTACGAACAAAATATGTTTGCCATGTATTCCCGTCTTCTTCAACAAATCCAATACTTCTAAGAGTATCGCATATTTCACAAATCGGTACTACGAGACTCTTATCTTTAGAAGCAAGATCAACGAACTTAGCACATCCTCCCACGCTCTGCGCAAATTCTATTAGTTTTTCCATACTCTCCACATCATCGTTTAGCCCTCGAATTACGGTTGAATTTAGATGAATCCTTATATCCGGAAGCTGTACTCTTATAGATACGATAGTATCAAGTATTTGACTGAGCGGAAAAGACGACCCCGTGATCCTCTGATAGACATATGGGTTCATTGAGTGAACAGAAATATTAACCTGATTATTGTGTTTTAGGACTTTCTTCGGACTAGACACAAGCGACCCGTTTGTAACAGTGGTTATATCAATACCTTCGTTAGCAATTCTTTCGCAGGTTTCATTGTATATAGGCGAAATCAATGGTTCACCGCCAGTCATTGTTACTGTTCTCCACCCCCACAAGTCTCTACCGATCTTTGTAATATAACAATAGTCTTTTGGAGATAGTAAAAGAGGTGTGCACTCTTCGACGCACCCTTCGTTGTGGCAGAAAAAACAATGATAATGACAGAATGGCGTTAACACTAGTCTAAACTCATGCGTATCTCTCATCGTGCCCTCTCCCTTAAAGAACGCAAGCCATCCGACCTGTTACCGGATGTAGCTTGATGCTACTCACTGTAACACCTCCCCTGCATTTGTCAAGCACAAACCTACACTAACACCTTAACTGCAAAGGATAAGCTAAATAAAGACACGTTTCAATTTTAGTCCCGTGGTTTAATGG
>ERZ772977.1110-NODE-1110-length-14621-cov-23.011877_pt1 | contig 14621 bp, 16 predicted proteins | sample MGYA00511131_ERZ772977 | MGnify/ENA primary metagenome ERZ772977 (study PRJEB29015, sample SAMEA2737935) | human oral metagenome | biome: human oral; feature: human-associated habitat; material: dental | place: China | collected 2151 ...
TCACCACCTGTTTTCGTGTATTTAATCGCATTACTTAAGATTTGTTCAAATGCAAATCCCAGCCATTTTTTATCACTAATAACAAATGTTTCATGTGGAACATAATTTAATTTTATCTTTTTATTTATAAATAATGGAGCGTATTTTTTTATATTATCTTTAGTTACACCAGATAAATCTGTTCTTTCTATAAGATAGTCCGAGCTCTCACTACCAAGCCTTAAGTACGTCAGTACCATCTCTACATAGCGTTCTATTTTGAATAATTCTTGTTTTACTATTTTCAAATCTACTTCTTCATTGTCTAATAAAAAGTTTAGCGCAGCTATTGGGGTTTTAATTTGATGCACCCACATACTAAAGTAATCTTCTGTCTCTGTGTTCTTTTTATACGCTTGATGATTAAGTTTTTCTACTTCATCATGTAATCTTCTTATAATTTTATGATAATATTCAACCCTTACATCTAAACTTCGTGGTAAACCTTCCATATCATTTAGTATATGATTTTCTAAAAATTTTAATTTTTTATAGCTGTCTTTATAGTTATAAAAATCCACAACACTCGCCAGAAGTGCTAATATAAAACAAAAACTCCCACCATAATACAACGCTTCAAAAGGCAAAGAATATAGATAAAAAATCACAAAGAAGACTAATATGAAGCTTACAAATAGCAAATAGACTTTTATGTTTTTCTTTAAATAATTCGCTAAAATTTTCATTATACTATGTATCCTTTTCCTTTTTTAGTCGTTATAAACTCATCTACTCCTATACTTTTCAACTTCGCCCTTAATCTATTAACGTTAACAGATAAAGTATTCTCATCTATAAAATTATCACTTTGCCATAAAGCGTTGATAATTTCTTCACGACTTACTATTTTTTCGCGATTTTCTAACAATACAGTTAATATTTTACTCTCATTTTTTGTTAGTTCCGCCAACTCTTCTCCACATTTGATTTCATCTCGACTCATATCGAAAATTACATCTTTATATACTATTAGATTTGTTCCGCTATTAAAGTTGTAAACACGTCTTAACAACGCTTCTATTTTCGCTTTTAATACTACTAATTTGAAAGGTTTTTCTATAAAATCGTCTGCACCGATATTCATCGCCATTACTATATTCATATCATCGTTTGCTGAAGAGATAAAAATAATAGGCACTTTAGAAATTTTTCTTATTTCCTCGCAAAAGTAATACCCATCAAAATAAGGCAAGTTAATATCCATAAGCACCAAATCAGGAGAGTATTCAACAAATTCATGCACTACATTTTGAAAATTTTGCACTTCACATGTGTTATACTGCCATTTTTCTAAATAGCCCGCTATTGAATTTGATATAATCTCGTCATCCTCAACTATCATAATTTTATACATACACTCTCACCTGCTTTTTATTTTATCGTAATTACATTTAGTAAAATTATACCACAAACTTTCTACAAACGATGAAAATTCTTAATTATTATTCTATTAAATTTTTCTTTTATACTTTTTTTCTTGTACATTTTCTTTTCTCTTGATTTTTTTAAGAGTAAAAAGGAGAGTTTTGCATAATATTTTTTATAAAAATAAATAGGTATTAATTAAAATTATTATTAAGATTAAAATTTTAATTAAACAATAATTTTTGATTATTTATTTTTTGAAAAACAAAATAGGTGAGGGTGACGTTTCACGTGAAACTTTTAACAATAAATAAATTAATTTTTTTGTTTGTTTTTGTTGATTTTATAAAAGTATTTATATCTTACTTATTCTCTTTTTAAAGGTGTTTATATATTTTTATTTACTCTTTAATTGTTATTTATCATTTTGCTTTTCAGAAAAAGAGATTATTAACACCACTATCAAAATTATTTTTTAAACTCTTTATTTTTTGTTGTAGTCTTTTATTGTTGTTTTTAATAAATTAATTTTGATTAATCAATATAATTTTTAATAAATATTTAATATTTGATTTTTTGAAAAAAAAATTATTTTTTTGAAAAATTTGATTTAAAAAAGTGGAAAATTAATAAAAAGAGTAGGGGAGCAGGAGTAAAAAAAGAGGGAGAGAATTCTTTACCGTAGATTTTATAATATGTTATAATAATAGAAAAGAATAAAACTCTATACAGATAATGGCAAGGAGGTTCAATATGGAATTTACAAAAACTGAAACCGGCTTTGTTAAATACGACGAGAACGGTAAAGTTATCGCAGAAATCACTTATTCACCAACTGATAACCCTGATATAGTAGTTGCTGATCACACTTTTGTTGATTCTTCGCTACGTGGGCAAGGTGTCGCTGGTAAACTTTTAAATACTCTTGTTGAAGATATGAAACAACAAAACAAAAAAATTAAAGCTAGTTGTTCATATGTAGTTAAGAAGTTTTCAGAAGATTCTTCTTACGACTTCATTAACGTAGATAAATAAAAACATAAAAACATAAAATTTATTCTATCGATAAATTTTATGTTTTTCTTTGATTATATACTTTATTACTTTAATATTCTACTATATGTAATTGTCCTTTGTCGTATTCTGCCAAGAAGATATTTTTTATATCTTTGTATCCCATTTCTTTTAAAGTAGACATTAACCATTCTTCTGTTTTATCCATAGATTCTAATGAATTGATTTGAACTTTTCCATCTGTAATTATAGGGTATTTTGGATTTTCATCTCCAGTTAACACCACTATTAATTGACCGTTTTGTTCTATTACCGCTCTTTTTACATTTTTTATACTATATATGCCTTGGCTGCGGAGTTTAAACGCTAAGTCATTCGCTGATAATCCACTTTTTCTTGTTGCCTCCACGTTTATTTTCCCTCTTTTTATTACTGTAGTTGGTTCTCCATCTACCATTTTTTTCAAGAACATGTTATTGGTTTTTAACCATTTTTGAGTTAACACTAATATAACCCATATTAATAATATATTAATAAATTGTAAAATTGAAATGCTTGGGTTGTAGATAACACCACCTATTATTCCCCCTAGCACATAGTTTTGAACTTGATCACTTGCTGATGCAGGAGCTAGGTTACCTTTTCCTGATACATTTATTACGAATACTAATGATAATAATCCTAAAGCTAATTTTATTGCTATATCTATATATGAAAGTTGCATTATTTATTTACCTCCACTTTTTCTATTACTGGATCTACTAATTCTATTTTTTCTAATAGGTACTCATCTTTCTTTCCACTACTTATAACTCTATAGTAAGTATTATCTACTTTTACAAACGAGTTTTCTATTGATGCTTCACTATTTATATATATGTGTGTTTTATCGATATTCAAATCGTTAGATATTTTTTCTATAAAATGAATAGAACTTTTATATTGATTAGACGATACTGCGTTTGATTTGTACTCATTAATACTTACACCTACCACTACTAGAGTACTCAAGACCAATATAATCGATAATTCTCTATATTTTGTATCTTGTCTATTTTTATAATATTTTATTAATGTGATACATAATATAACTATTAGAACAGCTATTATTATATAAGATATTAAATTATTTTGTTGTAATTTACTTTGTAAATAATCGTATGAATAAAATTTCATCTTCTTTCTCCTTTTTTATTTGTTTCACATGAAACTTTTTCTTTATTATACTTTTAATTCATAAGCTATTCTTTCTTTGTCATCTAAATTATTTTTCATTGTTAATTTTATTTCATCTAACTCAACGAATCCAAAATCACTCAAAAATTTTCTCATTATTTTATTATCTTTATGCGTGTCTATTCTTATATAATCTATATTTTCCTTTTTAGCAAACTCCACTATCGCTGACAAAAATTGTCGACCAACTCCTTGATTACGTTTATTTTTTATCGTCGCTATACGATGAATTACCAAGTAGTTATCACATTTAGACCATAGAGTGGGGTAGTTCTCATAATCTCTATCGTAGTTAGTTAGCATAGCTGTCGCTACTATATTTCTATCTATTTCATAAATATAAGATATTTGATTTTTTATATCTTGTTCTATTGTTTCTTTATCCGGAGAACCATGTTGCCATTGATTTATCCTTTGTTGTCGTAGAAAATCCCGACCATCTTCTATAATTAGCATTATCTCATCTAATTCTGTAATTTTTGCTTTTCTTAACATAACTTATCCTTCTACTTAAATACTTTTTTTATTAATAATAGAGAAGGGGAGAATAATAAATTATTCTCCCTAGTCTTTTTATTTTATAATAAATCTTTATTCAAGACAACCTCTACAGGACAATGATCACTTCCTAGTATGTCGTTATGAATTTTTGCACTCACTAGATATTTTTCTAAATCACGACTTGTTAAAAAGTAGTCTATTCTCCATCCTGCGTTGTTTTTACGAGCGTTGAAACGATAACTCCACCAAGAATATGCACCTGTTAATTCTGGATTGAAATATCTAAATGTGTCGATAAAACCTGCATCAAGTAGTTTTGTGAATTTTTCTCGTTCTTCTGGTGTGAATCCAGCATTTTTTGTGTTTGATTTTGGGTTTTTTAAATCTATTTCTGTGTGTGCTACGTTTAAATCTCCACAAACAACAACACCTTTTGTTTTGTTTAATTCTAGTAAATAGTTTTTAAAATCTTCTTCCCACGTCATACGATAATCTAATCTTTTTAATTCACTTCCTGAGTTCGGTGTGTAGACTGTAATAAAGAAGAATTTGTCGTACTCTAATGTTATTACGCGACCTTCTGTATCATGCTCATCTATCCCCATACCGTAATTTACATTTAAAGGTTTGTGTTTTGTATATATCGCCGTTCCTGAATATCCCTTGCGCTCTGCATAATTAAAGTAACTATAATATCCATCAAACTGCAAATCTAGTTGACCTTCTTGCATTTTTGTTTCTTGCAAACAAAAGAAGTCAGCATCTAATTTTTTGAAGTCTTCTTCAAAATTTTTATTAACAATAGCTCTTAAGCCGTTAACATTAAAACTAATACATTTCATCTTTATACTCCTTTTTCTTTGTGAAATGATTTTTGTTTCACGCGAAACATTTTATTTTCCTAAACAGAATCTACTGAATAACTCGTTGATTAATTCATCACCAGAGTTTTCTCCGATAACTTCTCCTAGTAGATTAAATGCGTTTGTGTAGTCTATTAAGACCATATCCACCTCAAGTCCCATTTCCGCTGCTTTTATAGCTTCATTAAGACTAACTAATGCTTGTTGAATTAGATTTATTTGACGTGTATTTGATAAATATGTCGCATCTTTTGGTCGAGCTGCTCCTTTGAAAAATAAATCTCTAATGTTTTTTTCTAATTCATCTATTCCTTTATACGTCGTCATTGAAGTTTTTATAATAGGGTGGTTGTATGTTAGTTTTTCTAATTCTTCTATATCTATTTTTGTTTCTAAATCAAGTTTATTTAGGATAATAATAGTTGTTTTTCCTTCTGTTAATTTTAATAATTCTCTATCATCATCTGTAAGTTCTTCACTGCTGTTTAATAAGAATAAGACTAAATCTGCTTTTTCTAACGCTTCTTTACTTCTTTCTACACCTATTTTTTCAACTACATCTTCTGTTTCACGAATACCTGCAGTATCTATTAGTTTTATCGGTACACCTTTTATATTTACATGTTCTTCTAAAACATCACGCGTTGTTCCTGCTATATCTGTTACTATAGCTTTATTTTCTTGAAGTAAGTTGTTTAATAAAGAACTTTTCCCTACGTTAGGACGACCAATAATAGCTGTGTTTATTCCTTCTTTTATTATTTTTCCTTGTTTTGATGTTTCTAATAAAGCTTCTAAGCTATTTTTTATACTTGTTGATTTTTCTAAAATAGTCTTTGTTGTTTCTATCTCTAAATCATCATACTCAGGGTAATCGATATTTACCTCTACAACTGCCAGTATGTCTAAAATTTCTGCTCTAAGGCGTTTTATAAGTGTTGATAAACGCCCTTGCATTTGATTATTAGCAATTTGACTCGCTTCATCTGTTTTACTCTTGATAAAATCTATAACAGCCTCTGCTTGTGTTAAATCTATACGTCCGTTCAAGAATGCTCTTTTTGTAAATTCTCCTGGTTCTGCCATACGAGCACCGTATTCTAAACAAAGAGCTAGTACTTTTTGAATAGTTATTATTCCACCGTGACAATTTATTTCAACAACATCTTCTGTTGTATATGTTCGTGGTCCAACCATTTTCACAAGCATAATTTCTTCTATTTTTTCTTCTGTTTTTGGATCTATTATATTTGCATAATTTATCGTATGAGTTGGTAAACTTTCTACTGTTTTTCCTTTTGGTAGACGAACTATTTTATCAGCAATACTAAATGCTTCATCTCCACTAAGCCTTACAATCCCAATCGCACCCTCTCCAAGAGCTGTCGATATGGCACAAATTGTTTCACTCATGATTTTTCTCCTTTTTTCTATATTTTTCTTTAAACTTTTTCTGCGTTTTCTTTATAAATTCTATATCTTTTTTATTATACACTACTTTTCTATATTTTTCTTGAGAAAAGTATATGTTTAAATATAAAAAATAAGGCTCAAGTCAGCCTTAAAATACATAATAAGAAATATTTGTTTTACTTTCTCTAACCTCTCTATTATACCATATAAAAAATTTTTTTATAAGTCTTTTATTTATATGTTTTTGTGTTATGTTAAAGGTATAGTAGATTGTTTTTATAGATATATATTCTATTTCTTATATATTTTTTATAAAAAGGGGGCTTGGTTATGAAAAAAATAATAAAAATATTGTATATAATTATCTTTATTGTAGTATTATCAGGTTGTAATGGACAAAAAAATATTGAAGAAGATTATGATATATCAATAATAAGTACGGATAAAATATCTCTTTTTAAACAACAAAATGGTTCAATAACTTTACAAAAAGAACTAAAAAGAAACGATAACTTTGGCTTTTTAAAAGAAGATTATTTTAATCTGAAAGATAAAATGTTTATAAAAACAACAGTAATAGGAAAAAAAGCTTTACTTGCTAAAATAAATAAAAATACGCTAAATATTGATTTAAAAAAAGATGATTCTGAACCGTATACTTTTACATATTACGAAAATAAAATATATGCTACAACTGTATTTACTGACAAATTTAATATAATAGAATATGATGATAACTTTAAGGAAATAAAAAAGAAAGAGATTAAAAAAGAAGGGATAAATATAACAAACGATATTCAAGTATATAAAGATAATATATTTATTCTAGGAGGAAATATAGATAAAAATAGTAAAATAAGAAACTTAATATGGAAGTTTGATATGAATTTTAATTTACTTGAGGAAATAGATTTAAATTATGGACAGGGAGCTTATCTTAGATTTTATATAAAAGATGATATTATTTATATATCTCAAAATTCCCACGGTTTGACCGAAAAAAATGAACCAAAGGGTAGTAATAAAATATTAAAATACAATCTGAATACTAAAAATAAAGAGTTTATAGAGTTGAGATATGCTTATCCTTTAAATATTTATCCTGATCAAGATAATCTAATAATAGAACATTATAGCTTGTATGTTCCTAATTACAGGTGGACTATTTTAAATACAAAAAATAATGTTCAAAAAAATATATATTTTAATGATAGACCTAAAAACGAAGATAAACCTCCTTTTTTTAATCAAGATAAAATAAATTATTATTTCTTATTCTACGATAAATTGTATGTCTATAATAAAGAAACATTAGCAGAAACGATATATAATTTATATGATTATAATATTTCTAATGTGGATATATTAATTACAAAAAAAGACTAATAATATACCCCTCTTTACTGGATATTATTTTTCCAATAGGGAGGGGGATTATCTTTATTAAATTTTTTAATCTTTCTTTTTATTTAGATTATGTCTCTATAACCTATAAATCACAGCATATATACATAATATACTTCCTAATAAACACAGAATACCAGCTAATATTGTTGCTTTTCTGTATTTTTTTTTTTGTTTCTAAAGGTAACTTTTTTAAGTCTTTGCTTGTAATTTTAGATCCAGAAAGTAATTCGACACTATTCCTAAATAGTAATTCAATCGATCCATACAACATACCTACTGTTGCTATTATTCCTCCGCTTTTCATCACTATTGTATTATTTGATATTATTATTAAACCTACACCTACCGTTAACAAAGATAATAATATTGTTTTCTTTGGCATAATTATTCTCCTTATGAACTGATATATTAACTATAGAAGGTTGAAATATCCTAAAATTTTATAGTTTTCTCTCAACCCTCATTCCATATTATTTATAAAAAATAGTATATATTAGATATATTCCAACAATAAATGAGAATAGTCCACAACTTAGAGTTGCTGGTCTATATTTAATTTTTACTTCTTCTGATAAATTATCTAAATCTTTTTTCTTCAAACCTGAACCCGCAAATAAATCTATTCGATTTTGGAATACCATATTATATCCTGTTATAAATGACATTATAGCTAATATAGCTACCCCTGATTTCAACGAATAACTATTTTCCATAATTCTTCCTACAACTATCAATAAAATAGAAATCCCTGAAAAAATTAAAATTTGTAATTTTGACATAGCTATTACCTCCTTAAAATTATAAATAAGAGAAATCAACTACATTATTATACTAATGATTCACTATATTTTTTATAAATTAATAATCTTAATTCATTACCAACATTTCACTTCCCATCTTATCCCTACTCTTAATTTTATTATAACATCTATAAAAAAACGATTTCAATCAATAATATTATAAAATTTTAAAAAAATCTTTTTTTACAAAACATCTTTTTTTATTTCCTTCCTATATCGACATAATTCTTACTTTTTTTCTAATTTAATTAAATTTTAACTACTTCTTTAACTTCATATAAAGTAGGTAGTATATATTTATAGATAGTTAATAATATTTTTTTCATGATTCAAGCTTGCTACTTTGCAAGCTTTTCTCCTTTTTATAGATATTTTGATTACGTTATTTTATATTTATAATTTTAATTTAACTTTAATTATAGCTTTAACTTTATCTTAAGTTATTACTATATAATTATAAATATAACAACACTTATTAATATATTTTTTTTCATGATATACGGCTCGTCTTCGGATGGGCCTTTCTCCTTTGTTGGAAAATAAAAAGTATCGAAAGAATTTACTCTCGATACTCTTTTTTATTTTATCATATCTGCTTCTTCTATTGCTTGCTCTAAGTCATCTAAATCATAACTCTTTGGAAGTATTCCACAAGCACCATTAGCAAAAGCTTGTTGACGATAGACAGGAACATGACCTACACTACTGCAAATTAATATTTTAGCCTTTGGAAATTTTGTACAAATAGCTTTTGTAGCCTCTAAACCATCCATAATAGGCATACATATATCCATTGTTACATAGTCTGGTCTTATTTTACTATACATTTGAAGAGCTTTTTTTCCATCTTCTGCAAAATAATAGTTATATCCTGCTCGTTCTACTATTTCTGCCCCGCGACTTCTATAATAAGAACTATCATCCACAATAAGTATAGATTTTTTCATCTTTTCTCCTATTTTGCTGTAATAACTAAATATCTATATGGTTCTTCACCACGAGATTCTGTTTCAACATTTTTTATACCTGTTAGAGCATTATGAATAATTTTACGTTCAACACTTGTCATAGGCTCTAATTCGACTGGTTTTCCTATTTTTTTAGATTTTTTAGCTAAGTTTAACGCTAATTCTTCTAAAGTTTTTTTACGACTTTCTCTATAATCATCACAATCTACTTCTATTCTGAAGAAATGAGAACTGAATTTTTTAGCATAATTATTTACTAAAAATTGTAAACTATTAAGAGTTACTCCACGTTTTCCAATTATTAAACTAGTATTTTCTTCTGTTTTTATATTTAAAGTAAAGTGTCTGTTTCCATCTTCTGTAAAATCTACAGTAGCATCAGGATATCCCATAGCGATAACAATATTTTGTAAATAACTTACTATACTATCTTTATTTTTTACTATGTAATCTTCTCTTTTTTCTTTTTTCTCAATTACTTCTTGTGTTTTTTCTTCTACTGCTTCTTCGTTTTCTACAACTACTTCTTCTTTAACAGTTTCAATTTCTACTACTTTTTCTTCTTGTTTTTCTTCAACAAGTTCTTCTACTTCAACTTCTTTAACTTCTTCTTGTTTTTCATCTTTTATAAATTCACTATCAAGTGGTGTTAATTTTACTTTTGCTTCTTTTTTGAATAGACCAAAAATACCAGCACTTCCTCCCTCGATAACATCTATTTTCACTTTATCTTCTGATAATGCTAAGTCTTTTAATCCTTTTTTTAAAGCCTCTTCTACACTACTTGCTTCGTAAATATATTCTTTTCCCATTATTTAACCCTCTTCTCTTTTTCTATATAATTTTGATTTTTTTAATACGTGATCTATGCTACTACCAACTTCTAAAAAGGGTAGTTCTTTTACTCCTGCACGCGCTATAATTATTATATCATAATTTTTTATATGATTTTTTCTTGTTTTAAATGTTTCTCTTATATATCTTTTGATTTTATTACGTTCGTGGGCTTTTCCTAATTTTTTACTAACAGAAATCCCTAAACGCATGTGTTCTAGTTTGTTTTTTTGATAATAAATTACAAACTGCCTATTAGCAAAACTTTGTTTTTTTCTAATAATATTATCAAAATCTTGACTTCTTTTTACTCTGTATTCTTTTTTCATTTTAAAACCTTTCTTAACACTAATATTTTAACAGTTTCTTTGATTTTTTACAACTATCTTTATTGTTAAGGTTTTAGAGTTTTTTTTCTTTTACAATTATCAGTGTATTCTATAAAATTTTTCTTATTTATATATATCTTCCGTATCATTTTTATTGTTTATTTTTTTATAATCTTTTAATTGTAATATAAAACCTATTATTATCAGTGGGAGTAGTATTGTAACTATATCTATTTTTTTATAAATAAAATATGAAACTATGTTAAAAAATATCGTTAAAACTGCTGATATTGTTATTATTTGTCTATTTCTTTTTCTGTTATTGTTTTTGTGAAAAATAACATTTTTTGCAACGATAAATCCTATTATTATACCTGCAACTATTGTAAGTATATCCATATTATTCTACCTCCACTTTTATAACTTTATCTTCCTTTACTCTCTTTAAAAATAATTATACCATTATCACTACAAAATAAAAAAGCACCACATAAGTGATGCCTTGTTGCAATTATTAAGCAGAAAGAACTTTTCTTCCTTTTGCTCTACGTCTTGCTAATACGTTTCTTCCGTTTTTAGTGCTCATTCTAGCTCTAAATCCGTGTACTTTTGAATGTTTTCTTTTGTTTGGTTGATACGTACGTTTCATTTTGTCCTCCTCGAGTTTTCTTCTTAGATAGATGTAATAACTGGTATATTTTATCACAACTTTTTCTTTTAATCAAGGAAAAACCTTATTTATTTGAGAAAAAAATTATAAAAAATTTTTAACTCTCATTCTTTTTTTATAAAAAAAGCATTAACTGTTTTTAACATTTTTTCTTCTATATGTTGTGAAAAACAGGTGAATACTTCTAAAAATATTTTACTTTTTATATAGTTTTTAACAAATTTATAACGTTTTTAACAATTTAACAAACAAAAGTTTTTCACAGATGTTAATTATGTGTGAAAAACTTTCTAATCCTTTTTATTACTGTTTTTATTTTTGTTAATAACTTTGTTAATTATTCCCTATTTATTTTTATTTTCTTTATTTTTTATCTTTTTCCACAGATATAAGCTAGTAGTTTTTCATAGTTATTAATAGTTTTTTCACAATCTGTGAATAACTTTATTTTTTCCTTTTTTTTATCTTCTTTTTATGATATAATTTATTAGACATTTTATTAAGGAGGGATTATTTTGAGTAATTCCAATTTTTTGTGGGAGATTATTCTTCGTGAAATTAAAAATGAAGTAACTCCTCAGGTTTTTGAAACTTGGTTTTCTCGTGCATCTATTGATAATGTAGATTTTATTAAAAAGCGCGTTGTTATTACTAGTAAAGAACTTTTGGTTTCTCAGTACATTCAAGGTACTTATGATGCTAAATTAAAAGAAATCTTAAAAATAAATACTGGTCTTGATTTACATATAGACTATGATTCTTTAGATAATCATGTTCCTATTCAAGATTCTACAAGTTCTTTCGACAATAAAATTCCTGCAGAAAATATTATTAAACAAAATTTTCTACAAGGGGATAAACCTTCTGGGGCTCAGCATTTTTATCAAAAACAAACTTTTACTTTTGATGATTATAAACAACCTATTCCTAATAAAAATATTACGAACAGTAAGAAAAATCCTACATTGAATAAAAATTATACATTTGAAAATTTTGTTGTAGGTGAAGGTAATGCTTTTACTCATAATATCGCATGGAATGTTGCTGTAGAGCCTGGTGGAATTTATAATCCATTGTTTATCTATGGTGGTGTTGGATTAGGAAAAACACATCTTCTTCACGCTATCGGTAATGAAATGGAAAATAATTTTCCTGATTTCAAGATTGAGTGTATTTCTTCTGAGAAGTTTTTAAATGAATTTCTTGCTTCTATTAAACCTATGAAAAATAAAAATGTAGGTGCAGATGAAGATTTCAGACGTAAGTATCGCGATGTTGATGCTCTTCTTATCGATGATATTCAATTTTTATCTGGAAAAACAGAAACACAAAATGCTTTTTTCCATACTTTTAACGAACTTCAGATGAATCAAAAACAAATAGTTCTAATAAGTGATCGTTCTCCTTCTCAACTTAATGAGTTAGAAGATAGACTTGTTACGCGTTTTAGTCAAGGTATAACGGCGGATATTACTCCACCCGACTTTGAAACTCGTATGGCTATTTTGAAATATAAATGTGAACAATTTGATATTCAATTAAGTGAAGAAACTCTTACTTATATTTCTAATAATATTTCTTCTAATATTAGAGAATTAGAAGGTGTTTTAAAACGTATTAAATTTACAGCTACTTCAAAAAATCAACAACCTTCTTTAGCTATTGCTGAAGAAATCTTAAGGGATACGCGTATTTCTCCTCGTAAAAACATTTTACCTGAAAATATCCTTAACGTTTGTGCGGATTTTTATCGTATAAAACTTGATGATTTACTTTCTTCTTCTCGTAAAAAAGAGGTTGTTAAGGTTAGAAATATAGCTATCTATTTATGCAGAGAGTTAACTACTTTATCTTTTCCTGCTATAGGAGATTATTTTAATAAAGATCATACTTCTATTATTTACTCAGTAAACAAAATAGCGAAATTAAGTAAAGATGAAGAACCAGAACTTTTTGAAGATATAGAGGTAATAAAAGAGCGTATCGGAAAGATTTAGTAGTATGTTAAAAAAATAAAAAGTTTTTATTCTAGTTATTAACAAGTTATTAACAAGAAAAATTATAAACTTATTTTATTTTTATAAGTTATCAACAGTTTTAACAAGACTTATTATTACTATTATATTAAATATATATATTATATAAGGAGACAAAATGAAATTTACAATAGAAAAATCTAATTTTTTAGCTGGTTTAAATCATGTAGCTAGAGTTATAGCTCCTAATTCTCTTTTTGAAATATTAAAAGGGATTAAATTAGAATTAAATGAAAATGTACTTGTCTTAAAAGCAAGTGATTCTTTAGTTTCTGTCGAATTTAGTATAGATGCTTATGATGACGATAAAGAAATTATAACTATAGAAGAAGAAGGTCAAGTAGTTTTACCATCTCGTAATTTTATAGAAATTATTAGAAAAGCTCCTACTAATCTCATTGAAATAGAAACTATAGATAACAATATTTTAGTTAAATCTGGAAAAAGTGAATTTAATGTAAAAGGATATGATGCTAATGAATATCCAGAATTTCCAGTTATATCTAAAGAGCATAGTTTAACTTTAGATGGAAAAGTATTTAACGATATCATTAAAGAAACTGTATTTTGTACAGCACCAAACGATCAAAGACCTATATTAGAAGGGGTTAATTTCACTTTAAATAATAAAGTTTTAACAGCTACGGCTACTGACTCTTATCGTTTAAGTAGAAGACAAATAACTCTTGAAAAAGTAGCTAATGATAAAGAATTTAATTTGATTATACCGAGAAAAGCTCTGACATACTTCCAACGTATGATAGAAGAAGGAAGAGATCAAGTAGAAATTTTTTATGAAAACAATAGAATAGTTCTTTACTATCAAAATGTAGTATATACTGTTTTACTAATTAGTGGGAATTATCCTAATACTAACAAGCTTATACCTACTGTCTTTGAATGTACATTTGTTTCAAATGGTAGAGAATTATTTGATGCAGTAGATAGGGTTTCTTTAATGAGTCGTGAGGATAAAGATGATATTATAAAATTAATAGTAAAAGATAATGTTTTAGAAATTTCATCTCAATCTAAAGATTTAGGAAGTGCTGTAGAAGAAATAAAAGTAGATTCTACTTTAGAAGACGACGTATTTGAAATTTCTGTATCTGGTAGATATTTAAAAGAAGCTATATATGCTATAGC
>ERZ772977.1123-NODE-1123-length-14573-cov-2.653740_pt1 | contig 14573 bp, 13 predicted proteins | sample MGYA00511131_ERZ772977 | MGnify/ENA primary metagenome ERZ772977 (study PRJEB29015, sample SAMEA2737935) | human oral metagenome | biome: human oral; feature: human-associated habitat; material: dental | place: China | collected 2151 ...
GTTAATCTCTTCTTCCTTCTCTGAAACTTTCCATAAATGTTCAATAAGCTTTAATAAAAGTATATTTTTAAATCTTGAATCAATATCTATTTCATCCAATACACCTTCTATTAAAGCTATATCTTCATCACTGATTTCACTGCTCTTTGCAATCTTTCCAAGCATCTCAAGCCTGTGCATATCATGATTTTTATCCACCTCATAAGATTTGTCTATAAGATTTTGCATATGGAATATCTTATCTACAGTCATGTTTTTGGAACAATATCTGTTGCCCTCACAATCCTCTACAAGGATAATTGCATTTTCCGAATACAGTGCCACAAAAGCCCTGTTATTTACAAGTTCATATTTCTTTTCACCGTTCAGTTCCGGATATACAACCACTATAGAACCCGCTTTACCTTCAGACACTCTCACATCATATGAGTTCATTAAAAACGGAATGATTTTTGCCAGTCTTTCATCTATATCATCATCTTCAAGAATTCCGGAATAGATATTTATAAGATGATCATCCATTTTCAATTTCATCGCATTATCAATGGTAAAAATCTTTATTCTCTTTATAAAACCTCTGTATATTTCACTGTTATGCGGATAAAACTCTACGATATTTTCAAATATCTTTACCTTAAAGTCATCAGCCATCGAGTTTATTCTTTCAAAATGCTTCAGCACGGATTCAGGTATAGGTAAATCATATTTTTCGGGAAGCGAATAAACAAAATACTCATATATGCCTTCCACCGGCAATCCCTTTTCAATACATCTTTCGTACCATGCATTTACATACTTTTTTCTTACATTACCTTTTATAAAAATCTCACATATATCTATAAGAAGTTCATTACTTGGCAATGCATTGTATATTGAAAGTAAAATATTTAATATAGCTCCGTTAATTTTCTTTGTCTCTCTTACAACTGAGAGTATTTTTTCCGAAAGATTAACCGATATAAGATTATTTCTTATACCGAAGCTAAGCGCCAACACTTCAAATCTTGTACAGCTTGTCAAAAGATGTGGATTCTTGCAAAGTAAAAGAGCATATTCCATCATCAATATTTTTGACCTGTCACCAAGCTCAAAAGCTCTCTTCAAAAACTTCTGTCTTTCCGCCGGGTTATCTGCAAGACTTTCATCAAGATTTAATACAAGCATAAATTCAATGTTTGAATGATATTTCTTATATAAATCCTTGATAAGCTTTGTAAGATCTCTCATCTTTTCGGCATCCGGATACATATATGTATCCAGGTATTCTAAAATCAGATACTCATCTCTGAGTTCATGCCTGTTCTCTTTTATTTTTGAATCCAGACTGTTGATAATAGACTTCGCCGTAGCCTTATCTCCCTGCATCAGGTATATTTCCGCCTTTAAAAGCTTTACCAAAAAACTCCTGTATGTACTTGCCTGCAATCTGTCAAGTACCGCAAGCATTTTAAATAAAATCTCATTTTTTTCGATTTTATCGCTGCAAAGTTCATGCTCAACTCTAAGCTTTACATAACTGATCCACTGTTTTCTTTCAAATATTCTTGCTTCTCTTTGATATTCTTTTTCAAGATTTTTATTTATTACAACTTCAAGATATTTTTCATTTAAACCGTTACAAAACTTTATACTTGCAATATTTTTTCTGTCTTGCAAGAGTTCGGAATCTATAGTAAATCCAAGCTCAAAAGTATTATCTTCAAAGTTTTCGTTTTTTATTTTATCCGTATTTAATTTAATAAAACCTGCATTTGTTAATACGTCAATATCAAGCAAACCCCAGTTTTCTTTGTGAACTTTGACGGTATAAACTTTATCTTCTTCTACTGTATTTAAATAAAGCGAATCCGATTCAAGCAAAAAATTCACTGCTTCTTTATTTCCCACAGCCTGCAGGAAATTTTCAAGGTTTAATCTGAAGTTATTACCCTTATTAAGTACCTCATAAATCTTTTGATATCTCAGGTCCTTCATAAAACCCGACTTACAAAAGTCTTTATACATAAAAATAGCCAATGCAATATTTATGTCTTCCTTTGCAATGACCATAAAATCGTCAACTGTCTTTAATGACTCAAGCACAAGTACAGTATCGGTATTTTTTATATAAAAAGTATAGGGTATATCTTTTTCTCCGGCATTTGTTACCAAAGTTATAATACCCTCTATTTTTTCTTCTCCGTTCAAATTCTTTGAGTTGATCTCAAGTACAACTTTGTTCTTTATTCCGCCAAAAGTTGCATCAACCACTCTTACTCTTATATTGTCGGAATATGCCACTCCTCTCAAAGGTACTTTATTGTCACTTCGTACCTCTATTTCAAAGCGAACAGATTCATCCATCTTTATAGGCAGTTCTATATTATCCGGCTCACAGACCAATATAGGTAATTCTTCTTCAATAATCCCCTTTGCCAAACGATTGATTCGCTCTCTCATTTATACACCTCTTCCATAAACCATAACCTACATTTTATCATAAATAATAATGAATTTCTATATCTAATCAGCAGTTAGTCATCCGCAGGCAAACGAATAAAATCCTCGGTAATGTATTACACTTTACATAATATCCCATTTGTTGTAAAATCTTTATATTACACAGGAGGTCCGACGATGCTCTCAGAACCGATGACTTTATATAAGTTAATGATACTATATATGTTAAAACAAGTTAAATTTCCACTTACAAACTCAAATATATCCGACTTTTTTGTCAGTAAAGAATATACTACATATTTTATAGTCCAACAGGCTCTTTCAGAGCTTTTGGAATCAAACTTACTGAGTGTCGAGAATATAAACAACAATTCCAGATATGAAATGACAAAAGAAGGCAATGAAGCCCTCTCTTTTTTTGAGAAACAGATTTCTCCGGCTATAATTACAGATATAAACGAGTTTATACAGACAAATAAATTCCGTATGAGAAATGAAGTTTCCACTACAGCAGAATATTATAAGCTTCCGGGAAACGACCTGATTGTACACTGCGAAGTTTTAGAAGGTAAAACTCCACTTATAAATATTGAAATAAATTCACCTGATGAAGAGCAAGCCAATATCATGAAAAACAATTGGCGTTCCTGCAGTCAGGATATTTATCAGTATATTATGAAAAGACTTCTCGGAGGCATGGAATAAAAAAGGACACTTATGTGTCCTTTTTTATTCCCCAAGATATGCTTTCTTTACACTGTCATCATCCATAAGTTTCTTTGCATCTCCGTCAAGAACTATATTTCCTGTTTCAAGAACATAGGCTCTGTCGGCAATACTAAGCGCTTTTTTTGCATTTTGCTCAACCAAAAGTACTGTGGTCCCGCTCTCATGAATTTCTCTTATAATATCAAATATTTCATTTACATAAAGCGGTGACAGACCCATTGAAGGCTCATCCATCACAATAACTTTAGGATTACTCATAAGAGCTCTTCCCATTGCAAGCATCTGCTGCTCACCGCCTGAAAGTGTACCTGCAATCTGAGTCTTTCTCTCAAACAGTCTTGGAAATCTCTTATAAATTTTTTCAAGACTTTTTTCAATTCCGGCCTTATCATTTCTTATATATGCGCCGAGTTTCAGGTTTTCAATTACCGTCAAATCACCGAAAACTCTTCTTCCCTCAGGCACATGTGCCATTCCAAGCTTTACTATATCGTGCGCCTTTGTTTTTGTAATATCCTTGCCGTCAAACTCGATACTTCCTTCTTTTGCACTGAGAAGTCCTGTAACAGTGTGCAAAATAGAAGTTTTACCGGCACCGTTTGCACCTATAAGAGCAACTATTTCACCTTGATTTACGCAAAAGCTTGCACCCTTTACAGCCTTTATCATTCCATAGTTCACGACAAGATCTTTTACTTTTAATATTTCCATCGTTCCTCCTACTCTCCCAAATACGCTGTAATTACATCAGGATTATTAAGCACTTCACTCGGTGTTCCGCTTGCAAGCTCAGTACCGAAATTAAGTACCGTAAGCTTTTCACAAATTCCGGCTACCAACTTCATATCATGCTCAATCAAAAGAATTGTAAGATTATACATATCTCTGATTTTTCTGATTGTTTCCATAAGCTCTTCCGTCTCGTTAGGATTCATACCTGCCGCCGGCTCATCAAGTAAAAGCAAAGAAGGACTTGTCGCAAGAGCTCTTGCTATCTCAAGTTTTCTCTGCTCACCGTAAGGCAGATTTCCCGACAGAACATCTTTCTTTGAGCCGAGTGAAAATACATCAAGTATCTCCAAAGCAAGATTATCCATTTCCTTTTCCTTTTTGGAAAATCCGAACATATGAGTCATAGACGTGAGCAGAGGATATTTTACCTTTTCATGTAATGCCGCCTTTACATTATCTAAAACCGACATATTTGAAAAAAGTCTTATATTCTGAAATGTTCTCGCAATACCCATATTATTGATTTGTGTAGGTGTTTTTCCGTTTATAAGATTTCCGTCAAGTCTTATAGTACCTCCGGTCGGCTTATATACTCCTGTCAAGAGGTTAAAAACTGTAGTCTTTCCTGCACCGTTCGGTCCGATAAGACCGTATAATATTCCTTTTTCAATATTAAGATTAAAATTGTCTACTGCCTTTAATCCTCCGAATTGAATTCCAAGATTCTTACACTCCAGCATTAATCCTCCTTTCCAAGCTTTCTAAAGGTTTTATTCAGTGATAAATTAGCCTTAAACTTACTGTTGTTAAATATCATCATCAAAATCAATACTATAGCATAGAGTAACATTCTTAAATTGTCCGCACCTCTTAAGAACTCAGGTAATACGGTAAGAATTATTGCGGATATTATTGAACCAGGAATATTTCCCATACCGCCAAGAACCACAAATACAAGTATCTCAATTGATTTATTATAGTCAAAAATATTAGGCTTTATAATACCTACATTATGAGCATAAAGCGAACCTGCAAGCCCTGCAAAACCTGCAGCTATAACAAAAGCACTTACTTTATACTTACTTATCTTTATTCCTATAGACTCCGCAGCGATATCATTGTCACGAATTGACTTTATCGCTCTTCCGTCTCTTGAGTTTATAAGATTTGAAATCAACACTATACATATTACCATGATAATAAATACTACTGTAAAATTATTGTAATCGGAATATAAAGGAATCTTGCTAAGTCCCTTCGATCCTCCTGTAAAATTAAGATAATTTATAACAGACTTTATTATCTCTCCGAATGCAAGTGTTACTATAGCCAGATAGTCACCTCTAAGTCTGAGTACAGGCACACCTATCAAAAAACCGAAAACAGCCGCAAGTACACAGCCGCAAACCACAGCTATAAAGAAAGACAGCGCCGGAGGTAAAAAGCTTGTATTGATAGAAATCAAAGCACTTGTATATGCTCCTATTGACATAAAACCTGCATGGCCCAATGAAAGTTCTCCCAAAAATCCCGTTACAAGATTCAGTGAAACAGCCAACATTATGTTCACACAAATAGGAACTATCAAAGATTTATATTGTCTGCTGAGTATTCCTGAATTTATCAAAACAAATACCAATACATAGGCCAGTAACATTATAGCTATATTAAATATAGTTTTTTTATTTAATATCTTCATACCACACCTATACCTTTACAATCTTTTTCTTGCCCAAAAGTCCTGAAGGTCTAAATAATAAAACGACAATCAAAACTCCGAAAACAATAGCATCTGCAAGCTCAGTTGAAATATATGCCTTAGACACACTTTCAATAAGTCCCAAAAGTATTCCGCCAAGCATAGCTCCCGGTATACTTCCTATTCCTCCAAGAACGGCAGCCACAAACGCCTTTATACCCGGAAGTGCTCCAAGTGTAGGCTTCATGGACTGGTACTGACTTATATACAAAATACCCGCTACAGCCGCAAGTGCCGAACCTATTGCGAAAGTCATTGATATGGTACTGTTTACATTGATACCCATAAGTTCCGCCGCTCCCTTATCTTCCGAAACGGCTCTCATTGCCGATCCCAGCTTGGTTTTGTTTATAAACAATGTAAGCAGAATCATTGCAACAGCAGTCACTATCAATGTAACCAAAGTAATACTTGAAATTGTAACCGGTCCTACCTTTATATTTTCGTTCGGAATTACAGATTGAAAAGGTATCGGTGTTGAACCGAATATCAATAAAGAACTGCTTTGTAAAAAGAAGCTCATACCTATCGCAGTAATAAGTACTGCCAAAGGCTGTGCCTTTCTAAGCGGTTTATACGCAATCTTTTCAATCAAAACGCCCAAAACGGAACATACAATAACAGTCAATAAAAGCGCTACCGGAACAGGTAAACCCAATACCGATATACTAAAATAAAGGGCATATGCTCCTACCATTATTATATCTCCATGAGCAAAATTTATCATTTTAGCTATACCGTATACCATTGTATAACCTATAGCTATCAACGCATAAATGCTTCCTGTCCTCAATCCGTTTATTAACTGTTCAATAAAGTTAATTAACATTTTTTTACCCCTCTTTACCTAAACTACGGAAAACTCCTACCACATGCTAGAAGCTTTCCGAGGTCTATGTCAGAAAAAGAGGATGGGACAATAATCCCGTCCTCTTTAAAATTTCATAGATTAATCAAAAAGCTTATACTCTCCGTTTGTTATAGTAACAAACTTAGGCTCCTTGTTCGGCTCACCGTCAGCATTGAATGATACTTTGCCTGTGATACCGTTTACCTCTATCTCGGTCATAGCCTTGATAAGGTCATCGCTCTTAATGCTTCCGGCCTTTTCCATAGCCGCCTTGATTACGTAAACTGTATCATATCCGTCAGCTGCAAACTGGTCAGGTGTTGCCTTATATGCAGTCTCATATGCCTTTGTGAAATCTGCCGCAGAAGGATCTGAAGCCAAGAACGGACTTAAGAATACCGCACCTTCAACAGCGCTTGGATCTGTAACCTGAGATAAAACTCCGTCCCAACCGTCAGAACCTACAAATGCCGCATCGATACCCTGCTGCTTTGCCTGCTGTACGATATATGCTGCCGCTTCATAGTATCCAGGTACAAATATAAGCTTAGCTCCTGAAGCCTTGATCTGTGTCAACTGAGTTGTAAAGTCCACATCATCATTTGTAAATGACTGTTCATTTACAAGTAAATCAGACTTTCCGGCTGTATTAAGTTCCTCTTTGAAAGCCTCATATACTCCTGTTGAATACTCGTCAGAGTTGTTGTAAAGAACAGCAACACTCTCATATCCCTGATCTACAACAAAATCTGCAATCATCTTTCCCTGAAGAGGATCTGTAAAGCAAAGTCTGAAAACATTAGGATTCTCAGTGATTGCCTTAGCTGAACCTGAAGGTGTAATCTGTAAAATATTATCCTTTGCTGTTAAATCTGTAAGTGCAAGTGATGAACCGCTTGTTACAGCTCCCATAAATACATTGATTCCGCTGTCCATAAGATTGTTATATGCGTTAACAGCCTTATCTTCTTTAGCTTCATCATCCTGGAAATTAAGTGCAAGCTTATATGTCTTATCTCCGACCTTTCCTCCGCCTGCCGCATTAATCTCATCAATAGCTATAGTAGCACCGTTCTTAACCGAATTGCCGTAAGATGCCGCACTACCTGTAAGTGGTCCTGTAGTTCCTATTGTAAATACATCACCGTCAACTTTTGCAGCAGCTTCAGTCTCAGCCTTTGATCCTGAATCTGCAGCTTTATCCGAACCTGCGTTTCCGCAAGCTGTCAATGCCAATCCGAATGTCAATGCCATTGCTGACAATAATACTCTTTTCTTCATAATGCCTCCATAAATTAAATTTTATAAAACTCATCTCATTATATTTATTTCATATAATTCTGTCAATAAACACATTTGAAATGCATATATATTTTTTTCATGGCAGGTATAACAAATAGATATAACAAAGCCTTTATAACCGTTAATTTTTACTAATTACGACTATAAAGGCTTCAAATTATTTATATTATTTTATATTTATTTTTCTGAGAGATATTCATGTATTCCTCTTGCTCCGGCTCTTCCGGCCTCCATAGCAAGAATAACCGTAGCGGCACCTGTTACGGCATCGCCGCCTGCGAAAACTCCCTTTCTTGAAGTTTGTCCTGTCTTTTCATCAGCTTCAATACATTTCCATTTGTTGATATCAAGACCTTCTGTAGTTCTTGCAATAAGAGGATTAGGTGAAGTACCGAGTGACATGATAACAGTATCACAGTCAATAACAAATTCGCTACCCTTTACCTCTACAGGTCTTCTTCTACCGCTGGCATCAGGCTCTCCAAGTTCCATTCTGATAACTTTCATTCCCTTTACCCATCCCTTTTCATCTTCAAGGATCTCAACAGGGTTTGTCAAAATATCAAATATGATACCTTCCTGCTTCGCATGATGAACTTCTTCAGCTCTTGCAGGCAATTCGGCTTCACTTCTTCTATATATAACATGTACTTCGGCGCCAAGTCTTAGGGCGGTTCTTGCAGCATCCATAGCCACGTTTCCTCCACCTACAATACATACCTTTTTACTCTTTATAATAGGTGTGTGATAGTCGTCTCTGAATGCCTTCATAAGGTTATTTCTTGTAAGATACTCGTTTGCTGAAAATACTCCGTTTGCATTTTCACCCGGAATACCCATAAACATCGGAAGACCTGCACCTGAACCGATAAATACGGCATCAAATCCTTCTTCTTCCAAAAGCTCATCTATTGTAACGGTTTTTCCGATAATAACGTCTGTCTCAATCTTTACACCAAGGTCTATAACATTTTGAATTTCAGGTAAAACAACTTCATCCTTAGGTAATCTGAACTCAGGAATTCCGTATATCAAAACTCCACCCGGCTCATGTAACGCTTCAAATATGGTAACTTCATATCCGAGTTTTGCAAGGTCACCTGCACAGCTGAGTCCTGCAGGACCCGATCCGATTACAGCCACTTTCTTTCCGTTCTTATTCGGATTTGCCTTTGGCTTAATACCCATCTTTCTTGCAGTATCTGCTACATATCTCTCAAGTTTACCTATTGAAACGGCCTCACCTCTGTTTCCTCTGATACATACACCCTCACACTGTGTCTCCTGTGGACAAACTCTTCCACATACGGCAGGAAGTGAACTTGACTGTGCGATAACATCTGACGCACCTTCAATATCATCCTTTAATATTTCCTGTATAAAAGCGGGAATATTTATAGATACAGGGCAACCCTTTATACATTTTGCATTTTTACAGTTGAAACATCTTGCAGCCTCAGCCATCGCCTCTTCCTTAGTGTATCCAAGGCATACTTCTTCAAAATTTTTAGCTCTTACTTCAGGCTCCTGCTCAGCAACAGCAACTTTCTTCCACATATCCTGTGCCATTATTTGTCACCTCCACATACGCCACATCCGCCATGATGTGTTTCGCCTTCTATAACCTTCAAAAGTTCTTTACCTTCTTCTGTCTTATAAATCTGCAATCTTTGAAGTGCTTCGTTGAAATTAATCTTATGTGCATCAAACTCAGGTCCGTCTACACATGCAAACTTAATTTCATCACCTACAGACAGTCTGCAGGCACCACACATACCGGTACCGTCTACCATGATTGTATTCATACTTGCGATAGTAGGTATGCCGAGTTCTTTTGTAAGAAGTGATACAAATTTCATCATTATCATAGGACCGATAACTACACAATGGTCATACTTCTTGCCTTCATTTTCAACAAGATCTTTTACCTTATCTGTTACAAGCCCTTTGAATCCGTAAGAACCGTCATCTGTACATACATATAAATTATCCGATACCGACTTAAGCTCGTCCTCAAGAATTACAAAGTCTTTGCTCTTTGCACCTTGAACCACATCAGCCTTAATACCTCTTTCAAAGAGCCATTTAACCTGTGGATATACAGGAGCTGTACCAAGTCCGCCGGCTACGAAAAGAATCTTCTTCTTTTTTAATTCCTCTATGTCTTCACCTATAAGATCACTTGCATTTCCAAGCGGTCCTACAAAGTCCATAAACTCATCGCCTTCGTTGAGCTCATCTGCAATCAGTCTGGTTGAGCCGCCAATAACCTGAATAACTATAGTAACAGTTCCGGCTTCACGGTCATAGTCACAGATTGTAAGCGGAATTCTCTCACCCTGCTTATCCTGCTTTACTATAACAAACTCTCCCGGAAGACATTTTGCTGCTACTCTCTTAGCCAAAACATCAAATAAATAAATGTTTTCAGCTAATTTTCTTTTCTTCACAATAGGAAACATATTGCTTATTCCTCCATATAGATAAAATCTCACCTTTAATATTAACACAAAAAAATAAAAAAAACAAACTAAATAAAAGCAATATATAAGAACAGTTCGTTATTTTTTTAGCTAATTTAACCTTAAATGTTATCATTTGCTACCTGTTCATTTCAGACTTATATCCGTCAGTCATATTATGATCGGCAATTATATTGTCGATATCATTCAGATTTGAAGAAGGCACATCGCCCGGTATAGTGTTTTTTACAGCAGAATATGCATTGCCGTAAGCCACCGCTTTTTCACAGTCAAGTCTGTAATGCAAAAGCCCGTACAGTGTTCCTGCAATATATGCATCTCCGCTTCCTATTCTGTCCACAACATCAATCGCCTTATAAGGTTTTTCCGTATAATACTTATCCTGATAAGCATTATATATCACGGATCCGAAATCATGTACCTTAGGTGAATGTACTGTCCTTTGTGTAGATGCAACTATTGAGATAGGATACTCCTCGGTAAAAGACTTCATAATTTCTCTTACATCTCCTCTCTTTCCGAAGGTAAGTCTGGCTGTATCCTCCGAGCAGAAGAATATATCCACAAAAGGCAATATCTTTTCTATAGTGTCTCTTGCCTCTTCGCCGGACCAAAGGTTTGCTCTGAAATTCACATCAAATGATATAATCGACCCGTTATCTTTAAATTTCTTTATCATTTTTATTGCGGTTTCTCTGGATTTTTCACAAAGAGCCAATGTTATGCCGGTTGTATGAAAACATGTGGTAGACTTATACATATCTTCAGGAAACTCGTTTACGCTTATAGTTTCAAAGCAGGAATTTTTTCTGTCATATATTACGTTAGGCTTTCTTGGATATGCTCCGTTTTCATAGAAATATATCCCAACTCTGGCATCTTTGTTTGAATCATATATTATATAATCGTCACTGATTCCATAAGATCTGACAGTATTCTTTATATATGCACCCATCTCATGTGAAGGAAGCTTTGTTATAACACCGGTTTTTAACCCCAGAAGTGATGCACCTACGGCAACATTTAGCTCCGCACCTCCTACCTGCCTGATAAGAGTATCTCCTCTTACCAATCTGTCATCTCTTACAGGTGAAAGTCTTAGAAGCGCCTGTCCCAAAGTCAATAAATCAAATTTCTTATCCATTTCTTTGCCTTTCAAAAAATTACCTAAACTCTTTTATACATTCTGAATGTATAAGGTATATCAAAATAAGTTTCTTCCTCTGTTTCAAGTACAAGTTTCCATTCTTTATCCAGATCTAAATTCAAAAAATGTCTGTCCGCCGTATACTCATAATCAATATATGTAACATGGGCAACATTGCAATAGGGCAAGAAATTCCTGTAAACACTTTCTCCCCCTATAACAAAAACATCTTCATCATTTATATTATTTTCTCTAAGGTACTCCAAACATGATTCCAAACTGTTCAATACTGTTGCACCTTTTATTTTTAAGTTTTTATCTTTTGATAAAACTATATTTTCTCTTCCCGCAAGCGGCTGAGATCCCGGAAGTGACAATAATGTATTATGTCCCATTATTATCACCTTTCCTATAGTCTCTTCTCTGAAAAGTTTCATATCTTTGGGAATCGAAACCAAGAGTTTCCCTTTATTTCCGATCCCCCATTTTTTATCTACCGAAACAATTATATTCATTCTATTCCTCAGCTATAATCAGTTCCTTTGCATAAGGCAATGTCTCTATCCATTCACAAAAGCTTCTCCACTCATCAAGTTTGTGATGCTTTCTTGATTTATAAATATTAATAAGTGTCTCATAATTTAATGTACAGGTTCTCATTTGATTGTAGCTTGAAGGTAAAAGCTGTATAAGGTCATACCAAAGTGACTTATCCTTAGTTTCAATATATTCAAGTCTTATCTTTTCCATTTCATCAACAATACCTTTTAAAACTTTTAAACCGTTTTCAGTCAGATGATCATGTGAAAAATCATCAATCTCAAAAGGCTTGGAATGAATCTTGTGCATTGTGGATGTGGAATTTGCAACTGTGGCAACCTTATATGTATCGTACTCTTTCCACCAATACATAGGTGCGGTTATATCAACGGAAAGCATTACCTGCCTTAAATACTTTCTGTGATCGCTTGTTCCGGCATTTCTAAGCCTTTTTGCAAGCGATAAGTCATTCTCTCCTAAAACATATTGACCGTTTTCATCATAATAACTGTCAGATCTCGCCCATGAATTCATCGGATTTCTTGCGCCTCTTATGGCATTTTCCAAATTCATAACATAAACTCTGTTAAAATCTATCATCCCATCTCCCTTTTCTTTTTAATTCCATATACATATTATAGCCTCTTTCAAGCATCATTCTTTCATTTGAAAATTTCAAAAGATGAAAAGATTCATGGTATTTATAATACCCCGAATCCACAAAATATTCTTCTCTTTGCGGTCTTGAAAAATAGCTGTCGGTCTTCATCAAGAACCAATGTACTCTTTTATCAATTATTTCCGTACTTGTGTTAAATGTATAATGGCTGGTTCCTATAAATTGTACTATTTTAGCCTTTGCTCCGGTTTCTTCGTAAACCTCCCTCAGTGCAGTCTTCTCAAATGTTTCACCCGGTTCCACAGTTCCTTTCGGTAAAACCCATCCCTCATATTTATTTTTATAATTTTTAAACAAGGTCAATATCTTTCCGTGATATATAACTACACCACCGCAGCTGGTTGCTTCTATCATTCCACACCTCCACTTTAGTGATAACTAAAAGAAGTATAAACCAATGCCGCGCTATAGTAAAGAACATATCACTCAATGCCTCTTTTTAGATGTCCTCTTGTAAAATCCGGAACATTTTCAACATCCAGACCTTTAATAAAATAATCGAAATATTTTCTTATAACAGCCTTTGTCTCTCTCTCACTCTCTGTGGTAAACCAGAGTCTTAAAGTCCCCGGTGCAATTTTTTTTATATCTTTTTCCATTCCTATAACTGAAAGCGGCTTTGAATTAAGTATTGTGTTATAACAAAAATCGCAATGTGTTTTTACCTGCATATCACTGTTTTTTCTATCCTTTAATACAAGCACTTCCTTCTTGTGATCACATCCTTTTGTAGTTTTCTTTAAACATTGTGCCGAAACCATCATAGGTATCTTTCCGTAAGCCACCATTTCATTTCCTGGATTTCCAAGCTGCTTCATCTCATTTAGATTAAGCTCCAAAGGATATGTTAGTCTCTTTACATTAAACCTTTCATTATAAAAATCTATGGTGCTTTTATTATATGCATAGATATTATAATCAAGTATAATGCTTGCCGAAGCATCTATATTATCATTTATGTAAAATATCTCTTCAAGACTTCTGACTATAAAATTATCAAATTTAAAATCTTTTATATTATCTAAATACTTGTTAAAAAACTTCTTTGCCTCATCTCTGAAAATATGCGGCATATATAAATTGCAAGCACTTGAATAAGACTTTACCGTATTTATTTTTTCAGTGATGCCTTCATATCCAAGCAGTTCACTCTCTATACTTATCTCATCAAATACAATACCTTCCTCCCTTGCAAATTGAATTGCACCGTCTATCTGCTCCATATTCTCGCAAAGTATATTAAGTTTTACTCCCTCAGATTCTTTTTTCTCGCTGCTTATAACCTGATTTATAAATCCTTCGTATTCCCTTATATCCGAATCATCTCTTGTATATCTTGTTAAAATTTTTTCTTCAAGCTTATCCAAAGCCTCTCTTCTTATCTCATTTAAAGCCTTTAAAGGGATAAACAGATTATCATCCAGCTCTATACTTAAATTCTCAAAGTAAAACCGGCTGTTACCCGTTTTTTTTAGTTGCTTGTCCACATCCTCAAACGAAACGGCCTTGTTCTTTGCAGGCTGAGGTATATCACCGATAATTTCTACAGATAAAAAATTGTCAAATTCTTTATCTCTGCCATAGACCTCTTTTAAATTATTTACACTGACATCAAATATTATAGGAGTATTTTCTTTTAATCTGATTGAACCTGAAACGGGAAGCTGCTTTTTACCTTCAACAAAAGTCTTGTCCAGATAATCAAAGTACTCGGCGTTCACCTGCTTATTAACCGGCTTTTCATGCAAAGCAATCATATCCTTATCGTTATGTTCCTTATAATATCCGTCGGTCTGTCCGCCTCTGTCAAAAAGGTCAAGTAAAAGCTTTCTGTCAGCCTTATCAACCTTATATCCTGCCCTTCCTTTTTCATTATACAGATCCAAATACTTTCTCCATATACTTACCACACC
>ERZ772977.1130-NODE-1130-length-14513-cov-2.830613_pt1 | contig 14513 bp, 29 predicted proteins | sample MGYA00511131_ERZ772977 | MGnify/ENA primary metagenome ERZ772977 (study PRJEB29015, sample SAMEA2737935) | human oral metagenome | biome: human oral; feature: human-associated habitat; material: dental | place: China | collected 2151 ...
TCTTTTTCAGCTTTTTCAAAATCTCTTGTCAGCTTATTTTTCAAAGCTCTTTAATAGACTGCTCAACAAGTGCAACAATGCTGTTTCTCATTTGGTATGTATCGCTGTTCTCGCTCACAATCTCGGTTGCTGTCTTGACGCCTTGACCGTCAAACGTAAACATGCCACTAGATACCCCTATCTGCATCTCAAAGAGTTTCAAGCCCTCTGAAATAGCTGATATATAGTCAGACGAGCGTATAGGTGTTGTGATGTCAATGATATTACCGTTATCCATATTGCCTGTTGCGATTTGCATATACACATTCTGGTCAGTGTCAAAGCGACGCTTGAATTTAATGTCACCTTGGTCGTTCTGTATCTTGAGTTGTGTCAGTTGCTCTGGTACAATCACGCGACGTTGACCCATTCTAATTTCCCACATAAATTCATCGTAGGTACGATTGATAAAGTCAATGGTCGTTTTCGCGTTGTCAAAGATTGATAGACCTAACGGGCTATTGATATCCTTATTATTCATGCCTGGTGTTTTCAGATAGGTAAACAACGGTCGTGATAGGTCTTTTAATACCGTTACTGGCTCTAGGTCTGGATAAAGTTCTTGCAAGTTCACTCTCTGACCTAGTGATTCACCTGTATCTGATTTATATAGCTCATTTGTGATCCGGTATAGGTTCTTATCCTTTGTACTCCCTACCTCTTGGCCATCTTGAGTTACCCACTCATGAAACTCAACTAACGTATAATACACGTTCTTTTTGCTCTCTGACTTAATTGTCTTTGTAAGGATTGCAGCGCTTGATACATCCTGTGTATTACTCTGTAATGGCAAAAATACTGGCGCTTGAATAAATGCCACTCTAACCTTATCTCCGTCAATGTAAGGTCTCATAGCAAGCCCACCAAGCGCCAGAGCGCTCTCTAAATACCTCTCAAAGTTCTTGTTAAAGCGGTCATTAGCTAGCATATCATTCAAGAACTTATTCAGTTTTTCATCTTTTGCTGAAATCTCTGCTTGTTCGTTGTAAACAAGACTAGCAATTTTCTTAGCTGCAGTTCGTGCAATTGGTAAGTGTTGCATCTTGCGGCGTTTTCTGTCTCCATCTGTATTGATATACTCAATATCTTCAAATTTAGATTGATAGTAAGTTAGATTATGCTGAATACGGCGAAACTCCTCTTGCGTTACAGCAATTTTTGGATGATCGAGAATGCTGCTTAGATTTGCTGTTGTCATGTTATACCTCCCACGGTTAAAAAAGTCTTTTATCTTCTGAAATAGGCTCATAATTGCCCTCCTTATGTGTTGCCCACGCGCAATCCTAGTATTTTTGCATTGTCTAACACAAAATACTGTGATGTATCGCAAGTGTGATCATCTTCTTTAATGACATTAGGATTATCTGATTTGATTGTCTTTTCATCCCATCTGTACATTTTATGTTCTTCAATAAATATCTTGTTATTTTCAGTATTGAGATAATAAAATCTACCTTGTGCCAGTAGCGATTGAAAGCTATCAATCATAGTTACTTTCTTCAGCTTTGCTACTGGATGCCATACTAACCCAAAATCAAGATACATCTGATTTCTGAGAGCTCCTTCAGCGCTATCTATCGTGTACTGCAGAGCTTGTACCTTATATTTGTCTATAACCGATCTGATAAATCCATAGATCTCCTCTGATAACTGGCTAGGGGCCTTTTTGACTACTTGTCCAGCTGGTGAGTAGTACCATGTGTCAAGTAAGATCACTTTCCCTTTGGCCGTTATACCAAAAGCACAACAAGCGGTTGCTGATTGTTGGTGTCCGCCATCAAGAGCAAATGATATACCGATCAACCTATCATCCGTTGGTAATGCATCCAGTGGATGAAACAAGCTCATATTATACACATTGTTACCTAGTCCAACTGCTTCGCCTAAATACAGATACCTGTAATAGTCAAAGTCGTTTTCTTTGATGCGCTCAATATCCTTCAACATTTGATCTGTAACAAATCCAAGATCATCATTTAGATAGGTACTAGAGTGCGCTAGGTAGTCTTTGTCGGTCTTTACAGACTCAAACCATTCATTTATCCAACTATAGGGGTTTCGTGGTGGATTGTAACTCCAGAAAAATTGTACAAACTTAGCGCGTGGATGCTTTTGTCGCATGAAAGTTACGTTAGATTGATCAAAATCTTCTTGACTACCAAATTCAGCAGCCTCTTCATACCAAACCGCTATGATGTTTCCGATATCATTGGATTTTAACTTTTGAAAATCATCTTGGCCATAAAAGTAAAATGTCGATCCTGTTTTTTTGTGAATGATCTGAAAAGGGCTTACTGTTTTCTTGAATTGATTATCTAACCCGAATAGATTCAGAGCCCACCAAATCTTATTAAATACGCTATCTCTTATGGTATTGGCTACTTTACGGATAACAACGACATTTGCTGTCTCTCCAGCTTTCAGATACCTTAGAAGCATATAGACAAGCTTCAGAGCGATCACGGATGATTTAAAAGAGTTACGACCGCCTTTCAAAACATTGTAAGGTAAGTTAGATATCCATACAGGCTTAAAATGAGGGTTTACATTTTTCTGTACTTTAAAGGTCATCTGTCGTGCCCTCCACCTCGTCTGCCCATTCATCTACGATGTAAATAGGAGTATCTGTAAGCTTGTTAGCCTCTGTACGCTCTTTATTATCCATTTTAAGCGACTTGATGCGCTCTTTTTGTTCTTGGATGTCGTATTTGTCCTTAGTATTTGTTAGCTTGATGATATTCTCTGTAGCTTTCTGATTGCCTTTTACTGCCTGTTGAAACGTCGCAAAGGCCAGCAAAGCCTCATTATTTCCATTCATACCCATTTCTTCAAGCTGTTTCTTAATTTTGCTATCTGTCACATCTAATGCTAACAGAGTCTCAAATGCTTTTTTTAAATCAGCTTTTTTTCTCCTTGCTATGCCAGATGCTTTACCTCCTTTTCTTTGAAGTTCTTTCTGTTCCTCCAAACTTCGTTTGTTCATAGGAGTTAAATTTTTAGTTCCATCCCTAGGCAATACCTGACCTCCTTTCAAACAAAAAAATCACAAGTAATATTACTCATGATTTCATTTTATTTTACATAAAGGGGGATGTTTTACGCTATTTCTAATAGCTTTTCGATCTTGTCTAGCAAGTCTCTATATTTTGCATTGTCATTTTCGTTATTGACAAGATATTCATTTGCAACGATGTTTAGTGATTGGTAGAGGCCGCCCATGATACCAGATTGTTCATCAGTCAACTCATCTTGTTGTGAGTACTTATCATAATACATCTTACAATTATCATATATGCGTTCATTTAATTTATCATACAAATCTATCATTTCCTATTCCTCCTATCTATTATTTTGTCTATATTCCCTTTAAAGGCCCTTATTTCAGCCTCCCAGTGATTTATATATTCTGTGTCTCTGCCAGTTTTCTTAGCTGTCTTTATTTTATCATAATGTTTATTGATTTGCTTTTGATAACTAGCAATGGCTTTTCGCTTGTTTTTAGGCACGCCTGACAAATTTAGTTTTGCTCCTCTGCCTCCCATGCGATCCTCCTGTTATCTCTTGGCGGTGTGATGTTCGTTAAAGTGTTTATCCCAACGTTTTTTCATTTTTCCATGCGTTTGTGAAACGGCACTTACACCTGTTTTTTGTCGTTGTTTAAGTCTAAAAGAGCTTGCGCGTACCATGTGACTTTCACCCTGTGTCCTCACTATACGATTATCCTTTGTGTCGTAATTGATAGTCTTTTTCAATCCGATTGATTTTCTATGCTCTCTCTTTTCTCTTCTACTCTTCATCAATTTCTTTTTAAGTTTGATTTGTATCGGAGTTAATTTTTTATCTGAGTCTGATTTACCTTGTCTTAGATTTGTTTTTCCTTTTGATAACCTTGCACCTCTACCGCCCATTGTTCTTCATCCTTTCTGTTGTTGCATTGTCAAAATAGACAACCTCAATATCTTTATAGTCATAATCAACCTTGCCACCATAAACTATGATCTTTGTAGGTGATAACCGCTTGATCATTTCATTCATGCCATCGATCCAGATTTCAAATTGTTCTTTATCTTGCTTCACTCCGATTGTGCTAACCGCTAAAGTGGCATTTTGAGGTAGCCCATCAAAGCAAAAATCAAAACTATCCTTAGTTGACCATGATACGGTTGGAATAACTGTAATGCCGTAATCTTGCATGATTTGCCCTATCAATCTAGATCTGTAAATATTCCATACTTGCATTGCCATAGGCATATCTAGATATAAGCTAAAATCTGGCGTTAGAGCACAATCGAAATCTATTAATTTCTCGATATAAAACTCTGGCCTCTGCCATATTCTTTCAAATTGATAGTCATCCAAGAAGAAATGCACACCTTTAGTTGTATCTGGTTTATTCAAAACATAATTAAACCCTTGTAAATCAGCTGGCACATGATCCACGCCATCTAAAACAGGCATATCATATTTACCTTCTGTACGATCAGGATCATAATTAAAAAGATTGTACTGATTAATGGTTGTCTCTCTGTGAAAATCCTCTGATTCTTCCTCTACTTGTTCTTGTTCTGGATCGGCTATGCCAAAATCTAGACCTGAGATCGATAACTCAAACCCGAACTTGCTCATGTCAATTGTCTTAAATTCAGCAAGTTCTATATCTAAAAGCTCTTTATCCCATGTCGAGTATTCTGCCACTCGATTATCTGCTATCCTGTATGCTTTTATTTGCTCATCTGATAAGCCGACAGCGCGTGCGATTGGTATTTTATCAATACCTAAAGACAATGCGGCCTTGAGTCTAGTGTGGCCTGTAATGATGATATTGTTATCATCCACCAAAATAGGCTGCTGAAACCCAAACTCTTTTATTGATTCAGCTAGTTTTTCGGTTGCTTCTCCGTCGTTGTGCCTGGCGTTTCTGTAATACGGTTTTACAGTGCCAATATCGACATATTCTATCTGTAATTGATCCATGTTTTTCCCTTTTAAAAAAATCCTGTATATCTTGATTATAGATACACAGGTCAGGGGATTTTTACGGTTATTTTAACAATGGGATATGTTTGTAAGTTGATACAAAATATTTATCAAACCATCTGTTAATGTGAGAATATGCTGAACTTGGGCTTAAATAGAGGATTTTTTGACAAGCTCCGATCACGTTCAAACTCTCGTAAACATATACTTCTTTTATTGTCTTCAGCATTTTTCGATCTGATATTTTGATATATTCATCTGTTACTGATTTTAAATTGACTAGAAATACAGATTGTTCAACATCGTTTTCTAGAAATGCCTCGTGTATTTTTTGTTCCAGGATCGTTTTCTTTGGATTTTTCTTATCCCTCAAAAAATACCACTTGAGCCAGTTGATCTCCCTGCGATGTATGACAGATAGACGCTCTATTTTCTTTTTAGTCATTCACTTCAATCCTCATCAACTTTCTAATGCACAAATTCGTTAACTAGGTCGTGAATAAAAAACTTCCAATCAGACTCTCTAAATGTCAAGAAACGATCTGCAGTAAGATTTCTAAGCCTTTTATAAAAGAGTATCTTTAGTTGGATTGACTCACCAACAGTAAGATAGATACCAGGGAAGCGATGTACAGAATGTACTCTATTTCCATATCCCGAAATATCTAAATGTATTAACATTTCTGGATATGAACGCCCTGTACTAGCTTCAACTCCGAGATCAACCTTGATCTCATTTACAATTGGAATATTGTTTAAAATTGGTTGTGCATAAAATATTGGCAATGGAGTTTCTTTCTTTTTTCTTCCCATATATGGATATTTATAAGGTTTCATTCTCCACCTCCTCAAAATAACTATGAAATTTACTTAAATTGACAATAGCGACCTCTTCGACAAAATGTTTTTCGATATCGAAGTCTGGATCATTTTTCCCAAACTCTTTTTTTATGGCTTTTTCAGCCAGTGAGGGTAAAGCGAATATACTTGCTCCGTTTTTTAAGGCAAGCGCTTGACCGCTTTTATTCACTATTCGATAGCCTATATCAAAAGGTCTGATTTTTTCTGGGATTTTTATGCATTTATTTTGATTCTTCATTCCTTCTTCAAGCGTTTGTGCCATCACTCCACCTCCTCAACCTCAATACCATCACAATCGAACACCCAGCCAAAACCTAACTCTTCGAGATTGGTTTTCGTGAAATTAGATCTGAAACTCGGACTAAAATGAGGGCCTGTTTCATCATTACATAAGTACTGTTTAGTAGCTTTTACTTTAACTGTATACCGCTTCTCCTTCTCGACCTCGTAGCCATAAACAAACGCTAAATGCAAATTTCTGAGATTATCTTCTTCAGCATGTACCCAATCATAAATTTCACTTGATACTGAGTCGTAATTTAACCCAAACAGGCCATCTCTTAGTTTGCTAAGCCACTCCGCCACAGTTTCCGGTAAGACGGGTTTTGGTTGATCATCCAATTGTTGTATATTTTTTATAACTTTTTCCGTGCTGACATGTTCAGAAAAATTATTAATCCGCTCATACATACTAATCAACTCCTGCTTATTCATTTTCTACCTCTCCTAAAAATTCTATAAAATCTCTTTCACAATCAATACACACGCTTGTTTTTTGTATATTTTCATAATCAGATGACTCATCTGAGCGTTCATTGCCACATTCCAAGCATTTAACTTTTGATTTGTTCATTTTTGGGATTCCTCTATATCAAAAGTGAGTTTATAACATCCTTTTTCTCCACTTAAACCACCATACACGAAAGATAACTTTTTAATTACCTTGTGATTGTCATCTGTCCAAATACCAGCGTCTGTCATGCCATCTATGATAGCTTTTACTGTTGGATATAGATTAGGAGGATCTAGCTTTGATTTTGTAGGGCTATAAACAGTAACTGTTACTTCGCAAGGATTAGAGGGGCTAAATGCGCCCCTTGTTTTATCCTTGGAGTCAAAGTGTGCCAGTAAGCAAAAGCTCTAATGCGCTTAGTAACTTTGGCTTTATCTGTTTGATGCTGCCTGTCATTACTATTGATAACCATGTTTAGGGATTTTAGCTTAGTATTTCTTGGTAAAGAAAACTCAAATTTCATAATACATAATCCTTAATCCTTAATATTTGACTCATTATCTATATACAATTCTACTCCATCTATGGTAATGGTATTACTTTTTTTAAAACTGACATTCCTAGTTACTGACCGACAGTTGAAGATAATTGTCTTACCAGAGAATTTTACAATTCCAACGCCATTAATAAGATTTCCTCTATGCTTATTTATCAGCTTATGAAAATAGTGCTTATTGAATAAATTTTTAATCCATTTCATCTAACTACCTCTCCGTTTTAAATAGTCAGGGATCTCATCCCCCACACTCAAGCTGTCATACTGTTCTTTATTCACAAGAAACTTGCCATAAGCTCCAATTGTGACAGTGTAATGGCCATTTATAATCGCTTTTTCTGTTATGGTTCCGATCATTTCACCACCATAATTATCTACTTGATGGATGATCACTTTGTTTTTATTAGCAAATTTCAGTGAATCCTGAGTAGTCACAAGTTGTTTTTCAAGTTCCTTGATTTTTGCGTCATATTGGACTTTTGTAAAAATAAATCCAACAGCAAAACTAATGACTAATAAAGATACAAATATATGGAGCTGTATTTTGATATTATTTTTCATTTTTTCTCCAAAATTAAGATAAAACAGTGATATGTTTTTCTCCAGAAAGTTCTTTTTTGAGATAATCCGCTATCCTGCTCACTGCATCAGATACCCAACGTTTCCCATCTGCTTCAAACAGGGCCATTTGTCCATTTTTATCAATTCTAAATACAAATTTACTTGATGGTTGTTCAACTTCTGTAAATGTTCGATATGGTCGCAAATCTACTGGATTAGGAACCTTACCTTTAGCAAGACTTGCTACCCCTGTTTTAACTGTTGCGACCTGTGATACTCCGTTGTCTTCAATCTCTGCGCCATTCTCGATTTTTAAAGCACTTGCAAATTCAAGTAATGCGCCTCGATCATTTCCATCAATAAAGTTTGACTGCAGCATGATATTAAATTGTTCTGATGATAAAAATCGTCCAAATGTAAGCTCAGGGATCCGTGCTTTGACATCAACAAGCAATGTACGATGTTCAAATTCATCATCTTCTGACCACACACAAACCTCATCATTTTTCTCAACCACTACGATCAATCTTTGATCTTTCAATTGGTTTAGATCTGTCTTGAGATAGTCAACAAGGCTAGTTAAAGTTGATAGTTCTAGAGTTTGTGGATAACGTTTTGGATTTAGTTCAGTTAGACTAAATTTTCTAGAATCGTAATATTCTGTTCCGTCAGATGATTCTAAAATTTCTTTACCACATTCTCTTAATTCTACTGCATACTCTAATGCCTCTTTAATACCTTCAGTTGTCATATTAGTTACCTACTTTCTTTTTGAAATCAATGATATCAGTGGATGTTTTTTCTTGCTCTTCAACTTCTTCTACTGGTTGCCCGATGTCAGTTCTTAATTGTGCATCGTCATCAAAATACATTTGTCCAGGTACGCTGCTTCTAAGCTCGTTAGCATGTACCATCCCTGTATCATAATCACGACCCACAAGTATTGTTGTAGCTACCGCATTTTGAGGCGCTAACTTAGATTTTACATCCATTATCGTATCGACAACTGTACGCTCATCATTAGATGACATCTTCAGTGTAATTGTGATTGTCCGTTTTGCTTTTGCATCTGTATTAAGATCTAAGATGTTGTTAAACACCTTCTCTAGTTCGAGATCAAGCTTTTCTTGTAATCCACCCTCTGCAATATGCGATAGGTCTAATCCTATTAATTTTTTATCCATTTTATCCTCCTACTTCAAAAGGCTTAGCAGCTGTTTCAATTTCTCTTTATCTTCAATCAAAGATTGATATACATCTTGTTTGATCAAAATGTAACCTGATAAATCTTGACCTGTTGGCACTTCTTCATCAATCAGCAATTCCAATTGTTCAGATGATCCACTTTCATCATCAGATGATTTTCCGTTTTTCTTGTTTTTCTTGAAGGTGTTAACAACCACCTCGATATCATCTTCATCACTCAAGAATGTTGATACTGGACATTTCAGAATTTCTGCAAACCGCTCTATATCTAGAGTTGTGGGATCAGTCACATTTCTCTCAATGTCACTGATCCTATTTTGCGAGATATCCAAAAGAGGGGCCAAGTCATACTGGGTTAGTCCAGCATCTTTTCGCATTGATCTTAGCTTTGCTCCATCAAATACTTTCATCTGAACACCTCCTGACCTGTTGTGTACCATTTGTTTTGAATCACATGGCTAGCGATTTCAATTTGTGTATTAGGGTTTTGATAATACTCCACTCGCTCTTTGTATTTGCGGATAGCAATCTTTGCGACTGCTGTAATTAATCCAGCCCATGTCGTGGTAAGTGCTGCCACTAAAATTAAAATAAATTCAAATTGTGTCATTTTGTTTTTCCTTTTCAAATTGGTTTAGTACTGTCTGAAATATCTCCAAAAGTAACCTTTGAGGTATATTAGACCGTTCGTTGTATGATTTTGAAAAATTACCCCATTCAACCTCTGCTGGTTTCTTCTCATTGTTGAGATTTAGAAAAAGGTTGCTTGCAAATTTAGTCGGTTTTTGCAAAGGGTAATCATAGTTGTTGTACCTTGTCGGGTTTTTATAGGGTAATGGAAAGCCTATAATAGTTTCTATATACTTCCATAATCTCCCTGTTGCTGGATTTTCAACAATCCAATACTTCGGCTTGTACCTCTTTATGATTTCGATAGTGTTAAAAGCGCATAGCTCACCATTGACTCGTTTCATAAATTGTCTATCATACCGATAATTATTGTATGCCTCCTCATAATCTTTGTTTGCCCTTATGGTAAACATGCTAGGCGGTATTTGTGGATCAAACAAGCTATCTGATAGATCTTCCTGTTTCCAACAAGCATTACCATTAGCAATTGCACTAGCATTAGACCAACTTTCACAAGGTGGACTAGCTATAATCAAATCTGGATGTGGTAGCTTATCAAGTGTATCAAATAGCTTGTTATCTCCAAATAATCGTGAGTAATCAGCAAGATTGAGGGGGATAAAATGATTGTTCTTGTTTTCTATATCAATGCCTATTGGATATACTTCAATATTCGCCCCCCCCGAACTATTAAGCGTGTTAATAGCTTTGGTGTATGATCCGTTTCCACTGTCAAACAATGCCCAAACGGTCATTTTTTTATCTGACATCGATACCTCCTAAAGTGGTAATTCATTCTGGTCCTCCCACTTTACAATCCCTGATATAACACAATTCCTATTTACACGGCTTGCAAGTGTTTCAGCGTTGTAAATTCCGTGACTCGTTTCTATGTATATGTCATATACATTTTTTATCTGGACAATAGTGTGAAAATCCCCATTATTGAGGACTTTCACAAAATCGCCTGGCTTAATATCTGATTTTTTCATATTTAGACTCCGATAGTTTTTTAAAACGGTAAATCATCATCTGAAATATCCATAGGGTTTGAGTTACCAAATGGAGACTGATAACCTCCTGCAAACTCAGACTGTGGAGATCCTCCTGGATAGAAAGTGCCACCCTGTGAGTTGTTTCCATTTTGGAAACTGTTGCCTTGCCCTTGTCCGTGCTGACTGTTGCGACTTTCTAGCAATTGGAAATTATTTGCAACTACTTCTGTGACATAGACGCGCTGCCCTTGCTGATTTTCGTAATTCCTAGTCTGGATAGATCCAGAGATCCCGATCAGCGAGCCTTTTTTAGCCCAATTAGCAAGATTCTCTGCTTGCTGACGCCAGATAACGGCATTAATAAAATCCGCCTCACGTTCACCCGCCTCATTCTTAAATGGTCGGTTAACAGCCAGAGTAAATGTAGCAACAGCTATATTTGAATTTGTATACCTAAGCTCTGCATCTCTTGTCATTCTACCGACTAGCACAACGTTATTTATCATTTTTTATCTCCTCTACCTCAATTACAAGTATTGATCTATCACCAGAGCAGAATGAACTCATAAATCTATAGAAATTTACAGCTGCCATATATTCATTTTGTGCCTCTGTCTCATACCCGATATCTATGGTTTGGTCTGGTGATAAAGTGTGTTGAGTAGCTTGGCCAGATACATAATAAGTCTTACGTTCATTTTCCACCTTCCAGATCCTCCTGCTTAACAAACACTCCATCAACCATTTTTCCTGTGCGGTCTTTTATCTCATTCCATGCAACCTCAAAACAATTTTTAAGAGTTGTTTTTTCGTTGATTGCGACTCTGGAGATATAAATTACTAAATTCCTGATATGGAATCGAATCATTGCATTTGTATTTAGACTTGGATTTTGCAAGTAATCAACCATGAGTTTAGCAAGCATTCCGATTTCTTCTGTACCGTATAGCAGCAAAATATCTGTGTGAGTTTCATCTGCTTCATAAGTCGAGCGGTTATTTTGGGATGGATCAAGTATGATCTCTGATTTTTCAAAATTCATTTGTTGGGATAGGATGGTTAGAACAACCATCACATCCCCAATACTATCTATGATTTTCTCTTGATTAGACTTTGCCTCTCCAGCATTTAGCTCTCCCCACTCTTCGCTGAGCTTTTGCATCTGTTTAATAGGGCTAGCCTTGTCTAATCCTCTATCCATAGACCATTTTTTTACATTCTTAATTAAATCAGTCAAAGACACTTATAATTCCTCCATTTAATTCTTGTTCAATTTTGCCCTCGTACAATGTTTCAAATTTTATTTGATTTGAGTTTAGCCAATCTTTTAACAACTTCGCTTGTTGAAGTCCTCCAGGAAAAGTTACTCTCAAATCAAAGCTAACCGCTTCAATAGAGCTAAATTCTGGCGCGTCAGACACGTTTTCTTCAACCTCTTGGGTATTTGTTCCATCTTCTAAAATCTCGCCTGTTTCGGCGTCTATAGCCTTGATATTAGCGTTAGCCTGTTCTTGTGCTAGTCGCTCAATTTCTGCCTTACGTTCTGCCTCTGCTTTAGCTTGCGCCTCCTGTTGTTCTTTGCGCAAAATAACGGCATCTCGATCTGATTTCATCATCTTGAGGATATCAACAAGGCTCTTACCGTCTTCTAGATGTCTGATATAGCCATCTGCTGGTAAGTCGTAATCATTTGCTTGATCTAAAATAGCCTGCTTGTTTGCTTTGAGCTCTTCAAGAGCATCAAACTCAGCTAATACCAGAGCATCAATTTCATCAAGTGCTGACTTCTTGAGTTCAAATTTTCCAGTTTTGAAATATTTTTTCAGGCTGTAATCATCATAGTGATCTTCAAATGTGGACTTCTCTATGCCAGCTGTTGCGCATTTTTCTTCAAAAGTAGCTCTGACGATATCCACGCGCAACAATCTCTCATGCTCATCAATAGCATCTCGTCCATCACGTAATTTATCAATCAATTCTTCTAATGGTTTTAAGGATTTATCAAAACGATTCTTGAAATCATCTAATGGTTGATTGAAATTGCTTGAAATTGCTTTACGTCGCGTTTCTAGTCTGTCGTATAATCCTTTGTAAACTGTGATGTTCTCCTTGATTGTGCCGTAATTTTCAGCGCTCATTTCAAACTCAGCAAATGTAGACAATGCCTTTTGGATTTCTTTATCAAAAGCATCAAAATCAAATTCAATCTTTGCTGGTGTTAGGATTGGCATCATATTTTGTAATGTGTTGTTAGTTACATCTTTCATTTACTCAACGCCTCCAAAAAATCTAAAAGTCCAGATTGGCCATTGCGTTTTTTAGGTTCTGGAGCATCTGATCCATCAAGCAATTTGATCTCATGTGTTGCTTCAACAACAACAATATGACATCCAAACGATTCTGCTAATGCAGCGATTTCTTCTTCCTGAGCTTCATAAGCATCATAGTCTAAAATTAAGGCGTCCTGCATATCATCACACAGACCAACTTTGTAAGCTAAGCGCTTGTCGTTGTGCTTGTATTCTGACACAAAATGTCCATTTTCTTTGTTTTGCAATGCGATAAATTTTTTAGTTTGTTTCATGTTATTTTCTCTTTTCTATTTTTTATAAATTATTAAAGTTTTGACCTTGAGCTTTAGCAATTTGACTGTTTAGATAGCTCATAACTGTTTCAAAGTGCTCTTCTGGTATGTCGTGAAAATCACGTATTTTGAAATGTTGTAATACATAGTTTGCAACTTGATCAAAATTAGCATTTTTCAGTTGGGCCCAAATACGAACTTTGCCATAAACTTCTTTATATTGATCATTACTAATCAAATCAGATTGATTTTGCTTGTTTTCTGGTTCTTGTTTTTGATTTTGATTTGATGTTTGCTGTTGATCCTCACTTACTGGTAAATCATCCACATCTTTCTCACCAATTGCAAACAAACCCTGTAATGCGTATTTTCTGGCATATGAGCTAACAGCACCTGTCCACTGTGGCTCTTGCATCTGCTTAATTTGTCCTTTTTGTGTATTAAATACAGGTACTGGACTTAATTCAGAGTATGCTGTTGATTGGTATTTCTCATTTGTTTCATCATTGAAAGCTACTGCTGTTGCTTTGACAAATATTTTTCCTGCAAGCTCAATGAGTTCATCAGTTACGATCACAGACCAATCACTTTTTAATTCTTTAAAAGTCGTATAGATATCTTCAGCATTTCTAAATGCGTATTTAACATCTTTAGACTTCTTCTTCTCTAGTTGCATTTTTTGTTGCAACTCTGGAAAACTTAATTCCGCCATGGTTACACCTCGATTTTTTTGTTAATAAAATGAATTACAGAAACACCTGCTAAATCAGCAATTTTTAACATGGTTGGTAATTTAGGTGCATTTCGCATGTGTTCCCAATTACAAATCACTGCTTTTGATGCTCCAAATCGTTTCGCAAACTGCTCTAAGGTTTCCCCTAATGATAATCTTGTTAATTTAATATTTTCCGCAATGTTTCTTTTTTCTGTTTCTGAATACAATGCCATTTATACCCTCCTTTATTTATTTTTAGTACAACTTGTTATCCATTAGTATTTATTTTCAATTAGTGCCGTAGGCTTAATTGTTTTATATTAATACTTGTTTAATATTAGTATTTATTAGTGGTTAGTTATCAACTTTTGTAAATACATTTTTTGTAAATACATCTTTTGTAACTTCAACTTTTGTAAAATACATTTTTGTAAAAACCGCAAAATGTAAATATTGGTTAGTTATCAACAGTTTTATCATTTTCTGTGGATAACTCAGCCTCAAGCCTTTTTCTCATTAGCTCAAACTGAAAATCTGTAATCGGCATATCTTGAGCAAAGATATATGTCTGTACACCTCTAGCACGCCCTTTACTATGTTTGATCACTCTTATATATCCAGCTTCAACTAATTCTTTATAGGCTTTTCTGTGAGTC
>ERZ772977.1131-NODE-1131-length-14505-cov-10.509965_pt1 | contig 14505 bp, 10 predicted proteins | sample MGYA00511131_ERZ772977 | MGnify/ENA primary metagenome ERZ772977 (study PRJEB29015, sample SAMEA2737935) | human oral metagenome | biome: human oral; feature: human-associated habitat; material: dental | place: China | collected 2151 ...
GGCTCAAAACGAGGTATTTGTTTCTAGCCCAGAGTTGTTGGCACTGGGATTTTTGGTTAATTTGTTCCATCTTTCTCCTTGTTTTCTATCCGTTTCCAGGAAATATGGAAACAAAGTTGTATCTAAAAAATGAGCGAATCGATTACACCATCACCCTTTAAAGTTTTTCAAAAACTCTTTGAGTTCGTCATCGGCTTCTGGTGTGGTTCCGTGGAGTTGACCGAGCATTTCAAGCAATGAAGCTGTTTGACTTTCGATAGCTTTATTTATCTCGTTAATTTTGCTGACGATGTCTGTCAGCGGCTCGACTTCTTCTTCCTCAAAGGTGTCTACATAGCGAGGGATATTGAGGTTGTAGTCATTTTCAACAATTTCTTCATAGCTTGCCAGATGGGCAAACTTATCAATCTCCTCACGTGACTTGTAGGCTTCCAGAATCTTCTCGATATGAGCATCCGTCATGATATTCTGGTTTTTACCCTTATCAAACTCCTTAGAAGCATCGATAAAGTAGACATCACGATTGGTACGATTCTTTTTGAGAATGATGACCGTGGTCGGAATGCTGGTATTAAAGAAGATATTGGCAGGAAGACCGATAACTGTGTCAATAGCGCCTTCTTCTAACAAGGCCTTACGAATGGTCCCTTCCGCATTACCACGGAAAAGAACACCGTGGGGAAGGACGATAGCCATGACGCCATTATCTTGCTTGAGGTGGTAATATCCATGCAAGAGGAAGGCAAAGTCAGCCTTGGACTGGGGTGCCAGTTTCCCAAAAGGAGAGAAACGAGGATCATTCAAGAAGCCAGAACTTGCTGACCACTTGGCAGAGTATGGAGGGTTCATGAGAACCCCATCAAAGTTGGTTGGTTCTTGAGTCGGCCAGTCTTCATCCAAGGTATCGGCATTGTGAAGGAATTGGTTCTCAACTGGAACCCCGTGTAGAATCATGTTCATCCGAGCCAAGTTATAAGTCGAGGTATTGAGCTCCTGACCGAAGTAGACCACCGTCTGCGGTTTATGAGAGTATTTCTTGGCATTGAGTAAGAGAGAGCCAGACCCCATGGTCGCATCATAGATGGTAAAGCCTTGCTGGTCCTCACGACCCAAAAAGGCAATCTGAGTCATGAGCTTGGCAACAGGTTGAGGCGTATAGAATTCACCAGCTTTCTTACCCGAGTCAGTCGCAAACTGACCGATCAGATACTCATAGGCATCCCCCAGCATATCACCCGCATGACCAGCCACATCTAGCACAGCCAACTCCTTCATAACTGCCGCCACCGTTTGGTTTTGCTTTTGCGGAGTTGCTCCTAGCTTTTTAGAGTAGAGGTCGATATCTTCAAAGAGATTTTCATAGAGGTCGTCACTCTGCTCGATATCACGAAAACCCTGAGCCAGATCTTCCAGCTGGAAAGTTCCCTCATTAACACGTGCTACCAGAGCCGTAAAGGTCAGGTCTGGCTTGATACTATAGTTGAGTTCGTCCTTCATAACCGTGAGGAGATCCTCGTGAGTGTCCGCATCCTCATAGTAGTTGCGATAGACCTCAAGGGCAGTCTCAAGACTATCTGTCCCCTCTTCCATGGTCTCTGCCACGAAAAAGAGCATCTTGTCTGATAGATACTTATAAAAGACCATGCCCAAAAGATAGGACTTGTAGTCGTTGGCATCCATCTTAGAGCGGAGAACATCCGCTGAGTTCCACAGGGCTTGGTAGAGCGACTGGGAAGTTTGTGTTGTTTCCATAGTGTTTCTTTCTAAGTTTTGCAATTTATTTTTAAACAAGCAATCATTTATAACAAATCACTTCATTTTCAATCGTTCGAATCAAATCAAAAGGAATAGAAGAGACTGGAAGTTGATAAACGATATTTTTTCGAGGGTTATAAAATCCAAGATTTTCGATAGAAAGGAAGTCAGGGTCAAAGGAATGTAAACCCATGATATAGTATACAAGGACTTGTAGTGTATGGTCTTTATTAGGAGCTGTTTTAGTCACCTTAAAATCCCATAATGTATCCTTGGTTAGAAAATCTCCATCCCCCTTATCAATCGTATCTGTATAGCCTCCCAAAAAGTTAAAGCCAACTTTTACTAAAGGACCATAGAGGTCGAAAAAGCAAAGACTTCGTTCCACCATGATGCGAATATTTTCTATCGTTTCGGCATCCACTGTAATTTCCTCAAAAGGCTTATAATACTGTTTCCCCGCACGAAAAACGACATCAAAAGAAACCAAACGACAAGCACTTTCTATCGATAAATCGTCCAATCCTGTCACCAAATCGAGCAGTGCTTCTGCTAGGTCTCCCATGTTAACCCTATGAGCCCCCAAGAGAGAAATTCTGAAAGCATCACGGGCTTCTGCCCCTTTAATAAATCGAGTCAAGTAGTCCACACAAATCCCCACTAAACTAGGAGATACAGACTCTACAGGATGCAGAACTCTGTGGTCTTCGAACTGCTCAACTGAAAATAACTTGATGGGCAGATAACCACCTCGAGGTTGGTTAATTTCTTTGATACGTTGTGTTACAGATACCATGGTAACTCCTTTATGTATACAAATATACTAGCGTCGATAAATCTTAATCGGTATTCTTTTAATTTAGTAAACAATTACCTTAGTTTTGGCTTTCTTCTTGGCTTTTTGGAGCTTGCTTCAATTTTATCAGCATTTTTCTTGTTTTCTAACAATTCATTATAAGCCGTCTTATCAATTATCGTCTTGATTAGTTTATCAAGTTCTGTATTTTCTGAGTAGTCAGCTGGAACAAAATAATCGATACGATTATCCTGAGTCATTTTGTGAACTTTCCTTCTGTCATTGGTTTTTGGATTGAATACACCGATAGAGTAGCCACCTCTTGTTTTGACTAGCTTCATACATGGAATATCTGTATCACTATCCCCTAAGTAAACCATATTTCTAAAAGGAACTCGTAAATCACTTTCAGCAAAAAAATCGTTCACTGCATCGTCATTGACATCTAAAATACCTTTGGTAATTCTAAAAAGAAATTGAGTCTTATTGGTGTAGTTAACAACTTGAGCAGGCCATACTGCGACACCCTTTTCATCACAATAAAAAGAAGTTGCATAAATTTTCTTAAAAGCACCATTTTTAGCTATTGATGTTCCCTCTATCATTTCTTTCAAACCAGATGAAATGATATAATGCTCTACAATAACTCCGTTTTCTTCACCATATTTTCGAATACGCTCAAACCAGTCTTCGACTCCTGGAAAAAGTTCAACCACTGAACCAAACTTGGCTAACTCTGTCTTTGTAAATAGGACTTTCCCTTCAGATTCTGTTTTCATCGTAAACATATAGGCAAGGTTCTTGTCCATATTATTAGCCTTGGCAAAACCATTGGATTTCTTCCAAAATTCACTGATTTCATACCCGAGCTTCTGTATAAATCCTTGGGCTTGCATATCATCAGGAGACAGCGTTTTATCAAAATCATAGCAAATAGCTACTACAGGTTTTTCTTCTTTCTTTAGAGTTTCTGATTTTACTTTTGACATTTTACTGCACTCCTTTTAAATAAACATATCCTGTAAGAGTTTCTTCTTCAGTGTTTCTAACTGAGTAATTTTTTCTTGGTGAGAATTGATGAGGTTATCGAGGTTAGAGAAATAGGAGCCGATGGCTTGTTGTTCTTTAAAGTTTGGAAATACGAATTTTAAACTAGAAAAATCTTTAAAACTGATACTTTTCCCATCTCGAATTCCATAAGTGACTGTTTCTAGTCGTTTTATAAAATCTCTTGAAGTTAATATTGAATTCCAAAAATCTGGTAAATTATTTTCTTTATCAATAAAATCTATAATTGTATATGCAGGTGAAGTTATTCCTTCTAATTTAGATAAAGCAAAACCTCCCTGAAAAGAACGTAAATGAATCACAAATTGACCTGGTTTGACTACCTTGTAATTATTGAGAGTAGCTTCATCATACTTAATATCAATACCTATTTCATCTCTCAAAACCATACCATCAATTTGAGATGCTGACAACACAGGCAACGAAGCTTTATTTTTCTTAGATACGGATTTAAAAATTTCATCTGCTCGTTTAATTTCCCATTCACCTTCAAATCCATCCAAACGAATCTCAGGAACAGTCTGCCCAGCTTTGGGAAACATCTTGGAGAGCATGGTCGCCTTGAGAGATCGGTAACTGGTCAGATTATCCTTGTAGCTAGACAGAAGGTCGTCGAGGGTGCGGAAGAGAGAGCCGATGGCGGATTGTTCGTCAACTGTAGGGAAGTCCATCTTAAAGTTTTTCATCTCTGAAGCTAAAATATGCTTAATAGTATTACCTGTAGAAATTAAATCAAGTTCTTTCCTCTTATCGTTAGATTGAAATTGATAATTTAAAAAATGCGGATTTACTTCTTTTTTATAATCAGTAAAAACTATCAAAGCATGAGCAGCGGTGTTATTTAATTCTTCAGGAATAACAGCTGTGTGACCTACATGACCAGATTGTACCATTACAATATCATTTGTTTTCAACCACTTATCTCTTTGTTTTTCATAAAATTCATCATTTATGAAAATCTGAGAAATATAATTAATTTTGCCATTTTTGACATTATTAGATTCTAGATAAAACTTACCTTTCTCAACATAATAAGGTGTTGCAGTTCCGACAAAAGCATTTCTTATAGTTCCGAAAATATTTTTTAATTTTTCTACATCCCATCCATCTTCATAATTTTGAAACCTAATTTGTGGCATATTCTTTTTTCTGTTCAATGGTTACTCCTCAATCATCTTCAATTTTTCCCTTTTTTAAATTTAATAATTACAAATAAAAGTAAAAAAGATAGTGTTAAAACTCCAGAATAACAGATAAAACTTCTATTAAAAGTAAATAATTTTAAAAACAGTATAGCGACAATCCATAGCATGAACAAAATATATCTAAAATCAAGACAAGGTGATTTTATTTTTTCTTCAAAATCCCCATCATCAAACATTAAGCTGTTTGTATAGAATAATTTTAATTTTATATATTCATCTTGATTTTTCCTCATCTCTAAAATGTAAATAATTAATACAAATACAAGAGCAAAAATTAACATGATTAACAGTAACTCTGTTTTTTGACTATCTGACATTAACAACTTATAGAAGATGTCATTCCCTGAATAGTTCTTAATTTTGTCAAAAACAAGTAGTGCTAGAGCGGAAAACCAACCAATTAATTTAATATGTAACGATTGATAAATATCATTTTCTCGTTCTACAATTTTTAAAAAGTCATCTTTTAATAGAGTAACTTCATTAAAGTACCTATCTACATTAGAATTAATTATTCTTTGAAAAATACTTTTTACTGAATTTATCAAACTATTTTCTATGATAAATGACTTATTTTTTAATAGAAGCGATCTTACAATACTCAGTTTTTGTATATAGTTATCGCCATCGTCAATAATCCAATAATATAATTCTTCTAAATATTCAAGTTGTTTATCTGGAATACTATCCTCAAAACAATAATCATATGTAATTTCATTATTATCTATGAATAGTTTAAATTTGAATAAATCATTTTCGTAGTTAGTAAAATTACTGAAAAATAACATCATACAAATATATTTAGTTTTTCTTACTTTGGATATTGGGCTCTTAGAATTAAAAATTGATATAGGAATATTATATAAATGCTTGTTGTTAGCGTTTATATTAATGTTATTACTACTTAATATTTTCTCTATTTTTATTATTTCATCAGATAAATTTTTCTTTTCTTCAATCCAAGTATTTTTACAATCCTTATTGATGATTCTCACATCTTTAGAAAAATCTTTTTTTTGAAAATATCTGACATTACCTTGAAATGACTCTTGATGTTCAATGTAATCTTCTAAATTAAATATTACCGATTTCAATCCCAAAGTCTGAATAGTATGTATATTTGTATTCGCATCATACTTCGCAATTCCAAAAGATTCTAATTTTTTTATTAGGGAGTTATTGCTGGGTATATTTTCTATTTCATAAGAAAGTTTATTCCAATTTGGCATAGTATTCACCTAGTTTTTGTTTAATTTCCTCAAGACATTCTTGATCAACTACAAGTGTAATTTCATCACCTGACAGTAATACCCCTCCATCTAAAATAAGTTTCTCGAAATTATCTGTCCTGATTACAGTTTCCTTAGAGATTCTAATCTCACTTTTAAAATGGTCCTTTAATACTCTCTCGTCAATTTCAAAACTGTAATCCAACTTACTAGATTTATCAGAGTAAAATTGTAATTCAAAATTTTCCACATGAGTAGAAATATCTGTTAAACCAAGATCATTTAAACAGTCAATAAGCTCACTCTTATCAAATATATTGCTGTTAAATATATATTTTTTTGATTCTCTAATAATATCATCAATATCTTCACGTCTTGATATTTCCTCAGAGAATAGTTCCTTTGACTCAATCAATTCTAACAAATCATATGTATTAATCTTTTTGTTTCTTACTTCTTGTAACCCTAAAAAGCTATCCAACCAATAATTTGCTACTTTGCGACTCTTATCTATAACTGCAATGTTATTTAATTCTGTAGATAAAACACAAACTTTATAGTAACTTTTATCCGTTCCCAGCTGACCTTCAACCTCAAATGTTTCTTTATTTGCTACAAGAGTTTTCTCTAACTTTAATAATATTAATTCCTTTTCTGTCTCTCGAACAAAAAGATAGCCGTCTCTTACATTTGATTTTCTTCTACCATTATTTTCACTACACTCTGCAAGTAACAATTTTTCAGCAAAGCATCTAATTTCAAAATTTTCTCTATCTTCACTATATGCTTTTAGAATACTACTTTCATCTTTAAATTCCGCAGAGATAGTACTATGCGATCTGCTATCACCTTCTCCAACAATTTTATTAAAAATATTTGCTATATTAAAAATCTTTTCTGGATTATCTAATAAGTCAATTTCAGTTATAGTATTAGTGATATCATATACAGCTATGGTCTTCTTCATAATTTCCACTCTCTGTCTCTATTTTTTATTTTCCAAATGGATTAACACTCTATTTTAAACATTTTAAATTGCTTTAATCAACATTAACAATATAGTCAAAACAAGATTTAAAAAAGATTTTTTTACATTGTATTCATCCATTATCTCATAATAAAATTATACCACGAATCCACCAAAAAACGCCTTTAGATAATAATATATCTAAAGACGTTTATTTTTATCCAGCTACTTGTGTAGCTTCTTCTACTTTTACTTTTTTATCCTTCTTACTTGAACCAGTCAATCGTCGTTTACTATCTCGGATTGTGTTCAGGTCTTTAAGGAGTTTGGTCAGGTGTTCCTTTTCAGGATAGGCTTCTGCGCTAGCTGCGGTATAGCGCATAAAGAGGTCATAGATACTGGTTAGTTCGGTACGGACTTGTCTGGTCTTACCAACTTCCTTGACAGACTTATGCGCACGCACCTGACTTTCCACCTTATCATATTCCTCCTGAGCACTAATCACCGCCGTCAACATAGGTGTCAGTCCTAGACTGGTAACTGCTGTCTGGTAGGGCTCTTCGCTTAGAGTTTTAAGCAGACTCTTGATTTCTGCCGTTTCCACATCATTGCTATGCTTGGTGATGTCCTTGTACTTGACAAAGACTGGCTTCAAGGTCTCATGGGCTTCTTTGAGTTTGGTCTCCTTGATCTTAGCAAATCCTCGATGAAGGGTAAAGAGACCGACTAGGGCACTGTCACGATTTCGATCGACTTCTGTCAGGTTCGTCGCCTCTTTCTTTTCTACGATAGCGAGTTGGGCTTGGAAGTCTGCTAGCTTGCTCTTGAAGGAATCGAGGTGCTTGCTATACATAGGCTCGTCCTTATGTGCCTTGGCAAAAACTTCTAGTAGTTGACCCGTATCTACCATGAGACTTTCAAACTCACGGTTGGTAAAGTTGGTGTAGCTTAGAGGGCGGATAGTGAATGTTTTTGTCATGATGATAACCTTTCTATTTAACGAATCATTTAGTTTTTTCTTTATCAAATAAAGACTGGATTAGTTCTGGAAGATAAACCTGTTTTTGATCTGTTTTTACAATGCTTCCTTGTCTAGGAGGTTGAATCAAAGGTCTATCCTTTCTTACATAGACTTGAAGCAATACACAGACCAAAAATACGAGGCCCCATAGAGGAAGGTCCGATAGGAAACTCTCCTCATTTTCTTTATCTTTCTTCATCAGATTTCTCCTTTAAGTTGATAAGACAATTCTAACAAATTGCAAAGAACTTCGAACACTCATCCGCTCAACTGTCAACTTTATCATCCCAACAGCACTTTTTCAGTCTGTTTCTTACTTTTACAGGATAAATCAGTCATTTCAGAAATAGAAAATCTCTATCTGACTAGACATACACTCCGTCTGTCAGATAGAGACTCTTACTATTTTTAGATTTTAACTTTTCTAGCTTTAGAATACATCTAAACTTTAGGAAAGATGACTATTCGAAAGCTCGAAGACCCCAAAACTTTCTCAGATAGAGTATTCGAAGCTTAGAATACTCATAAATTTATGTATTTCTTATTATTCTCAGCTTAGAATACATCTAAACTTTAGGAAGTCTATGTCTTCGAAACTTCGAAGGACTATCTCCCCACTCTGAGTGGCTCAATGACTTCTTCGACAAGTTGCTTACAGGCTTCCTTGATTTGTTTTTTATAGAGGAGGGGATTAAGGGCATCTGCCACTTCTATCTTATAGTCCTGATAGCGCTGGCTCTTGGTCAGCTGGCTCTCTCCTAGTTGTTTCTTGGCTCCCTTGCGGTAGTGCACGACATAGTAACGGAGTTCATCCTCTCCGACATACCAACGTTTGCTAAAGACTTGGATATGTTGCTGGATAACCTCCTCAATCATCTGATCCAAGATATTTGCGATAGACTGACCACGATAGCTTTCTGGATTTGCTTGGACTTCTCTCCAAAGTTCAGTGATGATTTGGGCAAGATTTGGGTTGGTCTTCTCCAGACTTTGGATATAGGTGTCCACTGCTTCTCTATCTTGAGCGCTTAGATTCTTTTCTTGACTCTGACCTTGCTCGATCAGACTTTGGATCAAGGTCAAGATATAGGCATAGTTAATCTCATCCACTTGGATAGACTCCAGCTCATAGTGAATATCAAGGGGTTCCCCATCCTCATCACCATCATCTCTTCGGCTTTTTAATTCTGCAAGGATATTTTGATAGAAGCCAAGATAGGTTTCCAATTCTTCTGCGCTTAGTCCTGTCTGGGCGTAGATTTCTTCTTCATCATACTCTTTATAAACGCGGATAGAAGCTAGGTATTTATCAAATACTTGATAGGCCTTGGCGAGCTTTCTCAACTCAGGTGTAGAAATCTGCTCGATTTGGAGTCCTTCCTCAGGATCATCGGTGATGAGATTTTGGAAATCACTGCAACTCCGTAAAAAGTTCCTCTTTTCCTCTTCCCAGCTAGGGGCTAGGACCTCGTTTTCTCCACCATTTGAGTAGAGCTTGAGGGCATTATCCACTGCTTCCTTAAAGGCTAGAGGCTTTTGGAAAGTGATGATATGACCATAGGATTTACTAGAATCAAAGATACGGTTGGTACGACTAAAGGCCTGAATCAAATCCTGTGGTTGCATGGGTTTGCGGTCGATAAAGAGGGTCGATAGACAAGGCGCATCAAATCCCGTTAAGAGACGATTGACCACGATAACTAAGTCCAACTGCTCCTTGCGATAGAGATACTTATCCTGTTTTCGAGCTAGACGGTTATTGACATCTGTATTAAAACCACGAAGATCCGCCATGGTAAAGTGAGTATCAAACTCTTGGTTATAGTCCTCTAGGACCTGCTTCATGTGGTCTTGGTTGGCTCTTGACTCTTCTTCATTCTCCGTAACGGAGTAGGTGATGGTCGCCTTTGGAAAGTCAGGAAGGACCTGCTTGACCCTCTCTGATACCTTGACTCGTGTCTGACCAGCCTTGACTCGTTTGAGTAGGTCATAGTAGGCTTGGGCTTGAGGGATGGATTTAACGGTTAGGATGGCATTGTAGGTCTTACCTACTCCCTTTTGGAAGCCTAACTGTTGGCGGGATTTATTGATAATGGCATCCAAGACTTCCAGCATATGCTCCTCATCTTCGTAGACACTATCTGGCACTTGATTTTCAGACTGATCCGTGATGAGGGTATTGCGATAGTCTACCTTAAAGCCCAAAACAGCCCCGTCATGGATGGCTTCCTTGACCGTATACTCATGGAGACGGTCTCCATACTGTTGCTGGGTGGTTTGAGCAAGGTCTCCGACCTGCTGGCGTTTATTTTCCTTAAAGATGGGTGTACCTGTAAATCCATACCAGAGGGACTGAGGGAAAAAGGCTTTAATGTCTTTTTGTGTTTGAGGTGTCACGGCACGGTGGCATTCATCCACGACAAAGGCCACTCGAAGGCCCTTGATTTTATCTGCATCTCTTTGGTAAAGTCCTTGCTCAAACTTGCGCATCATGGTAGTGATTTTCTGGATAGTGGTCACCACCACACGCTTATCATTGCTTCCTAATCGCTTGACCAAATCATGGGTATTATCCGTCTCATCAATATCAATGACATCATTGGTCGCATATGAGAGGAAGGATGATGTGGTCTGTTGGTCCAAGTCCCTGCGGTCAACGACAAAAATCGTCTTTTGGATGGATGGAATCTGGAGGAGATTCCGAGCCACCTTATAAGAAGTCAGGGTCTTCCCTGAACCGGTCGTGTGCCAGACATAGCCCGACTCCTGATGACGAGAAGCTTCTTGCACCGCTTCGATGGCATGAATCTGATAGGGGCGCAAGAGGATGAGAGCTTTCTTGCTATCATCAATGACCGAGTACTGCATGACCATCTGGTGGGCACGAGGGATGGAAAGGACATCGTGAGCAAAGCTAGTCAGGTTTGTCACAGGATGATTATCCTTATCCACCCACTTGGTTAGAAATTGCTTGTTGAGTTTATTTTCCCTAGCTGCGGCGATATAGCGTGTGTCTATCTTATTGGTCACAACAAACATCTGCAAGCTAGAGTAGATGCCACGGAATTTCCCTTCACGGTCATATTTTTTAATCTGGTGAAAAGCATCGATAAATGCTGCTTGGGAACTCTTAAGCTCGATTTGAATCATGGGTAAGCCGTTGATGAGAAGAGTAACATCCAATCTACGGTCTTGGTCCAGAGGATTTACTTTTTCTCGTTGGACTTGATTGACAACTTCGTAGCTAGACTTTCCTGCTGCGATATTGTCACGCCAAATGACTGACAAACGGATGGTGCCTAGGCTTGCATCTTCTCTTTGAACCTCGACTTTGGCAATTCCATTTTCTCCGACCAACCACTTGGCAGCATCGTAGTAGCTGATAAAGTTGAGTTGGTTTTTTATCTGGCGTTTTTCCTGCTCGGTCAAGGGATAGTCTGCTAGCAGGGCAACATTGTTTTGGGCTAGTTTCTCAAAGAAGTTCTCCCATAGTTGTTCTTCTGTTTTTAGGTCTTCTCGATAAGTCCATTGACTTTCCCCAGTTACCAGTTGGGTGATCAGTTGTTTTTCTATCTCCAGTTCTGGTTTTACTTGCATCATTCTCTCCTTTATAATGCACAATTTTACTATATTATATCATGTTTTAGATGGATTTTCCCATACGCCCCTACTCCAACTGACTTTTAACCTTCTTCTTAGTCAAGGCACGGTCGTTTTTGTTAGAGAGAGCTTGGATACGAGCTTCGAGAAGGATTTTCCGTCCGGCCTCTGTTCGTGTGTAGACGAAGTGATAACGTCCGATAGTTGGCCTCAGAAAGTCGAGGAATTTCTGTGCTTCTTCCTTGCGCTTGTCAAAAAGACTTGGCACGACATAGTAAGGTGACTGACCTTGTCGGACTTTCTCTGCCTTCAAGAGATAGCGCTGGTTATCCACTGGAGCAAAGAACTCTCCCACAGTCTGCGCAAACAGCTCCTTGTCCCTCATGCTTCCTCCCTTGAGATAGGCGAAAACCATATAATTTTCCTTGTCCTCCTCTACATGAACACGGGATTGATCGTCCGTTAGATGCCCCGAATCTAGCAGAGCCTTTCGGATCTGCTCACCCAGAGATTGCAAACGTTTATAGGGACTTTTATAACGGAGGTAGCGCCAAGATGCAAAGACCAAAAAGAGGAGACAGGCTGCTGTAAGCCACCAAACACCAATCAGTCTCAGTCTAAATAGCAAGACTAACAAATCTACTGCCAACAAGAGCAATGACATGCGAACCCATTTTAATGCATCAAGCAAGAGCATGACTGGGACCTTCTGTTTTTGAGTCGCGACTTCTGTAACTATCTCGAACTGATCCGCTACGACAAGAGCATTTTGCCATTTTTTTCTCAAGCCTGCTCGATCCTTGGAGAGACTCTTAACTCGCTCATTGTACTCACTAATTTGCTTTTTCTTAAAAGGGGGCTTTGGAAAATCCAAACGATCCAAACCGGTCTCAATACTCTCCTGATTATAGGCCAAGCCAAGAAAATGCTCCATCCGTCGCGACAAGGTCTGCAGATCCTGATTGCTCTCTGGTCTAGGCTCCTCACCAGGAAGAGTGATAAGTGCTTGCGCTTGAACGGCTACCAGATGCCAGATGTTGCTGGTCTTTTCTGGATGCCCCGGCCAGATACGAATGGCACGCCCGCGCATCTGGTTACTCAACATAAAGCTCCCCACAAAGCTTCCGAGAATTAGAGAATTAACACAAGGAGCATCCCAACCCTCTCCGAGGAGAGATTTGGTTCCGACTAGGACTTGAATCCGCCCTCGTTGAAAAAGCTCCGTCACTGTCGCTACGATTCCCTTAGCTGAGCTTGGAAAACCAACCTGCACATAATCTTTTTGATCTAAGTGACCAATAGATGAGAAACTAAGAGGAACCTGAGGCAAGAGTTCCTTCAACTCTGCTGCCACATCGGTAGGCAAAATAACGACACTACCTGACAAGACAGCCAAAGATACAGGAATCTCTTGCTCCTGAGCTTTTCGACGAATGCTTTCAAAATAAGGGAGAACCCCCAACTGAGAAATGGTCGCCTGATCATCTCCCAGATAGGTGGCAAAATCCTTGCGAATATAGTCAGCTAGTACTAACTGTCTCAGTTCCTGACCTAGACTCTCATACTCCGTCAAAAAGATATCAACAATAGCAGACAACTTCCCCAGAGATTGGGTTAAAAGCTGGTCAGAAGCCTTAGACTTAACCAGATAAACCTGACGTTTTTCCACCAACCCACGCGCCTTCAAGTCAGCCTCTAACTTTTTCCTATATCCATCTGGATCCTCATACCAATCTGGTGTCTGATAGAGTATGCTCTGCAACAGCGTCTCCAGCCAGTAAGAGGTCAATGCTGGAAGCTTCTGGGTTCCCAGTAAATTTTGTAAAGAGGGAGGAATCGTTAACCCCTGAGAATGCATATAAATCAACATAGCAGACAAGTACTTGGGATCTTCTAAGAGCAAATCAGATGAAATATCCCCTTTGAGGACCTTAGACCCTGCTACAAATGTTTGAAAATCAGGATCGACTATAAGGTGGTGAATATAGTCCCACTTAGTCTCCTCAAACCGTTTGAGACGTTCCGCCTCTTCAGCTGTTGGTGAACACATATAGACAAAATCCTGATGAGGGCAAAGAGTGTCTTCCTTGACTAGTTCAGGTACCGTGATTTCTTGGTCGATTTCCCCACACATACGGATATAGCGTTCCCAGAGTTCTGGCTCGCTGTCATATGGTGGTGTAGCTGTCAGGGAGATGACTTGCAGCGGTTCATACTGCTTGCGAAAGGCTTCCAGACTTTTCCACCATTCATTGCGCAGGTGGTGGCATTCGTCCAAACAAAGAGTCGCAACTTTCTGAGCTCTTAGGCTTGCAAGCAAATCAAACCCCACAAAATCCTCTGCTTCACCATCTTCTTGTGATTGCAGTTGGTTCATGGCACTATGAAAAGCCTGATAGGTCACAATCGTTAATGCCTTCATCTCCTTTAAGTTTTGGGAAACGAGGTCTGAAAGCCTCTGACCATCCTCTAGAAAAGCAGTTTGGATCCTATCTACCCATTGTTCGCGAATGGTGACAGTCGGAACCAAGATGAGGGCTGGATTGCCAAAACGAGCGATTAGCTCGATACCAATGGTTGTCTTCCCAGACCCTGGAGCGGCCACTAGATGAACATGGCCGTCTGCTTGATAGTCCTGAAAACGATCCAAGACCTGTTTTTGGTATTGGCGCCAGTTTCCTTTAAAGTTTAAACCTAACATGATACCCCCTCATTCTATACCGTCATTTTCTTATTCTCATTTTACCACACTTATTTCACCAGTCAGATAATCCAGATAGTTTTTCTCCTCAAAATATGGTATAGTAGAATCATACTATCTATGAGGAGTTTACATGTCACAGGATAAGCAAATGAAAGCTGTT
>ERZ772977.1137-NODE-1137-length-14423-cov-5.285913_pt1 | contig 14423 bp, 14 predicted proteins | sample MGYA00511131_ERZ772977 | MGnify/ENA primary metagenome ERZ772977 (study PRJEB29015, sample SAMEA2737935) | human oral metagenome | biome: human oral; feature: human-associated habitat; material: dental | place: China | collected 2151 ...
GATCGGCGTCTCGGCGTTGCGCGCCTCGACGCGCAGAAGCCGACGACCCTCGGGGGCGACGGTAGTGGTCACGAACCCTCCTCAGACGATGACGGCGTCCTCAGTGTATGCCAGAAGCCCTCGATCTGGGACCGAGGGCCCAGGCCGGTGACGCGAGCCGGCGTGTCCTGCGTCACCAGCGGCGCAAGACTCCCAGCGAGGGCGGCGGCGACGTCGTCGGCAAGGTCGACCGCGCGCAGGCGCGTCCCGGTCTCCGCCGCCAGCGAGGTCACGCCGGCGTCGTCGATGCCGCACGGCACGATCCGCTCCAGGTCGAAGGCGCTCAGATCCGGATCCACATTCAGGCCGATGCCGTGCATCGTGACGCCGCGCGCCACCCGCACCCGCCTCGGTCGAATCCTCCCCCGCCTGACCGCTCTCGCCCTTCTGTGCGCCTTGCTCGTCGGCGACTGGACGAACGCGTTGAAGGATATCGACTGGTTCTTCCCGCTCGTTCCCCTGTGCGTTCTCATTGCGATCAGCGTCGTTACGGTCGTTGTGAACAGCACCGTCGAGACCACGGGCAACGCCGCACTCGTCGGCACGATCCTCGATTTCGTCCAAACTTTCTGCACGTTTGCGCTCCTGCCCGCGGCGGTCATGGCCTCGGGTCTCTTCTCGTTCGCTTGGAGGGCGGTCCTGTAATGTCTGACACCACTAAGACTCCGTTCGCGCCCGCCACGCCCTCGCAGCTTGTCGGTGCCTACGTGATTGACCTGATGATCCTCGGCGCGCTTCTCGCGGCGACGTGGTTCATCTACTTCACGCCCCTGACCATCATCTTCATCACCGTCGAGGCCGTGATCGCCGCCGGGATCATGCTCGGAGCCTCTGGGCGCACCCCCGGCATGGCCGCCATGCGCGTCTGTCTCATCCGCGACGAAGATGACACACAGACACCGTCCCTCGGAGCTGCAATGGGCTACATCGCCCTCGTCGCGCTGCTCCAGATCACCTTCGTTGGTCCCCTCGCCGCGCTCGCCATGGCCCGTGACGGCCGCACCTGGCTGACGGGCCCCACCCGCACCCGCCTCGTGGACCTACGCAAGCACGCGGCCCTCGCAGCTGGCCCTGGGGCCGCAGGCATGGCCGGATACTCCGAGCATCCGCGCCCCGGCCAAGCACCCAACGGATTCGACGGCATTCACCCGGCCAGCTCGCCGGTCCAGTGGGGGGCGCCGAGCGCTCCACTCACGCCCGTGCCGCAGGCTGGGCCCGACTTCTCCGCTCCGGGACGACGCGCCAACGACCCCTACGCGCCCGACTACAGTGCGCCGCAGGCCGTTCCTTCGACGTCTTCTGCTCCGGCGACACCTTCTGCTCCGGCTGCACCCACTGGTCCTTCGGTTCCGCCGCAGGGGATGCCCGACACTCGGCGTCCCGCTCCGACCCAGCCCGAACACGCGCCCGCTGCCCAGGCCTCCGCGGTCCCGCCGGTGCCGACCTTCTCGTCTCCGGCCTCCGAGGTGCCGCCGGTGCCGACCTTCTCGTCTCCGGCGTCCCGGGTACCCGCGGCTCCCGCCCCGCAGGATCCTTGGGACCTGCCGGCTCCTCAGGCTCCCGCCCAGGCTGCCCCAGCCTCGTACTCCGAGCCGCCTTTCGAGACCATGCCCTATCACGCCTTCAACGGTGCCACCTCGGGCGTTCCGGCCCCGCCGCCCAGTCGCCGCGCCGTCCAGGCGGGCCAGGCGGCCCAGCAGGCATATGCAGCCCAGCAGGCACAAGGCGTGCAGGGTGGCGCTCAGTGGGGTGACGTGGGCCGGTCGCAGTGGGGCGCGCCTGCTGCTCCCTCACGAGCTCAGCTGCTGTGGATCATCTTCGACTCCGGTCAGCGTGAGCTGATCGACGAGCCTCTGACTCTGGGGCGTCAGCCCGTGCCCGTCGAAGGAACGCGTTCCATCATCGTGCCGGATACGACCCTGTCCCTGTCGCGCACGCACATGCGTATTGGGCCTACCGCTGCGGGTGCCTGGATCGAGGACGCCTTTTCAGCTAACGGTACGGAGATCCGCACGCCGGACGGTCGTATCGCGGCGCTCGCGGGCGGGCAAGCCGTCGAGGTCCCCGCCGGTACCGAAATCGTGATTGGGGACCGTCGCGCCACGATCGTTCTCGCGGACGCTGATTCGGTGCACTGATACGTTTTCTGCTCACGGATCCCGCTGCGGCTAAGTCGCGGCGGGATCTCGTTTCTGTAGCGATGGCTGCGAAGCAGTGGCGTTTAGGTGATGCCGCCGCGAGTCCGGAGCGCGGTGCTGGAAATGCGTCGCCGCGCGTACGTGGCTATGTAAACCTGCGTTGGTGTGTGGCGGGCCTGCAGATAGTGGCGTGGGTGAGTGTGCAACCCGTGACGCCTTTGTCGGTGGGTTTGTGGGGTGCAGTGCAACCCGTGACGCCTCTGTTGGTGGAATTTGTGTGGTGTTGTGCAACCTGAGACGCCTGTGTTGGCTCGTTGTGGCCTGATATGGGCGTTTTTGCACGTCGGTGGTGCCAGTGGTTTCGTGCAGGTCTGGGTGCGTGTCGGCGGTGGTGTCGTTGGTTTCGTTTCGTGTGGTGTTGTGCAACCCGAGACGCCTTTGTTGGTGGGCTTGTGGGGTGCAGTGCAACCCGCGGCACCTCTGTCGGCTCGTTGAGGCCTGATATGGGGCGTTTTGGTTCATCGGTGGTGCCAGTGGTTTCGTGCAGGTTTGGGTGCGCGCCATCGGTGGTGCCAGTGGTTTCGTGCAGGTTTGGGTGCGCGTCGGCGGTGGTGCTGCCTTGACTTTCATGCGGCCAGAACGCGCTTCGGCGCTCGCGCGGGAGCGACCATGCGGCCTGGGCACACCGGGACAGGGGGTCCATCAACTGACATCAAATGCCTCGAAAAGTTCGACAGAATAAAGAACCACTACCAACACAACATCGGATGAGAGACGTGCCACAGAGGCTGTTGTGAGCCTCCCCGTGAGCGGATCCAACCATCCCTACGAGCAATTTTGTGTCATTCGGTTAGTTTCAGAAGAGTCGGAGACAAACGAGGGAGGTGCCGCCCCATCGCTGGGGCGGCACCTCCCTGTGCGCGTGTGCGCGGTGCTATCAGAAGCGGGCGGCGCTGGCCTGGTCCGTCTGCTGGTAGTTGGAACGAGCGGAGTCCACGGCCGCGGAGGTGCGGGACAGGACGTCCTTGAGGCCGTCAAGGCCCTGGTTCCACTGGCTCTGAGCGGCCTGGTAGGCCTCCTGAGCCTGGCCTTCCCACGAGGAGCGCAGCTGGTTCAGCGTGTTCTCGAGGTCGTCGAGGCAGCTCTGGAGGTTGGAGGCGCCGGTCTTGATGTCGGCGGCAGCGCTATCGAGAGCGCCGTAATTTACCTGGAAATCCATCGTCAGTGTCCTACTTTCTCTCTCACAGTCCGCCGAGGATCTGGGCGAACGAGCCCTCGGTGTCGGCCTCGTTGGCCTGCATTGCCTTGTCGGTGCTGCGCAGCTTGTCTGCGAGGTCCTGCAGGGCCTGGTTGATCTTCGCTGCGTTGTCCTGCCACTGCTGCATCAGCTGGGTGAACTGGACCGAGGCGCTGCCCTGCCACGAGCTGCCGATGGTCGACAGGTCGCCCTCGAGGCGACGGAAGTGGCCCTGCAGATCGTTGTAGGTACCCTCAATCGCGGAGACGCCCTGCGCTAGGGCGCCATCTACGGCCCGCTGGTCTGCCATGTGAACCTCCATTTGTATGAGTGAACTCTCTCGCGGGGATGCGTGAGAGCATGGGGACACATGAATACTAACCATGTTTTGATCGTTTTTTTGAATGTTACGCAGAAATCATGACAAAACCTGACCGACAACCTAGACTTACAGGGTTGTGTCGTGTAGCCAAAGACCCCATCACGCGGCAATCGGGAGGATCCAATGGCATCGAAAGTAGCTCGTGGAGTGGCGATGATTCCGCTCACGATTACCTATGGCGTGGATCGAAGCGACGTGACGGTGCCGCAGTCGATCCCCTTGGTTGAACTCCTGCCCGGGTTTGTTGAATCCGCCGGAGCGTTCAGTGATCAGCCCACAAACGACGGTTTTGCAGTCCGAACCGCTTCTGGCCGTCTCCTCGATCAGTCCAAGTCTTTGTCTGCCCAGGGGGTGCGCGCCGGAGCCGCGCTGACGCTCGAACCCCTCGGCGAGGGCGCCGCCGACATGGTCTACGACGACCTGACGGAAGCAGTCGGGCAAGTTGTCGAAAGGGTGTCCACTCCTTGGACGCGTGACAACGCTCGCACGCTCGCCGCGCTCTCTGCTGCCGCACTGGTTTTCGTTGCCGCCCTCCTCCTGGCAACCACGCCCCAGGATGCGCTCGTTTCCTTGGACCCCAGCCGCGTCAGGAATCTCAACTTCATATACGGTGCGATCGGCATAGTCTCCGCACTCCTCGTCGTTGGAACATCCGTGGTCGTGAGCCGCAAGTACGGCGGACCGTCGGGCATTGCGATCGCGCACACTGTTCCGTTCCTGACTGCAGCATCGGCGCTTCGTCTGTCGCAGAGCCAGTGGGACGCGGGGGGCTGGATCTTCATCGGTCTGGGCATACTTGTCGGCTCTGTCGCGGTGCTGACTCTCCCGAAGAAATACAGGATTTCGATCGTGGCACCGCTTGTTGTAGGAACGATGGTTGCCACCACGGGCCTCATGGTGAAGGTCGGCTCCCTGTCTCAGGTGGGCGTGTCTGCCCTCCTCTTTGCTTTTGTTGTCGTCCTCCTTCAGGTAGCGCCGTGGGTCGCTCTTGCTCATATCCCCGTCAGGATCCTGGATGCTAATACCGCCGAGCAGATCCCCGCGCAAGGAGTGACCGACCAGGTCAGCACCTCATTCGTATTCGTCGTGTCCCTGCGCGCGGGCGGCGGCCTCGCCGCGCTCTTCCTCACGGTGTCGATGCTGAGCGCGCCCACCCTGCGTTCCGTGTCCATTCCGCTCGTCCTGGCCGTCCTCGGCTCTGCCTCCCTGATCCTGCAGACCCGCTCGATTCGAGCCCGCGTCGAGGTGCTCCTCGGCGCCCTAACGGGACTGACGACGATCCTGGTCGCTGCGACGCTCGCCACCCGCGTCCACCCGACGAGCCTGTCGTGGGTGACATTCTGTGCGATCGCGGCTGCCCTTGTCCTCGTGGTGACGAACGTTGTTGGCCCTCGCGCGCGCCCGCACCTCACGCGCGTCGCGGACACGATGTCGGTGCTCTCGCTCTTTGTCCTAATCCCTCTGGCCGTCTACCTGTGGGGCTGAGTCATGCCGTCAAGTAAAGATATTCTCGAAGCCCAGCGCTTCAACCGTCATCGTCTGATTACGGCCTTTACGTCGGGCACTCCCGATGGTCGCGAGGTTGATCCCCCGTCGCCGGTGCGGCCTCTGATTTTCGGCGCGCTCGTTGCGATTATCATGTGCGTCATCGGTGTAGGTATGCGTTTCTTCAACGCAAACCCGAACCTGGACGGCAAGAACTTCGTACTCGTTGATGTGAAGTCCACGGGAGCCCGTTACTTCCTGGCCAACGGCGTTCTACACCCGATCTCGAATGTGACGACGGCGCGCCTCCTGTCCCAAGAAGGAACGCTTGATGTGATCTCCGCCAGCGCCTCGTCCCTGGCAGACAAGCCGCGCGGCGCACAGATCGGCCTGCCCGGCGTTCCCGACGACGTGCCGATCAGCAGCCAGCTGGGGAGTGCGTGGCTGTCCTGCGATCTCGAGGGCACGTACCACACCTGGGTCGGGCAGAAGCTGCCGGAAGAGAACTTCCCCCTGACTCCCGCTGTCTCCGCGCTCGTCACCCCCGATCACGGCAAGACCACGTACTTTGTCGACGCTGCGACCGAGAAGAAATATCTCATCGACGAGACGGATTCCCGCCTGAGCGACTGGACGCTGGCTTTCCAGAACCGCGTCGGTTATCCCGTCGAGGTGGACCCACAATGGGTGGATCTCTTCCCTTCTGGCACGCCGCTGCGTTCCTGGAGCTACAGCGAAATTCCGAACGCGGGAGCGCCGGCGACCGACCTTCCGGGACCTCTCAAGGACGCGAATCTGACGATTGGCACCGTCGTCGAGCAGACCGACGCGAAGGGTGAGGTCCAGTTCTCCTACCTGGTCGTTAACTCCTCCCAGCTGGCCGTTTTCAACTCGACGGCTGCGCGTCTGTACCGCGACGCTCCGGCCACGAGGCAGTTCGGCACGGACATGTTCAAGGACGTGACTCCCGTCCACGCGGATTTCATCGGCGAGGACTGGCCGCGCTACGAGGATTTCTCGGACCCGGTGTGGGATGACCAGAAGGCTGACGCCTCGAACCGCACGGCCCTGTGTGCCCACATGTCGACGACGAATAAGGCAGTGCCCAAGCTTGGGCTCTACACGATGCCGCACCAGCGCGCCGTGCAGGCCTCGTACGATGCCGAGTCCGTGAACTCGCCCTCCGGTCCGACCACGACTCGCACCGTGACAGTGGCGGGTGGCTCTGGGGCGCTCGTCGCGATCACATCTGCCGGCGGCCAGGCGGCTGCCTACGCCTTCGTCTCCGACCAGGGGTACATCCATTCGCTTGGCGCGACGCCCACCGTTTCGATGAACGCCCTGGGGTGGAAGCAGGATGATGTCGCTTCGATCCCAGAGACGTGGGCGAACTTGATTCCGCCGGGCACTGACATGACTCCGCAGGCGGCAGCCTCCTCTGTGGGGCTCTCGTGACCCGGGGCGGCGTGCGCGCGCGGGTGCTCAGCCACGGCCTCGTCGGTGCCGCAGTGGCGACGGGACTCGCGCTCGCGTCGGTTGTCGCCCCAGTGTCCTCCTCGGACGAGGCCGGGGCATCCTCAGCGCTCGGCCCGACGATCGCGCACGCGGACCCGGCCCCCACACCGAGCGTTCGTCCCACCCCCACGGCTCCGCCTTCGGATGCGCCGACGGAGGCTCCGGAGCAGCGCGAAGAGGAAACCTGTCCGGTGGACTCTCCTCGCTACATTAAGCAGCAGCCGGTAATCCTCGACCAGGTGGGCGTGCGCCGTGCGTGGGATCTCACGCGCGGTGCCGGCGTGACGGTAGCGGTCGTCGACTCCGGTGTCGCCGCGGGCAACGAGCACTTTAACTCGGGGGATCCCTCCGTGGTCCTGCCCGGTGTCGACCTGAGCGGTGAAGGCACCGACGGTCGCGTCGATGTCGGAGAGCACGGCACGGCGATCGCCGGTGCGATCGCTGCCCGCCAGCTTCCCACCGCGAAGGGGTCCGGCCTCGTTGGTGTCGCCCCGGAAGCGAAGATCCTTCCGGTGCGCATCGAGACCGGCCTTGAGCAGGGAAACCCCGACAAGCCGGGGCAGGAACCCTTCATGTCGCGCGTGGCTCGCGCGATCCGGTGGGCTTCTGACAATGGTGCTCAGATCATCGTCGTCGCCCAATCCTCGAAGGATCCGAACTCGGATCTGGAGGCAGCAGTCGCGGCCGTGCGCGGGCGCTCGCTCGTCGTTGCGTCCACCGGAAACACCTATCAGGATCAGAAGAACAACGAGGTCGTCTACCCGGCAGCCTACGAGGGCGTCCTCGCGGTCACGGCCTCGGATGCCTACGGTTTCGCGTCCGACCAGCAAGTGCATGGCGCTCACGTGGACCTGGCGGTACCCGCAGCGGTTATCCTCACGACCTGGTTCGATCAGGCTGATTGCCTCGTCGGAGGGTACTCGGGTGACACGCCGCTGCCTTCCTCCTCCTACGCGACTGCCTACGCGGGTGGTTTCGCGGCCCTCGTGGCCTCCAAGTTCCCCAACGAGTCCCCGGACATGTGGAAGTACCGCCTCGAGGTGACCGCGCTGCGCGGTGCCGCCGATCAGCGTACGAACGAGCTCGGCTGGGGCGTCGTCGCCCCCTACGATGCGCTCACCTTCGACGACATTGGTACGAGGTATGGGCCCCCTCACCCCGACCAGGCGGCTCACCCCGTTCCGAACCGTCCTGCCGTGGGATCTCCGACGCTGGCCAACAGCAACGACATTCTGACGGTTCGCACCTCCATCGTGTCCGGGATCGTGGTCGTGGGTGCGGCTATCCTGGGTGGCCTCGTGATCCTGTCGCACCTGCGCGGTAGGCCGGTGGCCCATGAGAAGGATGACGAGGACATCGCATGACGTCCGCTGCCGTGCGTCGCTGGCGGCGCGTATGCTGCCTCGGAACGGGTAGTCTCGCCTTCGCTGTTGGTTCCGCCGTCGTCCCTGCCGCTCCCGCGATCGCGCTCGGCCCCGAGGTGAGTGCCGCCGACCAGGAATATTACTCGTACTACCAACTGGGCTCGTTGCATAGTCAGGGCTATAACGGCGAGGGTGCGATCATCGCGATGATTGACGGGCATGTCAATCCGAACATTCCTGAGCTGGCCGGCGCGACCATCGAGAATAAGAGCCCGTGCACGGTCAGATCCCTGCCCGATAACGCGGATCACGGCACGGCTGTTGCCCAGGTCCTCGTGGCTCCGAAGTTCGGAGTAGCCCCCGGAGCGACTCTGTACACCTACGACCTGGGGTACAGCGAGGAGGAAGTGGGTGCCGACTGTGCGAACCCCGGCGTGTATGCGCGGGGCGAGGCCGATACGTCGCTGCTGATCGAGCAGGCGATCAACGACGGTGCTGACATCATCTCGATTTCGAGCAGTTACCCGATGTACAACGAAGACCTGCGGTGGGCCATGGCGCGAGCCATTTCGCAGGGCGTGATCGTCGTTGCGGCGATGGGTAATGACTCCACCGAAGACCCCGAGGATACGTTGCCCCTGTGGTCTGGGATCTGCGGAGTGGGTGCCATCGATACGAATGGGGCTCTGACCGAATACAGTAACTGGGGCAACGGCGTCGAGACCGTCGCCCTGGGGACGATCACTGTGCGCAGCGGTACCCGAGGAGAGGTGCTCACGATACAGGGAACGTCCTTTGCGACTCCTATCGTCGCAGGCTTCCTCGCGATTGCGTGGCAGAGGTTTGACGACGACGTGACAGCGAATCAGATCCTGCAGGCGATGACGACGACGGGTAAGGGAAGTAACGGGGAGTGGAACTACAGCACGGGCTTTGGTGCTGCCGACCCGTGGGGGCTGCTGAACGCGAAGGCCGCGTCCCTGCCCGATGTGAATCCGTGCGAGTCGAAGGCCTACTCCTCGAGCCCGAGCTGGCAGGACGTTGAGGACTACATCGATGGCACCGTTAACCCCCTGTTGATGAGGAACGATGACGACTACGTCTACCGCGGGTTCAACGAGGAGGCCGCCTTTAGTCCGGATAACGACTACCCCGTCCACCTTGGCACGAGTCCGCGCTATCACCGGGACTGATGGATCCGCTCCCGTCGGGTGGTGAAAGGATGGCGGGCCATTGACTTCGACGACGAGGCGTGGGCACGCTCGAACCGGACGGCTCGGTGGACAGCTACACGAGCTGGGGTGATGGAGTGTCGGTCGCCGCCATCGCAGAGGGGTGGAGCGGTCCTTGACCGAGGGGAAAACTCCATTGTGAGTGGCACATCGATGGCGTCACCGGTCGTCGTGGGAATCCTCGCGTCCGTACCGGCAGGGCTCTCCAACAGGCACCCATTGATCATCCATCGGTGCAGGCAATGATGCACAGCCGACGGTTCAAGAGAATTGGAATGATGTGGAAGGGTTGTGAACACGCTAGTGAACGTGAATGACCCATCGTGTGTCTAACGAGCGACCGATGAAAAGAACGCGTTGAGTGACGAACAATAGTGCTCTGTTGGCCGTGGGAATCAGCCTGCGCTATCACCGGAAGTGACGAGTCGTCGAGGCATTGGGTGGCAAGGTGTCAATCATGAACGACCATCAGCCCGGTGTATTCATCCAGGAGAAGGGCATTTTGCGGGTTGGAGCTCACCTCGCAGATATGCTCAGTCGGTTAGAATAACCGCATGGTAGATGTGATGGGGCAGACGCCCGAAGAATTTGAACAGATGCTGAATGACCAGATCGCCGCCGCCCAGATGAAGGCGAACGCGATCAAGGCGCTCGTTGAGCGACTGAGCTCCGCCCGCGTGTCTGGTATGGACGGCAACCAGGATGTCGAGGTTGAGGTGAATTCCGACGGTCGCATGACCAAAATCTCCATCGATGAGAATGCGATGCGTGGAAGTGCCGAGGATCTCGAGCGCTCAGTCATGGAGGCTTACGCGGATGCCGGACGCAACATGGCGACCTTCGTCCGCGAGCGCGTCTCGCAGGACGTCAAGGACGAAGGTGGCGCCATCGAGGCGTATGCCGCCACCGTCGAACCCGTGCTGAACTCGCTCGGGCGCTGATAGCGATGGCAAACTACGATCTCGCAATCGACCTGGAGCGGCTCGTTAGCCACGCGGGCGAGGTGGACAACTGCGCCGACACCCTCGACAACTGCTACGACACCGCCACGCAGACTCTGGGACAGGTCATCACGAATGCATTCGGCCTGATGTTCATGCAGTACACCGCCGTGTGCACCTATCAGTTCTCGAACATCGCGGCCATGATCAACGACGCCGCCGAGGCAGAACACCGCCTGAGCAACTGCCTCCTCGACCTCGAGCAGAAGATGCGCGACGCCGAGCTCGGAAATAAAGATCTCATTGAGGCACCCGGGAACGAACTTGAGCCGACGCCCACGCCTCCTAGTGGAAGACCGCCTACGGAAGTGAGCGCACCCTATGACGGCCCCGGCGGCGGTGGTGGTGCTACTCCCTCGCTCGGCGGCGGAGGCGGTGGCGCTACTCCCTCGCTCGGCGGCGGAGGCGGTGGCGCTACTCCCTCGCTCGGCGGAGGTGGCGGCGTCTCGAACGGTCCCACCAGCGGTACCCCCACCATGCCCAAGCCGAGCAGCGCCGAGGACATCATCAAGGGCCTCGACAAGGACAAGAAGGACGGCGAGAACTCCTTCGCGAGCATGCTCGCCGGACACGACAAGGTGTGTGTGGGCGAGGATGAACTCCGTGCCTTCCTCGAGAAGCAACGCGGCGACGAGAACGCTGACCTGAAGACCTTCTACGAACGTCAGAAGGAAGACCAAGCAAAGGTCCTCGAACGCTACGCCGAGGCGCACTCGGGCGAGGATATTTCCGAGGTCAAGACGCTCATCGAGGACAACCAGAAGCACCAGCAGAACGCGACGACCGACTTCCTCGCGAAGCAGCGCACCGATGAGGAAGCCCAAATCCGAGAGTTCGTCAAGGACAATCCGAAGGCAACTCCCCAGCAGTTCGACACCTTCCTGTCCAAGCAGCGCAACGAACAGCAGGCCAGCTTCCGTGCCTTCGTTGACGAACAACAAAAGACCCAGAACGCGCGCATCGACGAGTTCACGAAGGCTCATCCCGAATCGAAGCCGGAAGATGTGCGTTCCCTTTTCGACAAGCAGGACAAGCGCGGTGACCAGGACATCGAGACCTTCCTGACCCGTCAGCGTCAGGACGAAGAACGCACGCTGCGTCGCTTCATTTTTGAAGGAGTGAAGAAGTGAGCCCGCAACAGCCGGTATACACCCGTAGCGAGTGGATGGATGGGTCCGACGACGCCCTGGGCCCCATCGGCGATATCCGCGACGCTGTCATTCAGCTCCAGGCCGGCCAGTGGATGGGTGGTGCCGAGTCTGCCCTCAGCGCTGCCCAAGGCATTGGCGATATCGCCTTGGGTGGGCTCAGTGGCTTGATCAGCTACGGCGTCAACATGCTCCTCAACTACGTCGATCCCCTGAAGTTCTGGATGGACCAGCTTACCGGCGACTCTGCGCAGGTGAACGGTATGGCCATGACGTGGGCGTCCATCGGAGACTCTCTGCGCTCAACGGGATCCGAGATCGAGTCCACCTCGACCAGCGCCATGCAGAACATGAAGGGTGCAGCCGTCACCCGGTACCTGGAGCGTCAGGGACAGGTTGTTCGCTCGATCAATACGTTGGCCGACGCGTCCGCCACCGTGGGAGGCGCGGTCGCGAAGGCCGCCGAGCTCGTCAAGAAGACCCACGACTACGTGTGCAAGCTGATCTCGGACATCATCGGTGAAGCGCTTGAAGGAGTGGCGCTATCGGGCCTGACGTTCGGCATGTCGCTCCTTAAGGCCGCGGAAGCTGTTGCCCAGAGGGCTGCTGCCGAGGCTGTAAAGGTCGAGAACATCCTGACGCTGCTGAAGATGGCGTTCGATGAACTCAAGTCGCTCTTCGACATCCTCACGGCGGCCGCTCCCGCCTTCCTCAGCGCAATCCGCGAAGTCGGCAAGGATTGCGGTACCCCCGGCGGCGGTTGCTGCGGCGAAGGCTCGTCCTCGAGCAGTGACAAGCCGAAGCGTTCTCCCCTGGATGAACCCATTCGCAGGCCGCCGGCAGACGAAGAGAAAGATAAGCACATCATCGATCGGCTGACTGATCCGCTTCTCGAGCCCTTACGCGTTGCTGAGGATATCGGCAAGCCAATCGTCAAGCCTATTGGTGATGCGGCGAGGAAGGTCGCCGAGGATCCCGAAGGATACGGCCTCACCCGTCCCTTCACACCCGGGATCCACGTTCCCCCGTCGACAGTGGGGAAGAAGACCGAGCAATAGTACGGCAGTGGTCCTTGCTTCAAGGGAGCGAGTGTGTCGAACCCCGAGGAAACTGAGGCAAGGATTCGAGCGTCGTCAACAGAGGTTTCTCTTCTTCCTCTGGTAGCTCCTAGGAGCTCTCGGAGTCGCATTAGCGACCACGACCGGTAGGGGTGCCCCGCGCAGAACCTGTGCGGGGCACCCCTTATGTTCGCGCAGCTGAACGCCCGGGTGCGCTTCGTGCGCTACACGTGTGCGTACCGATGTAGGGGGAAGCGTTTCTGCCGCTCCTACGTCATCGGGCGTGTTCTCCTGCCGACTGAGCGGGCGGGCCCAGCGCAGAGGGGACCTCGGCCTCACTGCGTCGCATGCGAGCGCCCTATCTGGTCACGGAGCGTTAGCCTGCAGTGATCCTGCGCGCTGCCGGGGTGCTTGTGGCGAGAGGACAGCTCTGCTCTGTGTGACCGTTCGTGTGCGTGCCGGTGGCGGCCCCGAGTGCCTACGTCTCGGATCGGAATGCATTCGCCTATTATCCGTCCGTCACGAGCGTTCGTTTGCCGCGCGCATCTTTTTCGGCCGGCGTTGATCATCCGCGGCCTCGTGCGTGCGGCTACCCGCCCCGGCCTCGTCGAATCCTGAGATCGTCGGACCGACGCGACAGCCACACGCTCCCGGCCTTGAAGGACCGCTACGGGCGGTTCGCGAAATACTCCAGCAGGTGCGAGTCACCCGACACAATGATCTCGTCGTCAGCGTTGATGCGCGTGGTCGCGTCCGCGTACTCGAAGCGCTGCTTGGGGTGGCGCACCGCCAGCACGTTGACTCCGTATCTGCCCCGAAGATCCAGCTCTTCGAGTGAGAATCCGTGGACCTCCTGCGGGGGACGCAGTTTCATGATGGAAAAGCCGTCCTTCTCCATCTCGATGTAGTCAACCATGCGGCCGCCCACGAGGTGCGCGGTGCGCTTTCCCGCGTCCAGATCGGGGTAGACCACGTGGTGGGCACCCACGCGTCGCAGGATGCGGCCGTGCTGGGAGGACGTGGCCTTCACCCAGATCGACGAAATACCCATGTCAACGAGGTTCGCGGTGATGAGGACAGCTGCCTCCAGGGACGAGCCCACACCGACGACGGCGCTGCGGAACTCACGTGCGCCGAGCTGTTCGAGGGCATCCTTCGAGGTCGCGTCGGCCTCGACGAGAGGGAAACGACCGGCGAATGCCTGTACGCGCGCCGGGTTCTTTTCGACGGCCAAGATCTCGTATCCCAGCTGGTCCTGCGTCACCGCGACGGCGGCGCCGAAACGGCCCAGTCCGATGACGAGCGTTCCTGACTGGAGTTCCTTTGACTCGCGTTCATCTGCCATGCCCCCATTCTTCCCTGCGGGAGCGTGCGCCGCGAGCGGTGCGGGCGCGTGCAGCGGGTGCTGCGGGTGGGTTGTGGGTGCAAGTTGTTGGTCCGGGTGTGTGTCACGGGCGCGGGGGCCTGGGATGTGGGTTGTGGGTCGGGTGTGTGCATCGTGGGGGTGGGGGCGTGGGGTGTGCGTAGTGGGTGAGGGGGCGTGGGGTCTGCGTAGTGGGCGCGGGGGCGTGGCGTGTGGCGTGAGCCAGTGGCCGATCCAGGAGCGTGAAACGCGCGTGAAACACGCAGTGGTGCGGAGTTCTTGATCCACTGGAAGGTACGACTGCTACGGGGCAGAGAGCACCATGTTCCCGCGCAATGCCAGACGTAATGAGGGAGTGTGTTCCGTGTCGTCGGTTTCCGCGGTGGTTGGTTTTCGCCGCGGTTGTAACCGGTGGGGCCTTTGTTGGTTGTGTTGGTGGGCTGGTTGTAACTGGTGGGGCC
>ERZ772977.1139-NODE-1139-length-14415-cov-28.471379_pt1 | contig 14415 bp, 19 predicted proteins | sample MGYA00511131_ERZ772977 | MGnify/ENA primary metagenome ERZ772977 (study PRJEB29015, sample SAMEA2737935) | human oral metagenome | biome: human oral; feature: human-associated habitat; material: dental | place: China | collected 2151 ...
CTGAAAAGAAAGAAATTGACAGCAGTCACATTTACCAAGACCTCAAGCGCCTAGTTAAAGAGCAGGAACTCATGGCTCTGGGCACTGTGCAGGAGATTTACGACTATCTCATGGATTGCTAGGGGCAAAGCCTCCTTGTTTTACAAATCTTTCATATCTAAAAATATTTGAAAGTCTGCTAGAGCCTTTTTGAATAAAACATGGTATAATAGAGAGTAAAAAATTTTTTGAAAGAAAGAACATTATGAATTTAAAAGATTATATTGCAACTATTGAAAACTACCCAACGGAAGGAATTATCTTCCGCGATATTAGCCCTTTGATGGCTGATGGGAATGCCTACAGCTATGCTGTTCGTGAAATTGTTCAGTATGCGACTGACAAGCAAATCGACATGATCGTCGGTCCAGAAGCGCGTGGCTTTATCGTAGGGTGTCCAGTTGCCTTTGAATTAGGAGTTGGTTTTGCTCCTGTCCGTAAGCCAGGCAAACTTCCACGTGAAGTTATCTCAGCAGACTATGAAAAAGAGTACGGTGTAGATACACTGACTATGCATGCGGATGCAATCAAACCTGGTCAACGCGTTCTGATTGTCGATGACCTTCTTGCGACTGGTGGAACAGTTAAGGCGACCATTGAAATGATTGAGCGCCTTGGCGGAGTTGTTGCTGGTTGTGCCTTCCTCATCGAGTTGGATGAGCTCAAGGGTCGCGAAGCAATCGGCGATTATGACTACAAAGTATTGATGCACTACTAAAGATATAGCTTATTACTATATCTAGTTAGAGAAAAAGTATAATTGAAAACTATATCTCCTTTGAGTATAATAGGTATATTAAACAAAAGGAGATATTTTCATGCCTATCAAGATTGATAAGAAGCTTCCCGCAGTTGAAATTTTAAGCTCTGAGAATATCTTTGTCATGGATGATGACCGGGCAGATCATCAAGATATTCGCCCCTTGAATATCTTGATACTCAATCTTATGCCCCAGAAAATGGTGACGGAAACTCAGATTTTGCGTCATTTGGCCAATACGCCCTTGCAGCTGACCATTGAGTTTCTTTATATGACTTCTCATACGTCAAAGACCACCCAAGTGGAGCATATGCAGACCTTTTACAAGACTTTTGATGAGGTCAAGCATCGTTTCTTTGATGGCTTGATTATCACAGGAGCGCCAGTAGAACATCTGCCTTTTGAGGCGGTGGACTATTGGGAGGAATTCCAGCAAGTGATTGAATGGTCCAAGACTCATGTCTTTTCAACTCTGCATATCTGTTGGGGAGCACAGGCTGGCCTTTATGCCCGCTATGGCGTAGATAAGCACCAGATGGAAGAGAAACTCTCAGGTGTTTACGAGCAGTCGGCTCCAAGCAATAATCTGCTTTTTAGAGGTTTTGATGATGAATTTATCACTCCTCATTCAAGGCATACAGAGGTGTTGAAGGAAGACATTCTGAATCTGACCAATCTAGAAATTCTCTCTGAGGGAGAAAAGACTGGCTTGTCTGTTTTGGCAAGTCGTGACTTACGAGAGGTGTATAGCTTTGGCCATATGGAATACGACCGTGATACCCTTGCCAAGGAGTATTTCCGTGATTTAGAAGCGGGTAAGGATCCTCATATTCCTGAAAATTATTTCAAGAATGATGATGTGAATGCGACACCTTGTCTGCGCTGGAGTTTGGCGGCAGCTCTCTTTTTCAGTAACTGGGTCAATTATGCAGTCTATCAAGAAACGCCATTTGATTGGCAAAGTCCAGAGAATGATGCATCCTTCTTTGCTTATTTATAAAGAGGTACTATGACTTATTTAGCAGCTTACAAAAATGGCAACTTGGTTCTTCCAAGTGCCCTCTTTTTGCATTTTAAAGAAATTTTTGATTCCAGCGATGATTTTTTGGTCTGGCAGTTTTTCTATCTGCAAAATACCACCTCATTGGAGGAGTTTGCGCCCAGTCAGATTGCAGAGCATATTGGTAAGACCTTATCCGAGGTTAATCGTTCCATGTCCCATCTGACGGAAAAGGGCTTGCTCCAGTACAGAACCATCGAACTGAATGGGGAAATTGAGGCGATTTTTGATGCTTCACCAGCCTTAGAAAAGCTAGACGAGATTCTAGGCACTTCCAGTCCTACTGGGTCAAGGCCAGCGTCTGATGGTAACCTTCTCAAGGAACTGGTTGAGACATTCCAGCAAGAGTTGGGGCGTCTTTTGACTCCATTTGAAATCGAGGATTTGACCAAGACTATTAAGGACGATCAAACCAATCCAGATTTGGTCAAGGCTGCCTTACGCGAAGCGGTTTTCAATGGCAAGGCCAACTGGAAGTATATTCATGCCATCTTGCGTAATTGGCGTCGGGAAGGCATTACAACCCAAGCTCAAGTAGAAGCCAAACGGGCGGAGCGTGAAGCAAGCAATCCACAGAATGTAACGGTTTCAGATGATTTCCTCAATGCCATGAATTTGTGGAAGGACTGAATTTAGTAGATTAACAGTGGCCTGTTAGATACGACAGGCCCTTGATTTTATATATAAAAGGAGAAAAGTATGACCTATCAATTGCCAAAAGTTTGGTCCGCTGCGGACAGCGACCAAGGAAAATTTTCAGGTATCAATCAGCCTACTGCGGGCGCGCGTTTTGAACAAAAGCTTCCTGTCGGTACAGAGCCCTTTCAGCTTTATTCACTTGGGACTCCAAATGGGGTCAAGGTGACAATTATGCTGGAGGAACTACTGGCAGAGGGTATCACTGAGGCGGCCTATGATCTTTTTAAGATTAGCATCATGGACAGCGACCAGTTTGGCTCAGATTTTGTGAAAATCAATCCCAACTCCAAGATTCCAGCCTTGTTGGATCAGTCGGCTGATAAGCCGATTCGAGTCTTTGAGTCGGCGAATATCCTGCTCTATCTGGCAGAGAAGTTTGGAAAGCTGATTCCGTCAGATTTGTCTGGTCGAACTGAGGTGCTCAACTGGCTCTTCTGGCAAACAGGAGCGGCGCCCTTCGTGGGAGGCGGATTCGGTCATTTCTTTAACTATGCTCCAGAAAAGCTGGAATACCCTATCAATCGCTTCACGATGGAAGCCAAGCGGCAGTTAGATTTACTGGACAAAGAATTAGCCAAGAAAGCTTATATCGCTGGAGATGACTACAGTATTGCTGATATTGCTATCTGGTCTTGGTATGGGCAGTTGGTGCAAGATAAGATATATACTGGAGCAGCGGAGTTCTTGGATGTTGCATCTTACAAACATCTAGTCGCCTGGGCGGAGAAGATTGCGGCTCGTCCGGCAGTCCAGCGTGGTTTAGCTGCCGAGTATCAAGAAATCAAATAAAAAGTGACAAGTGGCAAGACAGAATCAGTTTATTAACAGGCTGATTTTTGTTCCGCTGCTTTTTTTATACCCTTAAAAATGATATACTGAATAGAAGAATGTATAGAAAAGAGTAAGCAATGCAAAAAAAGACGATTTCCCAACGCTTGGAGCGAGTGGCTGCTTTTGTACCAAATGGAGCAAAGCTGCTGGATGTCGGGAGCGATCACGCCTATCTACCTATTTACCTGATTCAGGAGGGACGGATTGAGAAGGCTCTGGCCGGAGAAGTGGTAGAGGGGCCTTTTCAGTCTGCCCAGAAAAATGTGGCAGAGCATGGGCTTACAGAGCAGATTGAGGTTCGCTTGGCCAATGGTCTGGCGGCTTTTGAAGCAGCGGACCAGATTGACACCATCGTTATCGCTGGCATGGGGGGGCACTTGATTTCAGAGATTTTGGAAAATGGCAGAGCTAAGCTTGCGTCTGTTTCCCGCTTGATTTTGCAGCCCAATAATCGAGAGGATGAGCTCCGCAGCTGGCTGGTATCCAACGGCTTTCGTTTGCTGGCTGAGGATATCTTAGAAGAGGCTGGAAAGTTTTATGAAATCCTAGTGGCAGAAGCAGGTCAGCAAACTTTGACAGAGCAAGAAAAGCGTTTCGGTCCTTTTCTGCTAGAGCAGAAATCGTCTGTTTTTCGTCTAAGATGGCAGAAAGAACTGAAGAAACTAGAAGGAGCTCTAGCCCATATCCCAGAAAAGAATGAGCTAGAACGCTCTGCTATGTCTCAAAAAATCGAAAGTATCAAGGAGGTACTCCATGCTAGCAAGTGAAATTATCGCTCGTTATGAAGCCTACTGCCCGCAAGAACTGTCCATGGAGGGCGACATTTCAGGCCTGCAAATCGGAACTCTGAACAAAGAAGTGGACAAGGTCCTAGTAGCACTGGATATTCGCGAGCAGACGGTGGCGGAGGCTATTGATGCAGGTGCTGGACTGATTATCGTTAAGCATGCGCCTATCTTTCGCCCCCTTAAGGACCTAGTGGCAGATAAGGCGCAAAATCAGATGATTTTAGACCTCATCAAGCATGATATTGCTGTCTATGTCAGCCATACCAATATTGATGTCGTGGAGGACGGGCTTAATGATTGGTTCTGCCAGCTTTTGGATATTGAGGAGACAAGCTTTCTCAGTCAGACGGGGCCAGGCCACGGTATTGGTCGCGTGGGGAAGATTGCTCCTCAGACCTTTGGGGACTTTGCGGCTAAGGTCAAGGCGAGTTTTGGACTAGACAGTTTGCGTCTGGTCGCTTATGAAGAAGCGAATCTCAGTCGTGTGATTGAGCGTGTAGCTATTTGTGGTGGCAGCGGTCAGTCTTTTTATCAAGAGGCTATTGCCAAGGGAGCGCAGCTCTACATAACTGGTGATATTTACTATCATACTGCTCAGGAAATGCTGACAGAGGGGCTTTTGGCGCTGGATCCTGGGCACCATATCGAGGTTCTTTTTACGGAAAAATTAAAAGAAAAACTTGAACTTTGGAAGGCAGAAGAAGGCTGGGAGATCGAGATTCTGGCTAGTCAGGCTTCGACCAATCCTTTCCGACATATTTGAGAGGGAGCGACATGAAAAAAGTAGCAGTGATTGGAGCTGGGATTGTCGGTTCAACAGCGGCTTACTATCTGTCCAAATCACCAGATGTGGAGGTGACTGTCTTTGATGACGGCAAGGGGCAGGCAACTAAGGCAGCTGCTGGCATTATCAGTCCTTGGTTTTCCAAACGTCGCAACAAGGCTTGGTACAGGATGGCGCGTCTGGGCGCTGATTTTTATCAGGAATTGATTACGGAACTGAAAGAGGCTGGAATCCAGACAGACTTCTACCAACAGACAGGTGTTTATCTGCTGAAAAAGGACGAGAGCAAGCTGCAGGAGCTTTATGGTTTGGCTGTGAATCGTCGGGAAGAGTCGCCCTTAATAGGGGACTTGAGTCTTCTCAGTCGTCAGGAAGCCCAGAAGAAATTTCCAGACTTGCGAGGCTTTGAGCGGCTTCTCTATGCTTCCGGCGGGGCTCGTGTAGAGGGAGCACTCTTGACGGAGACGCTTCTGAAAGCCAGTAAGGCAGAGCTGGTTGAGAAAAAGGTAAGCTTTACAGTAGAAGGAGAGCAATTTCTGGTGGACGGTCGTAGCTTTGACTGTGTCATCTTAGCTGTGGGGGCTTGGCTGGGAGAAATCTTGCAGCCACTGGGCTATGAGACGGATGTTCGCCCGCAAAAAGGTCAGCTACGTGATTTTAGTCTGGCTGAAAAGACGGATGACTACCCTGTTGTTATGCCTGAGGGCGAGCTGGATATTATTCCCTTTCCAGCAGGCAAGGTCAGCGTCGGTGCTAGCCATGAAAATGATCAGGGCTTTGATTTGACGGTAGATAAAAAAATGCTGGATCAGTTGCAGCAAGAAGCGGAAACTTATTTGCCGAGGTTGGCTACTGCAGAGATTTTAGACGAGCGCGTGGGAACACGGGCTTATACCAGCGACTTTTGTCCTTTCTTTGGAGCTGTGCCAGACTTACCGCATGTCTACGCGGCCAGCGGTCTAGGCTCTTCTGGTCTGACAATTGGCCCGCTCATCGGACGACAATTAGCTCAGATGGTTTTAGGAGAAGCAGGGCTGCTGGATTCAGCAGACTATCCTATTGAGCGCTATGTGGAGAAGGCACTTAAGGAAAACAAATGATTGTAATATTTCTCATTTCATTTTTACTAGTACTATCACTATTAATATCAATCTCACTTATTCTATTCACTAGACAAAAAAGTCGTTCTCAACATCCTCTTGTTGTCCAGAATAATGGAGGGAATCAGGAACTAGCAAAGAATACGAAACATAAAATGGGTTTTAGTGTTTTGGTCTGTTTCCTATCTAGTGTGGTGGTCATTATTTCCATACCACTCGTCTCTATGTTTCTGAGTTTCACAGATATGTGGGGAGTTTTTGTACGAGTGCCGAAATATAAAATGGTACAGGCTGTTCAGCACTCTTATAAGCGAGGTGGTTTTGAAGGAACGGTCAGAGTTTTAGATGCTAATAAAAACTATACCTCTTTCGCAGGTTATTTAATTAGTGCTGAGTATTCTGAGGAAATTGAGGGGCAAACGGTTAAGATTGGTGATCGAATTGAGTATTATACCTCTCGGGATGAGAAATATGGAAAAACGGATATTGACCTACAGCTTGAAAAGGGAGATGCGATTTATCAAGCTTTTCCTAGTATCGCTTATAGGGGACTTGAACTGAGTCCAGGTTATAGTGAAACTTTAGAGACTGTAAAAGATAGTTTTACAAAGGCAGATAAGAAGAAACTATATCTTGAATCCCTTGATTTTATGATAGATAAGGATGCACCAAATATTGATAAATACGAGGCTCTTATAAAAAAGAATCGGGCAGAAGGCCAGCCTTTGCAGGGCTTGTATCCAATCCCTATTTCTGATATGTTGGAAAAAGAGGCTCTTGCCATTGAAATGAAGGTAATTTTGAACGTGGAGCAAGATGATGGATCTATCATTAGTATTGGCCAAGACCAGAAGAATGATGATAAAATCAAGCAGATTTTACAAGAGCAGCTAGATTTCACGAAGCTACCGAATGCACGCTATCTTATGGTCATTAGTGTCGGGAAACATAGTAAGTATTCTGGATTTGGTAAATACGAGGTCATTGTTCAAAATCATCAGATCGTTCGATTTTCTATCCAAAATAAACAATACTGAGTTGGAATAAGTTTTTTTGGAGCTTGTTTTCATTACAGCTTGTGCTTGTGCAATTGTATGATTTAAAGTTACTAGTTCCATGTGGAGAAGGTTTGATATGACAGAAACTATTTTGAATTGGGTCAATATTTGTGTAAAAAAGATGATGAAATCCTACTGCTTAATCGCCAGCACGATAACTTTAAAGGGTGGATACAACCAGGTGGGAAGGTGGAGTTTCCAGAATCTTTTTTTGAAGCTGCAAGGCGCGAGTTAAAAGAAGAAACAGGGCTGACTGCTCTAAACTTGGAATTGAAGGGGATTTCGGGCTTCACTAATCTGAGTAAAAAAGAACGGTATGTGTATTATGATTTTCTTTGTACTGCCTTTGAGGGGCAAGTTAGGGGAAACGATCATGAAGGGGAGCCCAAATGGTGGAAGATTTCGGAACTTGACCAAATAGATATGCAGGACGACATACGTGAACGTTTGCCTCTCTACTGGCGGAAAGGCTCTTTCGAGCGGATTCATTACTGGAATGAGGAAAAACACTGTATCGGCGAAACCAAGACGATTTTGTATGATTGATTTTAGAGGATAGGGAGAAGTTATGGACTGGTTACGATCGCAGCCTGTTGTTATGCAGGCATTCTTGGCTGGGCTTTTTACATGGGGATGTACCATTATAGGTTCGGCTGTTGTTTTTTCTTTAAGAATATCAGCAGGAAGCTGCTGGATATTATGATGGGCTTTGCGGCGGGCGTTATGATTGCGGCTTCTTTTTGGTCGCTTCTGGCACCGTCGATTGAGTATGCGCAAAGTTCTTATGGCAAGCTGTTCTGGTTGCCTGCAGCGGTTGGTTTTTTGGTGGGAGGTTTTTCCTGCGGCTGATTGATGCGGTGGTGCCTCACTTGCACTTGAGCAAAGACATTTCGGAGGCAGAGAGTGTTCCTGAGCATAGCCGAAAGAAGTTGTCCAAGACAGCCCTGCTCTTCTTAGCCATTACCATTCACAATTTTTCAGAAGGTTTGGCAGTCGGAGTAGCCTCTGGTGCTTTGGCCGCCAATCCTAGTCCAGAAGCCTTTGTCGGTTCGATTGGCCTAGCTTTGGGAATTGGCCTGCAGAATGTCCCAGAGGGAGCGGCTTTGTCCATTCCGATTCGGACGGACGGCAAGTCTCGACTCAAAGCCTTTTACTGGGGTTCCATGTCGGCTATTGTAGAGCCTATCGGAGCAGTGCTAGGAGCTGTTGCGGTCATGGCTATGACGGCTATCCTTCCCTATGCTCTATCCTTTGCGGCGGGAGCTATGATCTTCGTAGTGGTAGAGGAGTTGATACCGGATTCGCAGACCAATGGCAATACCGATGTGGCGACTTTGGGACTCATGGTGGGCTTCGTTCTCATGATGGTCTTGGATGTGGCTTTGGGTTGATGCTAACTTAGAATCAAAGAACATAAGAAAGCGGAATCTCCTCTCTTTTTCTTTTGTTTAAGGGCAGTGAAAAGGATGACATCCGCTTTCAAAAATGGTAAAATAAAGGGAATACATTAAGAGAGGAAACTCATATGAAAGGTATTATTCTTGCAGGTGGTTCTGGTACTCGTTTGTATCCATTGACTCGCGCTGCGTCAAAACAGCTCATGCCGGTTTATGACAAACCCATGATCTATTATCCATTGTCAACTCTTATGCTGGCTGGTATCAAGGACATCTTGATTATCTCCACTCCGACAGATCTTCCTCGTTTTGAGGATCTGCTGGGTGATGGCTCTGAGTTTGGCATCAAGCTCTCTTATGCTGAGCAGCCAAGTCCGGACGGACTGGCACAAGCCTTTATCATTGGGGCTGATTTTATTGGAGATGACAATGTAGCGCTGATTCTTGGGGATAATATTTACCATGGACCAGGTCTGAGTAAAATGCTCCAAAATGCTGCTGCTAAAGAAAAAGGAGCAACTGTCTTTGGCTACCATGTCAAGGACCCAGAACGTTTTGGTGTTGTAGAATTTGATGAGAATATGAATGCTATCTCCATCGAAGAAAAACCAGAACAGCCGCGATCTAACTATGCAGTAACTGGACTCTATTTCTACGACAATGATGTCGTCGAAATTGCCAAGAATATCAAACCAAGTCCTCGCGGAGAACTGGAAATCACAGATGTAAACAAGGCTTACTTGGATCGTGGTGACTTGTCTGTTGAGCTCATGGGACGTGGTTTTGCTTGGTTGGATACAGGAACCCACGAAAGTCTCCTAGAGGCAGCACAATATATCGAAACAGTTCAGCGTATGCAGAATGTTCAGGTGGCAAATCTAGAAGAAATTGCCTATCGTATGGGCTATATCACTAAAGAGCAAGTGCACGAATTGGCGCAGCCGTTGAAGAAGAATGAATACGGACAATACTTGCTCCGTTTGATTGGAGAAGCATAAGAAGATGACAGAACAATTTTTTGATAAGGAATTAGCAGCGCGTGAGGTTTCTGGAATTCCTGGAATGCTGGAGTTTGATATCCCTGTTCGTGGGGACAATCGAGGATGGTTTAAGGAGAATTTCCAAAAGGAAAAAATGCTGCCGCTAGGCTTTCCTGAAAGCTTCTTTGCAGAAGGAAAACTGCAAAATAATGTCAGCTTTTCTCGTAAAAATGTCCTGCGTGGTCTTCATGCTGAGCCTTGGGACAAGTACATCTCTGTTGCTGATGACGGCAAGGTGCTGGGATCTTGGGTAGACCTGCGTGAAGGTGAGACTTTTGGCAATACCTACCAGACAGTAATCGATGCCAGCAAGGGGATTTTTGTGCCACGTGGCGTCGCCAACGGCTTCCAAGTCCTTTCTGACACGGTTTCCTATAGCTATCTGGTGAATGACTACTGGGCTTTGGAACTCAAACCTAAGTATGCCTTTGTCAACTATGCTGACCCAAGCCTTGACATCCAGTGGGAAAATCTGGCTGAGGCAGAGGTTTCTGAAGCAGATAAGAACCATCCGTTACTTAAGGATGTCAAACCATTAAGAAAAGAAGATTTGTAATTGTTATGAAAGAATTTTTGGAATCTCGAGAATTTAAAAAAATACAAATAAATCTAGTACTATCAATTTTTTTATTATCTCTAGTTACAACTATAAAAGGAGTTTTCAACTTCGCGAATTCATTTCAACTTTTAGAATGTTTATCAATTGGTGTATCTGCATTTTTGATTAGTTTTATGGGAATATTCGGAAATGAAAATTATTTTAATGATTTGAAAGAGCTTTATAATAAAAAAAGTAAAAGAGAGAAATCTTTCTATCTTATAATGCCAATTATTTTGTTATTTTTGGGTTTATTTTGTAATTACCTATTTATTAAACTTCCTATTTTCTCAAATTGGTTGGATGAAGTGCTTCGTTTACCACAAGAAGATTTTTTGGTAATAAAAATTACTGAAATAATTATTTTTTCTGTGACTTTATTATGGAACTTTTTATGCTATGCAATAACTAGTATGATAATTTCAATGGAATTGACATTTATAGGTATAATATTCTTTGATAGGATTTCAGAGTATTATTCGCAGATTGGAGACAAGAAAATCAATGACTGAATACAAAAAAATTATCGTGACAGGCGGAGCTGGTTTTATCGGTTCTAACTTTGTCCACTATGTTTACAATAACTTTCCAGATGTCCATGTGACAGTGCTGGACAAGCTGACTTACGCAGGTAATCGCGCTAATATTGAAGAGATTTTAGGCGACCGTGTTGAGTTGGTTGTTGGAGATATTGCTGATGCAGCCTTGGTAGATAAGCTTGCTTCTGAAGCTGATGCTATTGTTCACTATGCGGCAGAAAGTCACAATGACAACTCGCTCAATGACCCGAGTCCATTTATCCACACCAACTTCATCGGAACTTACACACTTTTGGAAGCAGCACGTAAATACGACATTCGTTTCCACCATGTGTCAACTGACGAGGTTTATGGAGATCTCCCTCTTCGTGAAGACTTGCCAGGTCATGGAGAAGGTCCAGGAGAGAAATTTACGGCTGAAACCAAGTACAATCCAAGCTCACCTTACTCATCAACCAAGGCGGCTTCAGACTTGATTGTCAAAGCTTGGGTGCGCTCTTTTGGTGTCAAAGCGACTATTTCTAACTGCTCGAACAACTATGGTCCTTATCAGCACATCGAGAAGTTCATTCCGCGCCAGATTACTAATATCCTGAGTGGCATCAAGCCAAAACTCTACGGTGAAGGTAAAAACGTCCGTGACTGGATTCATACTAATGACCATTCATCAGGTGTTTGGACGATTCTGACCAAGGGACAAATCGGTGAAACTTACTTGATTGGTGCTGATGGTGAGAAGAATAATAAGGAAGTGCTGGAGCTGATTCTCAAGGAAATGGGACAGCCGGCTGATGCTTATGACCATGTGACAGATCGTGCCGGCCACGACCTCCGCTATGCTATTGATGCCAGCAAGCTTCGCGATGAGCTAGGATGGAAGCCAGAGTTTACCAACTTTGAAGCGGGTCTCAAAGAGACAATCAAGTGGTACACGGACAACCAAGACTGGTGGAAATCTGAAAAAGAAGCAGTCGAAGCTAACTATGCTAAGACGCAACAAGTGATTAAGTAAGAATAGGCTAGCTATGCTAAGCCTTGTTATACAGGCGATATGCGACTAAGAGGCTGGGACAAAAGTCCTAGCCTCTCAATTGTCTTTGAATTGTTGAGCAAGACGCAGTGGTTGAGTGGGCTCTACTACGCTGATTTCATCAGCTTTTACAGCCCTACTCAACTGTGCGGAGGTGGGACAACGAAATCGAATTCTAACGAATTACCGATTTCTGTCCCACTCTCTTTTTCATAGGATTGTTAGTCTTTTAATCTCTTTGTTACAAAAAATGATGGAAAAATAGTGTAAAATGAGATAAATCCTTTCTGTGTTTTCAGCTAAGGATATTTCTTAAAATAAAGGAAGACAAACATGAAATTGATCAAAAGATTGGTAGGAATTACTTTGGTGCTATTGCTTGCAGCGGTGCTGTTTCTGGTTCCTTCTTCTATCAATCCGAATGAACAACTAAAAAATGTTCAAGCTAATACCTCGTGGGAAAGTATGATTGAGCCGACTTTGAACAATGCTAATGTGACGGCTCAGGGAGTAAGCACAGAGGTCTCTCTCAATAGCGTCCAGCTCAATCAGGTGCTCAAGTCTTCGCTGACCGATAGCGAGAACCAGGAACTGCTAAATGGTGCTTACAGTATTGAAGGCAATAAGCTACGCATCCAGTATCCAGTTAAGTTATTTTTCATTGATAGTAAGCTAGATCTAGAGGTAGATGTGACGGTGAAGGGGAGTGCCTTGTACATCACAATCGATAATGCCAAGCTAGGCATCCTTCCTATCCCTAAATCTTGGGTGACAGGCATGCTGAAGCAGCGACTGCAGGACTCTAATTCGACTATCACGACGGAGGGAGATAGTTTCCTTCTGGCTCTGCCGCAGAGTCCATTCAGCATTGACAAAATTAGCCTGCAGAATGGAGTTGCTAAAATCCAGATCAGTATGCTTTATGGAATTCAATGATTTTGAAATCTAATTCATAACAAATTTCTAGATTGAAGAAAAGGTCTATTTTAGATGATGTTCTTCAATCTTTTTATATTTAAGGAAATTGATTGAATAGAGCATGATGAAAATACCACATTTTTTAACTTTGTAGGTATCAATTAGGAATATTAAAAAATTCTGACAATTCTTTAAAATTATGCTAAAATGAAGAAAAGGAGGGAAAACGATGAAATTTTACTCAATAGATCCAAATGTTGATGTGGTTGAAACTCCGGTTGAAGAGCAAGGACGTCTCATCCGCCATTTGCACCTTGCTAAAGGAAAACAAATTCCTGAACATAGCGCAGATGCTCTTGTTACACTTGTCTGTCTAGAAGGAAAAGTAGATTTTACTGCTTTGGGAGAAACTGTACAATTGGTGCCGGGAAGTTTTCTGACAATGGAGCCGAATGAACTTCATAGTTTATATGGTGTAGAAGAGAGCCATGTTTTAGTGATTCAGCAGTTGCTTTATCCGTGATCTACTCGAACAGAGGCTCTTTCAACATTAACTCAAGGAATTTTCCTATTTCTTGAGTTTTTTTATTCTATTTTCCAAAGGGGCTTTGTCGCTAATTTTATGCTATAATAAATACTATGCAAACTAAACCAACTTCTGCCTATGTGCATATTCCTTTTTGTACCCAGATTTGTTATTACTGCGATTTTTCCAAGGTTTTTATCAAAAATCAGCCGGTGGATTCTTATCTGGAGCATTTGATTGAGGAGTATCATTCTTACGACATCCAAAAGCTCCGTACCCTCTATATTGGTGGTGGGACCCCGACGGCTCTATCGGCGCCTCAGTTGGCTTTTTTGCTGGAAAAGCTGACGGACAAGCTTGATTTATCTTATCTAGAAGAGCTGACCATTGAAGCCAATCCCGGGGACTTGGATCAGGAGAAGATTGCTGTACTTAAAGATTCACCTGTCAATCGGGTTTCGCTGGGCGTACAGACCTTTAACGACCGCATGCTCAAGCAGATTGGCCGCAGTCACTTGGAAAAGGACATCTACGAGAATATTGCCAATCTCAAAAAAGCAGGTTTTGACAATATCTCGATTGACTTGATTTATGCCCTGCCCAAGCAGACCATGGAAGATGTGAAAACCAATGTTGCCAAGGCTATTGCCCTAGACATTCCCCACATGAGTTTGTACAGTTTGATTTTAGAAAATCATACAGTTTTTATGAATCGGATGCGGCGTGGGAAGTTGCCTCTGCCCAAGGAAGATTTGGAAGCGGAGATGTTTGAATACATTATAGCTGAGTTGGAAAAGGCAGGCTTTGAGCATTACGAGATTTCTAACTTTTCCAAGCCAGGCTTTGAGAGCCGTCACAACCTCATGTACTGGGACAATGCGGAGTATTATGGTATCGGAGCTGGAGCGTCTGGCTATGTCGATGGTGTTCGCTATAAAAACCACGGGCCGATTCGCCATTATCTGCAGGCGGTGGAAGCGGGCAATGCCCGTGTGCAGGAAGAAGTACTGACGCTGAAAGAAAAGATGGAAGAAGAGATGTTTCTAGGACTACGCAAGAAATCGGGCGTTTCAAAAAAACGCTTCGAGGAAAAATTTGGTGTATCCTTTGAAGATCAATACGGAGCTGTTGTGTCTGAACTGACTGAGCAAGGCTTGCTAGTTCCGGACAGAGATATCGTGCGCATGACCAAGCAAGGCCTCTTTTTGGGCGATACGGTTGCTGAGAAATTTATATTGGAGTAAATTA
>ERZ772977.1141-NODE-1141-length-14393-cov-6.194727_pt1 | contig 14393 bp, 10 predicted proteins | sample MGYA00511131_ERZ772977 | MGnify/ENA primary metagenome ERZ772977 (study PRJEB29015, sample SAMEA2737935) | human oral metagenome | biome: human oral; feature: human-associated habitat; material: dental | place: China | collected 2151 ...
ACTCTTTTGGCACGAACGCCTTCAAGTATCCCGCCTCTTTTAGCGCTGCATAGTCTTCCGCAGGCCACGCATTCTCTTTGTCGTAACGCGGTGCACGCTCATGAATTTCTTGTAATAACTCTTCCGATAAAAACATAAAAATCCTCCTTAATGGTTGTACATCGTTAGTATACGATTAGGGGCGGGTGGATAGCAAACGTAAGACAACGGTTGCAAGAAAATTTCGGCAATCAAAAAGCACATAACTTTTTCTTTAAGTTATGTGCTTTAATACATAGCAAATCGTTGGAAGTTTAGATAAATCATGCTACCTCAGCTATGTTTTAGCCCCCTATATTTTCACTTTCCTGTGTTACATCTCTAAACTTTACCTCTAAATATTCCAATAACTCCTTCGGTAACTCTGCATATGAGGACAAGTCCTGAAGCAACGTTAGAGCACTTGTATTCACCCTAAACTTCCTATTCTTGGAAAATTGACTATTTTCTTTTTTAGAAATTTCTGACCCTATTTCATTTATATATGATGGCATTTTTTCAAGAAAATATTTTCCTCTTATTAACCGTTCCGGGGAAGATTGGAGTCGATTACATTCAATATCAACTTCGTTTGCATCATCTAACTTGCAACTTTCCATTCTTTGATTGAAATCTGTCATATTTCTTATCATTCGTATATTGTTATATGTCTTTAACTCACACAACCCTTTTTCTTCTAATCCATTTTCCATAATCTTCTTTAACCCCAACGAATAACAAGCACAACCATAAATGATCTCATCAACAATTTGAGATCTTTTACTTTTTAAAAAATCTAACGCTATTTTTAAGTCCTTTTTATCGTTCTCATCCTCAAAGGATATTCCCATCTCGCATACTAATAATGCTTCTAATGCTTCGTCCGTAAAATATAAATTTTCTATGGAATATGTTGGAGTTATAAAGATATCCTTATCAATATTATTATTCATATCATAATCTTTATCTACGAAAAATAATGTAACTTCTCCTTCAACCTGCATTTTTTTGATCTGCTTTTGCAAGCGTAAAACACTTGTCTTACCATTACAAATAAAATTTTTATACCTTTTACTGCATTTTTTTAAAAATATTCTTATATGTTGATGATAGAACTTAGGGTCATCTTTACCTTCATAAAATATAAATACCATATTACTATTTCTATTCGTTAAGTAATCAGTAAGTATTGTTGCGTCACATTCCCCGCTTCTTTTCATTAGTAAAGGAGTAGTCATTACTTTCTCCCCCTCGTTAATGACGTAGTATACTCAAAATATTCATTATCAAATATAAACGGCGAATGAGTTGTAGCAATCAATAAATCTACTTTTCCCGACTCATATATATCTTTTAAAAATGTTCTTTGCCACTCTATAGACAATGATAATTCAGGTTCATCTATAATAAAAACGCATGGAGATACACATTCTAAATACACTTTAGAGAAAATTGAAATAATTTGTTTTTCACCAGAAGATAACCATTCTAAATCAATTACTCTATCATTGTTATCATAAATATTTAAACTTAATGAATTAACATCGTATTTCATAGTCTTGGATTCTAAATATTTAGTACAAATTTTGGCAAACTTCTCTAACTTATCATCTATTATTTTCTGATAATCATATATCTCTATTAACTTTGTAACGTAATATTCAAAGAAGACTTTTGTTTCATTGTTTTGTCTCTCGTAATAACTTTTCAACTCTCCTTCTTGCCATGCGTTATTCGGCATCGCTCGATTAACAATAACATCAATTTTATTAAAATCTATTGTATCCTCCTTACAAGATGAAATAGAAATTTTGTTTTTTATTAAATCTCTAAAGATATCTTCGCTCATTTTTCTATAACTAAAATTCGCTTCCATCCTTTGTTTATTTAATAAATTATCAATTGTACGCCTTACATCCCTCATCCCAAACTCTATGGGTTGCCCTGTAAAATTATAATTTTTGGATCTAAAATCAACTTTATAAATACTAGTATAATCATCTTCTACACGTCTATATGTAGGGCAAAAAATAATTTCCTTACCAAACGAAATATCATTTTTTATTGATACTAAAGATTCTTGTTTCTCCCTTAATTTTCTTAACAAAATCATTACTTCATCATGATAGTCTGTAGGAGCCTTAACGAACTTTTCTTCTATAAAATCTAATACTTCTAAGTCTAATATCAGGCTTTTTTTCAATTCATTCTCAACATTAATAAAATCCTCATAAGGTAACTTCCCTCTAAGTTTCAAAAATAGATTTTGAGACTGCACTCTCAAATCTTTAATATTCTCTTCAGTTTCAAAATCACTTTTATCGTAATAAATAAATTGTTCTCCTAACTTCAGACTTATTTTTTTAAACCTAACCGATCTTAAATATTTATAATTATTTTGAAGAAGCGCTATTAGTAGTTTCAATACTGTTGTTTTTCCAGCTCCATTCTCAGAAACTAAAATAGAAATATCATTCTTAAAATCAATCTCAATATCTTGATCCCCAAATAATCCCGTAATTCGAAATTCTTTAATATCTGAGTTATTTACATGATCTCCTTCTCTTTTCATTTTCAATTTTTCTATCGCAATTTTAACATCATTTTGCAACATATCAATTTTATCGTCGTCATTAAAAACCCACACTTTATTTTCACTCAAATGAATTTTTAATTGCTCGTTCGTAATTCCATATTCTCTAGCAATCTCGCTTATGCTCATTTTATTTACTTTATTCATTTGTCCATACTCCTATAATATGTTTTGTTTAATAATCCTTTTTAACCGTTCTAAATGCCTATCATTTCACAATCAATATCCCTTTTTATATATTTTCTGCACAAAAAGCTTAGAAACACGTAGTTTCTAAGCTTTCTCGCTTTATATCCCCCGTGTTCTTATAACACTAAGTCTTGATATCCGACTTCTTTGAATTTTTCGTTTTCAAAAACGATGGCTAAACCATTTTCCATGTCGAATTTAAAGTCGCACATTACGGCTACAACTCTCTCCTTAACTTGCGGAACAGAGATTGTTTTAGGAATAACATACTTGAAGATGTTATCTACCACTGTAATACCATTGTCCTTCAATCCGTTTTCTAAGATGTATTTCACAACTTCGGGTTTTGCAGCGTTAATCAATTGTAAGTTGTTCTTAAATCGTTCTACTGCTTCCTTTTGTGTTTCTGTACTATCTTCTCCACTAAACTTCTTCACGATGATTGGTAATTCAAACTCTCTACCCCAGATTTCAGCTTTAATCTTACTCATCGAATTCACCTCCGTTATTTTGAGCATCTCGAACTTTACATTCAGACACCCCACCTAAATGCTTGCAACACTGATGAATCTCACTAGGTACTAAATCCATCGTCTTTGTGTCACAGCGCTCATGCCAAGTGTATTTTTGCTCAGAATCTTTTCTGAAATTATAGACATCCTTGTCCGTCCAATCCGTTCTCCCATCTTTCCCTTGCGTATTCCATTGTTCGGCTAGTTTAGCATCCGCTTGAGAGAAGTTCCCGGCCTTCCATTCACCATCTTCTTGATAATCATTACGATTTGCCGTCATATTATCGATTGTCACAGTAGCAGACGACACCTCAGAAAAATCAGGCTCAAGATTTTTATACTCAATCCCATCTTTGCCATATTCAGCGAGTTTCTCTTTACATGCCTCCCCGCGTTCTGTTGTATCTGATGGAACAAACTTAGAATGTCCTCGTTCTCCTTCGAAAGCTCCGTTTTCGCCGTTTTGCGGCACCTGATTTAGTCGAGCCTCATACGAATTATATTTCCCTCCAAATTCATACTCATCCGCTTCAATATTATCAACAGAAAACGACGCTTCTAAGATTCCTTTTGCTTCTTCTAAAGTCAGCCCTGATTGCGGTTCAATCTCAATAGATCTCTCGACAGCTGTCACTTTAATTTCTGCCGTTTCTAAAGATTTTATCTCATTCATTAGAACACCCTCCCTTTTTCTTGGTATACTTCCGTAAATCTCGTTAACACTCCATCGTAGGACGCATCCCGTAATTGTTGTTCATATAAAATTAACGCTACGGCTGTATTAATTTGCTTGTTTGAGTAAAGTTTTATCGACGGTTTTAACTGTTCAACAAGTTCACGTGTCCACTCAATAATATCGTTAGTGTGTTTTACTTTAATGATGGTGTTTTCTACAGAAAAGAAATCATAGACCAGCTGTCTGAAAGCAGCCCACGCCTCTTCTCCGTCTTTTTCAAGATAATCCATAAACTTGCACTTCACTTGTGTGTCTAAGTTTGAGTGAAGCATTTTCGATTTAATTGCCTTCAAATCTTCCTTATTCACTCTTCTGAAAATTCCTCGTTCCATGATGTAATCCAACAAGAACACTTCTACATCATTTCTGTAATTTCCATCAAGCTTCTTAGGAGTATATTGATATTTTTTTTCGTCGATATCGACTCTATCAACCTTACACAAGACAGGTTGCACCCATTCATTTTGGTATACAGCCCCGACCCCACAAGGAAGTTTTGCCAATTCTGTTATTTGATCTTCATTCAGATTCGCTGCTCTTCCGACCAACTCTCTATCCGTTTGGTCTGGAAGTCTGAGAATAATTTTCGTATTCGTATTTCGAATGACCGACATATCCATTAATCCTGGAGCCTGGTCGACAATAATAAATCCTTCTCCATACGTACGCATTTCCGCAATCGCATTCGAAAGCATCTCAACACTCTTTCCGAGTAAGTTGCTTCCTTCTGACGAACGTTCACTTGAAGTTCTTCTTAATAGATTATGCGCTTCTTCAAGGACTGTAATATGATTCAACTCAGCATTCATTCCGTTTGCTTGAGACATACGGTACTCTTGAAGGTTTAGCACCAACATTCCCATAATTAGAGATTTTGTCTCGCTAGAACCGACACGACTAAGGTCAACAATGACATTTTCATCAAATAATTGTGTCGCACTAATTTCATCCGAAACAAAAATCATTCCGTTAATACCGTTGCATAAAGATTCTAATCTAGTTAGTAACGAACCTTTATAGGCACCTTTATTTTCCGCATCATATTCACTAGAATCAATAATGCTTTTTACATTTCTGGCCACATCCGCAAATGTTGGATATAACTCTTCATCATATTTGTTTTGAGATTTAACAAGATCCCAACCACAATCTACGTATGACTTCTCAACAGCGCTCTTTAAAACCGCTGGCATTGCTGCATACATTGGCCAACAAACATTAAAGATTTCTACTAATCGGTCCATATGTTCTAGGACATGAATGTTTTTAGGGAAACTGAATGGATTGATTCTTAGAAGTTGGCTGACAAGTGGATTCGTCCCCAACACTGTCACATCATTTCTATGACCAAACACATTCTTATATTCACCTTTAGCTGGCTCTACCACAAGGAACTTAACCCCTTGTTTTCTAGAACGCTCAATCATCTGGTAGACTGTATTACTCTTACCAGAACCGGTACTACCTGTAATAAATGTATGTGAGGCTAATGATTGTTTAGAAAGAGCCACCTCAGTGTTTTCCATTCGGTTCATATGGAATACATGACCGAGTTTAATTTCGGATTCGCCTCGATAAACATCATCATACGTCACTACATTTCTTCCAAACTCCACGCATTCTAGTACTGGAAGTCCCGCAACTGATTTTTGAGGGAAGTTCAACGAATATGCTAATTCTTTTCCTGAAAGACTTGTAGTAGCAGTAACAATCGGCGGATAAACAATAAACTCAGTTTCTTCGTCTACCTTAAGTTTCACTTCATTATCTTCTATCTTTCCTACCACTGCAGGGTTTAAACCAAACACTGGATGACGAAGTGTCTTAATATACTCAGTGATTTCTTTTGCTTGCCCAGCCTCATCTTCAACATTTCCACGCCAAGTATTGATGGCAGATTTAGACATATATGAATCTTCGCCAAGCGTTAATGCTAAATACGAATGAGCCACGTTATTCGCTACATTTGGATCTTCACTGATCACGTAAGCTGCAAAATCCCACATCCCAAGTGCTGTACTCTGCTCGAAACGTTTCATCTGTCCTTTAAGCATTTCCAACGCGTATTGAATATTAAAGTTCGTAAAGTTTTGTGTGATTCCTTCATTTTTACCCAGCATGACTGTAGTCGTAGAAGAACGCGCAAAGTTCGCACCAATATTTGCACCAAAGCCCACACTCTTAGTAGCGCCATTTGTTGCCGCAATCGAATTAGTAACGGCTCGACCTAGTGTGTTAGCAACCGCTGTTCCAACTGTTCTACTAGTACTATCAGTCAAAGTCTTTGCAGTTCCCTTAGCAATCGTTTCTACCGCAGTTTTCCCGAGAGATTTGGCTGTGCTACTATTCCAGGCTTCGCCATAGTTAACTTGAGTTTCGGCATTCACACCGAAGCCATAAGCTCCTGCAGATACTCCTGCAGATGATCCTCCGCCCTGTGTTTCAGTATAACCTGTTGATTCAACATTTGTTTCACTTGTACCTTCCGAAGTACTATGCGTGTCACTTTCCGTATAAGAATCTCCGGTAGTATCTGTATCACTTGCAGATTCGGTATCTGTACGAGCACTGTTATCAGCTGTTCCTTGACTCTCTGTAATAGCAGTATTGACTCCATTTTGCACTCCTGCACTTGCACCAACGTTTACACCAACAGTAGCGGATGAACTAACGCTTTCATTTTCTGTTCTTTGGAAACTTGTAGACCAAGAAGCATAAGGCGCTAATCCTGAATAGAATTCTCCCAATTTAATTTTTCTATCTTCTACATCGAGAATTGGTGTTGCCAGAAGAATAATTGTATATTCTTTCTTTTTCGTTTCTGGAACAATTCCATCAATCAGTTTTTCAATCGTTTGGCTAATGAACTTCTCTGATTTTTCTGCTGGGATATTGGAAGCCGTTGTCACCGAATACTTTCTATCTTCCGTAAAGCAAGGCAATACCCCTATTCCTTCTTCCTTCCACTCAGCTCCAGGAAAATTACCTCTAATCGCTTCAACAATTTGATCCTTATAGTTGTCAACATCCGTACTACTTTTCGAATTTTTATTATTCACAACAGCTAGATACACATTTGTCGTATTCTGTTTCCGATCAAAAACTAAAGCAATATTGCAATCATCATTAGAGAGTACCGCATAAACATTCACAAGTTTTTCAAGGCTATTTTCTTTTTTGTCTGTAACCCACTTTGTAATGTTGATATAGCGAATGTTATGCGCATCATCGAACTCTTTCCCAAATTCCGCCTCATTATTGAGAGGTAAATAAAGATCTTTAATCTGTGGAAGATATGCATTAAAGATTTCGACACTGCTTGCAGCCATCAAACGTTCCGTCAGCTCGCGCGCAGTAGCATCGTTTGGATTCGGAGTCTCAAGCAAGTACTTTTCACGAAGCAACTGTACATTTTCTAACTGCTCTGGACTTAAAGAAGATAACTTAGCAACTTGGTCTCCCGCTTTCCCAGCAACTTTCTTAATGGCATTTTTAATTCCCATATTTTATACCCCTTCCACTACTTCCCACGACATCAGACTTTTAATCGTTTCTAAAGAAGATCGTATCATCATTTGATTTTGCTCTAACTCAATAAGACTATCTGTCTCAAGGCGAATTTTCTTAGTCAACTCTCTTAATTCTGGATTATACTCAGCAAGTCCTTCGTTAATTTCATCAAGAATCTTTTTCTCCCAATTTTTAAATTGCATAAAACAATATTCATTCATCTCTTGGGACATTTTCTCTACATTAGTCGTTATTTGATTATTATAGATTCTAGCTAGACGTCGGGTATTCAATTTTTCATCTTCAAAAAGATGAATTCCTAACACCATTCCTCTTAAGAATTTTTCTCTGACAAACACCGAATTAGCTTGCTCTTTAAAATTATTAACATCATAATTTTTTATTTTTTCCGCTATTTCTTCTCGCTGTGATTCTGTTAATGTATCCGATTCAGTCACTTTAAGAATTAGTTGTCTCTTAAAATCTCTTTCCTTTTCACACCAATATTCGTCTAAATAGGTAGATAGTTTATTCTGGGCATCATCAATATTGTCTTGATAGGAATTGATAACGTATTTCATCGTTTTATTTGAAGCTAAATGATCAAGTGATTTCTCTTTTTCGTTCTTTTTAGTTCTAGATTCTTGAAAATCTTTTACATCGCTTGCAAGATCATTTACCAACGTTTTTGCAGCATCTATAATATTTTGTTTGAACAACCCCTGGAAATTTTCTTGCCAATGTTCAAACCCTTTATCTGTAGCTTCTTGCAGTTCTTTTGCTGTAGTTTCATAATCATTTTGTTCAAAAATTTCTTTGCGGATATCGGCGTCTTTTTGCGCAAGTTGATTTTCGTCCATTGGATATAGAAGATTTTGATTAACGTACTCCTCTACAACCGTCTTAGAATCTTTTTCATTTGCTTTTTCCATATTTCTAGCAGACTCTTCGATTTCTTGCTTTAAAAGTAATGTTTTTTCATTTAATTTTTGCTCAAAATGCTCTCTTATTTCTTTTCTTGTCCGCTTTTTCTCTTCAATGCGCTCATTTGTCTTATCAATTACATTGCTAAGAAAAGATAACGCCATCTGACACTTGTTATATGCAGAGTGTTTACTTGCAAAAGTTTCAATTTCTTTTTCAATGCAGTACAGTCCACTGTTCGAATAAATAAGATTTTCATTTTTCTGCGAATACTCAAGGGCATTTTGCTTCACTTGCGAAGGCATAATATTGTACTTGTATAGAGACATATAGTCGATATCTTCTGGATCTGAAAATGTTAAACTTTGTGTCCTAAATTTTTTCCCATAAAATCTGTCTACAAACTCTCCATGATTTTTTCCGCCTAAGCCAATGATGGATGAAACAAAGAAAATTCCATTGGCATACATCTTTTCAATCGCACGATATTCTAAAATTTCGTTGACTTGTTTCTCGGTAAATCCGTCTTCTGGAAGGTCCGCATCATCTGCTTTGTTAAAAATAATCATGGTGAACCGTTTATCCAATGAATCAATTGCCAAAACATTATCACATAATTCGGCATTATCCTTTGTATCATGCGCATCATACTGAGTAATCCAGAGTGGAATTCCGTTTGAAAATCCAGCAATCGCCTCAGCCAACACTTTTGAATGATCCTCGTTTGAGTTCGAGTTTGAACCGGGAGTATCAAAAATAACAAATTTATTTTGAGACGTTCCAATTATTCCATTCGGAGAGAACGGAACGCTTAATGAAATGACGTTGCCGATTTCAGTAACTTCTCTATCCCTCTTCTCAAAATTATTGATGATTTCCACCGCTATACGTACCATCGCGTATAACTCATACGTACCATCGTTTGCGATTTCTTCCTTAATGCTTTTGACGATTTCACACCCTGAATCTCCTTCCGATACTCTAAGCTCTTTTCCTTCAATCGACAATTTAATTCTTTCGTTGTGAAAATCAAAAGTAATGTCTGCTTGATCCTGATGTTCAGACTTCATAATTTCATAAATTTTAGCCGTAACAGGGTCACTTCCGCTCGGAAGAATTTCCACCCCTGTTAGGGCATTAATAAAAGTAGACTTCCCTGCACTATAATTCCCGAATACACACAGTGGAATCACATCATCTAAGGCTTTCGAAACTTTATTGATTCCCTTTATCACTTCTTCATCATCTTGCATAATCTGTTTAATCACTGGGTTCACTGTTCCAAATATCTCTTTGGTTTTCCCTTTGATAAAGCGGGCATTTTTAAGAATCGTATTCGAACGCATCAGGTCAATCTTTTCTTTAAATTCATCTGATTCACAAACTGAAGCTACTTCAACATACTCGTCCTGAGTTCCTTCAAATAGTAGTTGTACTTTTTCTCTTCCGACATAGTATTCTTTGACAATAATGCTAAGAATTTCCTTAATCTTGAAAGGTAGAAAAGATCGTTCTGAATCCGTCTCTCTTAGCCTACTTTTCTCATCGCTTTGTTTGATGTCAATCCAATCTCCCGTTGCTGCGTCAAATGTCTGATATGAAATCTCTCTATTATATGGATTGCTTTTAATCTTTATTTGTGTCATTCTCAGTACCTCCCAATTCTTCTCTATTATCGATGACGATTAGTGTCATTTTTATCCTTTTATTGACCTTAACCTTCTAAAACTATTTTATCCAGTCGCAAATTGCGACCATTTTTTTCATATTTTTACCACTTATTGAAAATTTATGAAGTAATTGAGTTCATTATATCATTTTCACTAATTAAATTTAAGCGTTTTTGAAAACGATTTACTTTTTATTACTATCTACCTTTTTCTCTTTCTTAAATGATAGTTTTCAATATAAATTTCTTTCAAAATTGCTTAAAACAAAAAGACGCCCTATTCAGAGCGCCTCTCTTTCTTATACCCTTTTAAAGCCATTATAAAAATCGAGGATAACAGGTAATAATGAATAGTAAAAATTTATCCCACAAAAATTTTCACTTTGTATTTTGCACCTCTCACGTTTTTGATAGTGACACTACATTTATATCACGTTTTCCGTCTTATGTTCTTTCATTAAATGCTCAATAAACCAAGATACCGTACTTTTCCAAGATACTATTGCTTCCCCATATATTTTATCGCTTCTATTATTATATCTTGTATTTGGTAGATAGGAGATTGTGTTCATATGTCCTAGTTCTGTTGTAAGGACCAATTTTTTATTTAAAGAATTCACTTTAGTTAAGATATTCATTGCAGCATCAAAAGAATTCCATACCTCATCTCTAAATGAGCTAATCAATAATAACGGGCATTTCACCTTTTCTAATTCCATTATTCCCGTTTTATCCTTCATCGGAATTTTAAACAACTTATTTTTAATAACTTCAATCCATCTAAGAGGTTTATAAGGAACCTCCTTATCCTCATATGTCCAGGAAGAATGTTTTGCATTCATTTTGCCTCTTAATCCTTCATAAACTCTATCGCTTGGTGAGTTTAAAACAGCACATTTTAATCCAGAATATTTTGTTAAGGATAATAAAGCCAACTCTGCTCCTTTAGATCGTCCATAAATCCCTATGTTAAATCCATCTACAAACTCCAATTGCTTTAAATACTGCAATGCTTCTTCTATACTTTCAATTGGAATTTGATTAAGATCCGAAGGTTGTTTACGCATCCCAAAGTAACTCATAGCCATCGTCACAAATCCGTAATTCGATAATAACATCGCAATATTTTGAGCTTTTTCAATTCCTCCGTCACTTCCTGATAAAACTATAATTGCCGCCCTAGGATTATTGGGTTCCTCAAAGAACAGTCTTCCCTGCCATGCATTTTTTATGATATCCATATATTGAATACTCTCTTTTTTATACCATCGGTCAAATGATTCTTGCGCAATAATTCTATTAGCTAATAAGGCTGTTATTTGATAAGTAACCTTTTCTTTTAATTGAACACGATTTAAATCTATCACTCTTTTCTGTTTCACTACTTCAATAGGCCGAAGTGTTTCAAACAAACCCATGTCTCTAACCCCAAGATAATCTCCTCCTATTGACGTTGAAGTATTTACGGATACAACACCTGATGCATCACTTAAATAAATAGCCTCTGATTTCCAATATGTTGCCTCAGAAAAATTCATTGGGGCATTAATATTATAAAAGCACTTTGTTTCTAATATAATTGTTACTTTTTCAAAACCCTCAAACCCCTTTATATAGATATCTAATCTTTCATCCATGATCTGTTTAGGATCGTTAATCACAATTTCATAACTCACTAATATTCGCCCTTTCTTAAAAGCCCTCATAATTTTTATAACCGTTGACATCTCTTAAAAATTTCAACTTATCTTTCATAACATCGTAGTGCCACTCTACCTATTGCACCACCGAAAATCAGCGTTACACATTTGTGTATCTTTTTGAGTTATGCTACTCTATAAAACAAATAAAGTAAATAGATTATGAACAAGATACACAATCTTACAATTATGTGTATCTTATAAGGAGATTTTTATGAAAAAACACAGCATCCTTCTGCTTTAAAATCCAAAAGAGAAATATCCGAAGCTCTGCTTAAACTGATGCAGTTATACCCCTATTCTGAAATATCTGTAAAGCAAATCATATTGGAAACTAATCTTGTCAGAAAAACATTCTACCTAAATTTCAACAACAAGGATGATGTACTCTATTCCATCATTGACGGATTAATTCTCGAATATACAGAGGAAAATTCTTCTTCCGATAATGACCCTATCTCAATTATTTTTAATTTTTGTAGTAGAAATAAAGAGTTTCTTTCATTACTCCATAAAAATAAAATGTTTCACTACTTCCTTCTAAGGATGAACGAAATTCTTCCTACCTATATTGACCAGATTCATGACTACAACAATCCGTTCAAAAAAGTTATCGTCGACCTCAATCCTGATTATCTAATTGCATTTAATATCGGAGCCATTTGGAATGTTATTTTTAAGTGGATTGATCGAGGAATGGTTGATTCTTTAGATACAATCAAAACATCTGTCAGTCAGTATATAAAACGACTATAGAATAACTCCCGATGCAAGATTTAACCACACACAAAAACCGTAATCTGATATTCCTCTTACCAAGCAAATCGGTATGAAGCATATCAAATTACGGTTTTTCAATATTATAATTTCTATCCCTCAACCCTCTTCGGCAAGTACGGTTCGAGCTCTTTTCGTAAGGCTTCGAGTGCTAGGCAATAGGGAATGGGAATGTCATCAATTGGTTCGAGAATTTTCTCTAACTCCGCTTCGCCCTGCTCATCTAAATAGACATTCATTTTTCTTCGAAGCGATAGCAGCTCCTGCACAACATTCTCTTTTCCAAAGGTGATGGCTAAAGAATACGCGTTGTTATCACTATCCTCTCTGGCTCCTGAGCGTTCTGCGATATAAAGAATTTTCTCCATTAAATACATCATCTCATAGAAATCTTGCTTCTTCATTTCAATCTTTTCATCCATGATCGCTACTCCCTTCAAATACAGCCTCTCAACCCCAATAATAAAGGCTCTGGAACTAAAATTCCAGAGCCTATTCCATTTATTTTTAAAGCTAGCTTACTAAACTAAGTTTTCTTCCTACTGAGATAAATTGGTCCGTTAAAAATGAAAGCTATCGGAATTGTCATATAGTTATATTCACCTTTTGTATAATAAACAGCATAGCATACGGTAACTCCCATAATTATACTTACAATAAGATATTTGAAGATGCGATTCATTTCGTTCATCTCCAGTCTATACTCTATTCAATCTTTTTGCTTAAAAACTTATCGAAATAACCTTGTTTAAAAATATAGACAACGTCCAAATAATGAAGAACATAAAAAGCCGAAGAGAAATACTTTAATGCCGCTTAATTACCTCATTTTAACAATCCCCTTTACTCTTTTCGACAATACAATATACACACTATCCTATTCAACTACTCATACTAGTTACTTACTTTTTTACGAATGATTTCTAGTTAATTATTTATTATTTTTTACCCAACGGACAATCCCAACAACCAAGATTAATGCCAAAACTACCATGCCTATTAAGATATATGGTCCAGTATCCATTGATTTCACCTCCCTGTTCCAGTCGTTATCTTTGCTATTTAACTCCCAAAGCATTTACCTTTAAAAAATACATTTCTCTATTAAATTTCACATACTAGTTCCTTTTTTCCTAATAAAATAATTTTTTGGGAATTATTTTTCTCCTCGCCAAACATAAATCATGAATAGAATATTGAAAATAAAGATTAAAGAATAAAATAGAGTTGAATTTGACATCACAAAAGCCACAAATTCTTTATTTTGTGCAAGTATAATACCTACTAAAAAAAATATAGTAGATATCAAAAAATGTAGTTGTAATCTTTTACTTCTAGTTTTCAACTGAAATCACCACCTATTTGTTTAGTGTGCTTAAGTCAAATAATTTATTGTGGATTCATCTTTTCTAGGATTTTTACAACTCGAAAATTAACCGCTTTCATATACTCATATTGTACTGCATCTTTTTGCGAATTACTATATTACAGTTGGACTTATCTATCATTATTCTTAATAATTTGGTGCAAAATGGGTTCTGCTTCATAGCCCTAGGGTGTTTTTATTTAATTCTCCTTTACGGGGAGCAGCGTCATCCTATAATAAAACTTCTTTATTCAAACCTTTATCACTCCAAGAAAGATGGTAAGCATTCTTGTGAGGATTAGACTTAATAACTTTCATTTCATAACCATCCCAAACAATAGCTACTTGATTCTCAATGGCAATGGCATCAGCAATCTGTCCGGAGTAAAACTCATCAAA
>ERZ772977.1144-NODE-1144-length-14335-cov-8.298179_pt1 | contig 14335 bp, 6 predicted proteins | sample MGYA00511131_ERZ772977 | MGnify/ENA primary metagenome ERZ772977 (study PRJEB29015, sample SAMEA2737935) | human oral metagenome | biome: human oral; feature: human-associated habitat; material: dental | place: China | collected 2151 ...
TTAGTTGGTATCCGTGGTATTAAATTTTATCGTTTCATGTTTAGTGTTTTACAACAAAGACTTTAATTAAGCTTGAGTTGCTTGGATTGCGGTTAATGCGATGGTGTAGATGATATCATCTACTAATGCACCACGAGATAAGTCATTAACCGGTTTACGCATACCTTGAAGCATTGGACCTACAGCGACTAAATCTGCAGAACGTTGTACCGCTTTATAGCCGATGTTACCCGCGTTGATATCAGGGAATACAAATACGTTTGCTTGACCTGCTACTTTAGAGTTTGGTGCTTTAGAAGCGGCCACATCTTTCATTACCGCTGCATCGTATTGTAATGGACCGTCGATTAATAAATCAGGACGTTTTTCTTGTGCAATACGGGTAGCTTCTTTCACTTTCTCTACAGATTGACCAGAACCAGAAGTACCGGTTGAGTAAGAAAGCATTGCCACTTTCGGATTTAAACCAAATGCTTTTGCAGATTCAGCAGATTGGATTGCGATTTCAGCCAGTTGTTCAGCGGTTGGTTCTGGGTTTACTGCACAGTCACCATATACTAATACTTGGTCTGGTAATAACATAAAGAATACAGACGAGATAATTGAGCTACCTGCTGCTACATATACGCGGGCTACTGCGGCCTTACGACGGCCAATGGCATTGATGAATTCCATACGTCCTGGTATATATTACTTGAGCTTGGAGAGATCGACGAGACGAGGCTGCTGTGCTTCGTGCTTGTGCTCTGCGCCGTCATAGACGTAGAGGTTAGCCAGGATAGCAGCACCGAGACGGTTCTTGGGGAGCATACCCTTGACGACCTTGCGGAAGAGGCGGTCAGAACCCTTAGCCTGCAGGAAGCGGGGGCTGAACTGACGCTGCCCACCGGGGTAGCCAGAGAACTTAAGATAGACGCGGTCATCCCACTTCTTACCAGTGAGGACTACCTTGTCGGCGTTGATTACGATCACGTTGTCCCCGCAGTCTACGTGGGGCGTGAAGTTGGGCTTGTACTTACCGCGAAGGAGCTTAGCGATCTTGGAGCATACACGACCCAAGCTCTCTCCTGCTGCATCCACGACCACCCACTCCTTGGTGACGGTAGCCTTGTTTGCAGAGACGGTCTTGAAACTTAAAGTGTCCATTCCTTCTGTCTTGTTGTTAATGATTCGACGAATAGCGATTCTACTTATAGCGACAGGTCTTCTCGTGGCCTTACCCTATAACTATGGGACACAGGCAAAGCGCACACTACTCTCCCAGTACTGGGCGATAAGACTCTGTCGATCCTCATAGACTCGCTGGGTACTATTTGATAAACAGCGCACAAAGATACAAAAAAACAAGAGACGCCGTGCACGATCAGTGCAGCTTGTCTAACTCTTGAACAAGTCGAAGGGTAGAACCCGCGCTATGCGGGTCGTAGAACCAGTTACTATCAAATGCATTCAAGTCTACTTGATTGTAGCCTTGGCCTACTACAAGACTATGAAATTTGGTACCACGCTCCTTAGCCTTGGCTATACCTCGAGTAATCTTTTCTGGGAACTGAGGCATAACAAAGTCTGACACCATAATAACATCAGCTCGCAAATAGTTTTCTTTTTCCAGCTGGGCAAGTGCGGTGGCAAGTGCGGGGCTAGCATCTGTACCGCCGTAAAAACTCATACCAAGGAAGTCCAACAGCCGAGTCAGCGAAGCGGCTGTATTAGACAGCTCTATGGTATCTATTTGCGTAGAGAAAGAGATCAGGAAACAGCGACGCTCATCGCGTAAGGCAACTTTAAGAATAGCAATGCATAGAGCCTTTGCGATAGCCTCTGGAACTCCATGCATAGAGCCACTGGTATCTATGCAGATGACGAAAGGGCCTTTGGGCTCCTCTACGGTTTTCTGCCTAGAGACCTGCCGTCTCTCCTCCTCCGCCTTGAGCACACGAGATTGATATTCAAATGTCTGTAGCTTCTTCTCCGCATACTTTTTATAAAAGCTCAGCTCTAGGCTGGGGTCTGCGAGCAGTGCGACCTCTGTAGGAAGTAGCGCATTGATATCATCACTCTCACGTACTCCTACGAGGTCTGATTTACTCGCTGTATCAATTTGCCAGCGGTGCACTATATGCGACTCCTGTATCTGCTCCTGCTCTACCTTTTTTTGAGCTTGTTGCATACGGCCGAGTATCTCAGCTAACTCCTGTATAGACTTATCTCGCTCCAGAAGATGAGCATAGCGCTGGAGATGCTCAAAGTTCACTCTTGACAGATGACCTTTGCTTAGATCCCATAGCCGGCCAAGATTGCCAGTGACAGCACTCAGAAGATCTTCAAGCCTTTGGAGCTCATCTATTCTCTTGTACAGCTCTTTGAGATACTTTTGACGAAGCAGGTCTATTTGCTGGAGCTTATGAGCAAGCACACGAGACGTTAGATGAGCCTCCCAGGTCTGCTCAAGGTGGCTTTTGAGCTTTTCCAAAGCAGTCAGCCGATCCTCTTTCTCTCGAATTTCATTGATTGCTTTAAGCTGTGCGGTGTAGAAATCCAAATCTATCTCTTGCCCCGTATACCGCTCTGAAAGCATCGCGCTCAAGCTCTTTAGGCCCTTCCCCAATTTGTGAACACCTTGCCCCTTGAACTCTTGTAGTCGCTCCAACTCCTCCTCGAGGATAGGATCTCCCTCATCATACACAGCACATCCCTCAGCGACGAACCTAATGAGCTCTGCTGTGATATGTTCACTTAAATCGCTGCGCCCCTTGCAAACACCACTGATCTTCTCGTCGGCAAGCACGGAGTTAAGGGCACGGATTAGCTCTGGTCGCTCTTCTGCAAGAGCAGACACCTCCCCCTCACCCGATACGAGATACTCACGAGCCTGCTGACACAACTCTCGTCGCTCAGACTCATCCCCTCCACGACCTAATACAATGAAGCGCTTGATGGGATTACTATTCTTCATCCTTGCCCCCTGAAGGTACCACAGTTCCAGGCTTAATATTGAGGTAGGAGTACTGTAAACGCTTAACCTCCACCTCTAGTCTTCCAATCTCTTTCTTGAGCTGATCAAGACACGTCTCTACGTAAGGAGCGAAATCAGGAGAAACAAAGAGGTTGGTACGTACGTGGTGGAGATCTCTGAGCCGATAGTTGTCTATCTGCTCCTGCGCCTGCTTGAGCTTACCTTGTATTTCAGCACACACCTTATCCCAGTTATCTACTATTGCTCGATGGGGACGCTTGATAACCGTTTGTTTTCTTTCTATGGTCTTCGTTTCCAGTTCATACACATTCCCATCTATATTAAGGCAGCCTATATTCTTACCATTGTCTTGACGCACACAGCTAAAAGAGCCACTATAACTATAATAAGAAGGGCCCCGAGGCACACCACGAGAGTTATACAGAATTATGCGTTTAGCCTGTCCAGCAGGTAAAGAATCATAGTCATTCACCCTAATGTAGCCATCATCGCCCCCCACGGAAAGCCCTTTAATTTTATAGGCTTTAACACCTCTTCCTATCTGTAATAACTCTAGTTCTTTAATTTGGGCTATCGCCTTTGATCTTGTCTCCTGGATGACTTCCTGCCGAACTGCCTTGATAGACTCTTTTATGTCTTCAAGGCTGAGGCCATTCTGACTAATTGCATCTATTACGAATTGCCTCGTCTGTGATATTTGACTTGGTTCATCCCATATGCAATATTGCATGAGGAAGCAATCCATCAGATCTACAGCGTCTCTTCCATTGAGGTAAGCTGAGGTCCTAAGTAAACGTATGATCTTGCGCCATCTACGATCTGAGATGTAGAGTTCTCTCGAGGGATCCTCCTGCTTCTCATTATACCGCTGAATGTAGCAGCGTATTGTGTGAATTATCTGTAGGATATCAGCCCCGACAGAGACCATATCTATTAGCGTTGAGTATTCTGCATATTCTTCAGCACTGATTTGAAGTGAGGGATCAGGTCCCACAGAACCAGCCTCTTGCACCATACAGATCATATCTTCGAAGTGACCTCGCTCCTGTATTCCTTCGACAAGGATACGCACGAGGAAGCGATCCCATAGAGCTTCAAGTCCCTCACCTCGGCTTGGCAGTTCGTTAGATGCTGATATGACCCCCTTAATCGGAACTCGCTCCTCCCGATCGCCATTGCGGTATATCTTCTCGTTGAGGACCGTCAGTAATGCATTCTGTATGGAAGGGCCAGCTTTCCATATTTCATCAAGGAAGACAACGTCTGCAGCAGGTAAGTATCCACTAATGATACGCTCATATTTATCCTCATTCTTGAGCTTGGATATGGATACTGGACCAAATATTTCGTCTGGCGTACTGAACCTACTCATCAGATACTCAAAGGCACGAGCATCCTTGAATGCCAGCTTGAGCCGTCTAGCGACCAAGGATTTGGCCACCCCTGGAGCTCCGAGCATAAAAATACTCTCACCAGCTATGGCTGTAAGCAGTGCAAGCTGAATAGCAGTCTCCTTCTCATAAACCCCTCTATTAAGGTGACTCAGCAAGGCCTCTATACGATCTCTGATATTCATTACTTTTTCCTTTGATTGGGGTTCAGTTGCTTGCCGCGATTACCTTGCGCCTGATCGTACTGTCGATTGGTGCCGGCAGTCCCTTTGTTTGCATTTTGCTGATTTGCTTGATTGTCTCTGGGGTTGATCCCCTTTCTTCTTGTAGCCATGATGTATCGTCAGATATAGTGCGATTAGTATATTGCAAATATAGTATTATTCCTAGTCTTCGCTAAAGTCCACCACCCCACTTAATAGAGGACAAAGGACATCGCCCATCACACACTGTAAGCACCTTGAAATTAGCCTACTATAATAGCTTTTAATCGGCATATAAAGAGAGTGGCACATCAAGAAAATTAATACCCTCCCACACGTTCATAAAGAATCAGCCTCTGAAGGACGGAGCATTGTTCATTGTATCTGAGTATCTGAATGGACATCTCTGAACATAAAGGGAGTGCAAAGCAGTAGTGGCCGGTGGTATGAACCACTATTGCTCCGTGCATAAAGCAATAGAGGTTTGAGGTACGAACCAGTAGTGGTTTGCACACGAAGTACTATTACTTCGAAACCCTCACAATATGAAAGCTCACAATACTCTATCAATAAGAGAGGCACACCCTTCTGCAGGAAGGACACCTGAGAGTCCGTAGCTACGCACTAAAATAGGCACAAAGCACAAAAGCCTCGTACCCCCTCCCGCCATACCCGCCCGAGCAAAAATGGCGACACTCACGGGGAAAAGAATCCCCCTTTCTCCCCCGTGTAAAGCGACCTGTAGAGGAATAGGTTGTTGCTCTGCGTAGGAATAAAAGTTGCGAACGAGCGGCAGAAAAGTTTGGGCTACGTACGTGGCTCTAATATCTACGTACGTGGATATTTGGATTTACGTGCCTGGTCTTTAAGACTACGTGCATAGATAGAAGAATACCACTACGAGAAGGCGCTTCTATCTTCACGAGAAGGACGCTTTTCCCTCCGCAGAATAAGAGGAATACTTGCGATAGGGCGAAGGGCTTGTGTATCTCTTCGGAGAGGTGTCTCGGGGAGCTGTGCATGCGATTCCTTAGCACACTAAATAGCGGACTGGACTCGCGGTAACCGTCTCATATAGGTTCAAATCGCCCCTTCGAAAGCCACCCTCTATCCTCCTATAAATAAGCCACACACTACCGCTAAAAATGGGGCTACTTCCCCCGAAAAAGAAGCTCCCATCAGCGCCCGCAGGAGCATGGCTCGTGCGGTCAGGAGAGAAATCAGCGATAATATAGTGCGTCCAGCAAAATCGAAAATTTCGATTTTGCTGGACGTCCTTAGTCCGACAGGCTCCACAGCTATACAAACGACACTAAGCCCCTATCTACTCAGCATAGAAAAGAAGCACTGAGCGGGAACAATGTACTCCTCCCCGAACACCACTATTCCTACAAACACCCTATCAGTATAGGCAAAAAAGCCCCGCCCGCAGGAGCAAGGCTCTTGCGGGCGGGGCAGATGTTATAGGGAGGCGGGCTTAGCCAGCGATGCTGACGTCGCCTTCGAGGTCGAGACCTGAGGAGGCAGCGAGTGCCTGTTCGTGTTCGCTCACAGGCATAACCACGAGACGCTTGTACTCACGCAGACCCGTACCAGCGGGGATGAGGTGACCACAGATGACATTCTCCTTGAGGCCTTCGAGCGTATCGACCTTACCGTTGATAGCAGCATCGTTGAGGACCTTCGTCGTTTCCTGGAAGGAAGCAGCCGACATGAAGCTCTTCGTCTGCAGAGCAGCGCGGGTGATCCCCTGGAGGATCTGGCGAGCCGTCGCGGGCTTAGCTTCGCGGACCTCTACGGTACGCAGGTCACGGCGCTTCAGCTGGCTGTTCTCATCACGCAGCTTGCGGAGCGTGACGATCTGCCCTGGGCTGAGGGTCTCGGAGTCGCCAGCGTCGACGACGACGACCTTACCCCAGAGGCGGTCGTTCTCATCCATGACCTCAAGCTTATCGACGACCTGCTGCTCAAGGAAGAGCGTATCCCCTGGATCGAGGATCTCTACCTTGCGCATCATCTGGCGGACGATAACTTCGAAGTGCTTGTCGTTGATCTTCACACCCTGCAGGCGGTAGACGTCCTGGACTTCGTTGACGATGTATTCCTGGACAGCCGTGGGGCCCTTGATCTCGAGGATATCGGTAGGCGTGATAGCACCATCAGAGAGAGGCATACCAGCGTAGACCGAGTCACCCTCCTGCACGAGGATCTGCTTAGAGGTAGGTACGAGGTACTTACGCTCTGCGCCGAGCTTGGTGGTGACGATGACCTCACGATTACCACGCTTGAGGCTCTTACCGAAGGAGACGACACCATCGACTTCTGCGACAACAGCAGGGTTAGATGGGTTACGTGCTTCGAAGAGCTCCGTGACACGAGGCAGACCACCGGTGATGTCACCAGCCTTGCTCATCGAGCGAGGGATCTTAGCGAGCGTCTCCCCGACGTGGATCTCGGAGTGGTTCTCCTGGACGACGTGAGCACCTACAGGGAGGTTGTAGCTCTTGAGGAGGTTGCCATTGGCATCCTCGATATGGATACCAGGCACGACGTTACGGTCCTTCGATTCGGTGATGATCATTTCCTTCAGACCCGAAGCTTCGTCAGACTCGACGCGGTAGGTAGAGCCTTCGATGAGGTTATCGAAGACGACCTTACCCGAGACTTCAGAGATGATGAGGGCATTGAAGGGGTCGAATTCGAAGAGCGTCTGACCCTTCTTGACCTCTTCACCTTCAGCGAAGAAGAGCTTAGCACCGTAAGGCACCTTGACAGAGCGGAGGACGATCTTGGTATTCTTATCGGAGATCTTCAGCTCGGTCATACGGCTGACGACGATGTTGACGGGCTTGCCACCATCTTCGGAAGCCACTTCGGCGACACGCAGGTCATCGAAGGTGACGATACCATCGTACTTAGCAGCGACACTATTGCGCGTAGCGACGTTCGAAGCGACCCCCCCGACGTGGAAGGTACGGAGCGTCAGCTGTGTACCAGGCTCACCGATAGACTGAGCAGCGATGACCCCGACGACCTCACCCTTCTGGACGAGAATGTTCGTAGCGAGGTTACGCCCGTAGCACTTAGCGCAGACCCCCTTCTTAGACTCACAGGTGAGTACCGAGCGGATCTCGACCTGCTCGATGGGCGATGCCTGGATGCGCTCAGCAGCAGCTTCGCGGATCTCTTCGCCAGCGTGGACGAGGACTTCACCCGTAGAAGGATGGATCACATCGTGTACAGAGACACGACCGAGGATGCGCTCATAGAGGGTAGCTACTACTTCGTCGTCGTTGTCTTCCTTCGTGAGCTCAGTAGCCACGAGACCACGGAGCGTACCACAGTCTTCTTCGGTGACGATGACATCCTGCGAGACGTCTACGAGACGACGCGTGAGGTAACCAGCGTCAGCCGTCTTCAGAGCCGTATCGGCAAGACCCTTACGAGCACCGTGGGTAGAGATGAAGTACTCGAGCACGGAGAGACCCTCCTTGAAGTTCGAGAGAATTGGGTTCTCAATGATCTGTCCACCCTCGCTACCGCTCTTCTGAGGCTTAGCCATCAGACCACGGATACCGGAGAGCTGACGGATCTGTTCCTTCGAACCACGAGCACCAGAGTCCATCATCATGAAGACGGAGTTGAAGCCCTGGTTGTCTTCGCTCAGGTGCTTCATCAGGATACCCGTGAGCTGGCTATTGACGTGCGTCCACGTGTCGATGATCTGATTGTAGCGCTCGTTGTTCGTAATGAACCCGCCACTATAGTTCATCATGATCTCTTCGACAGCTTCGTAACCTTCAGCGATGAGCTTAGCCTTCTCTTCGGGGATGATGACGTCACCGAGGTTGAAGGAGAGACCGCCCTTGAAGGCCATATAGTACCCGAGGTTCTTGATATCATCGAGGAACTGTGCCGTGATAGCCACACCGCAGACCTTAATCACGCGGCCGATGATGTCACGCAGGCTCTTCTTACCGAGGACTTCGTTGACGTAGCCTACTTCCTTAGGTACATACTCATTGACGAGTAGACGACCCATCGAGGTGTCGACTAGGTGACGGATAGATTCCCCATCCTTGACATCATCCACGTAGACCTTGATAGGCGCATGGAGGTCGATCTTGCCTTCGTTATAGGCGATAGTAGCTTCCTCTACGCCATAGAACGTATAGCCATCCCCCTTAGCTCCTGGGCGGAGCTTCGTGATGTAATACAGTCCAAGCACCATATCCTGCGAAGGAACGGTAATAGGCGCCCCATTGGCAGGGTTGAGGATATTGTGCGAAGCCAGCATGAGCATCTGAGCTTCGAGAATAGCTTCATTACCGAGAGGGAGGTGAACAGCCATCTGGTCACCGTCGAAGTCCGCATTGAAGGCGGTACAGGACAGTGGATGTAGCTGGATAGCCTTACCCTCGATCATCTTAGGCTGGAAGGCCTGGATACCGAGACGGTGAAGCGTTGGGGCACGGTTCAGCAGAACTGGGTGTCCCTTCATCACGTGCTCAAGGATATCCCATACGACAGGATCCTTGCGGTCAACGATCTTCTTAGCGCTCTTGACCGTCTTGACGATACCGCGCTCGATGAGCTTACGGATGACGAAAGGCTTGTAGAGCTCGGCGGCCATATACTTAGGCAGACCACACTCGTGCATCTTCAGCTCAGGTCCCACGACGATGACCGAACGAGCAGAGTAGTCGACACGCTTACCGAGAAGGTTCTGACGGAAGCGACCTTGCTTACCCTTGAGGCTATCGGAGAGGGACTTGAGCGGACGGTTGTTGTCGGAGCGTACAGCGCTTGACTTACGCGAGTTGTCGAAGAGTGAGTCGACAGCCTCCTGAAGCATGCGCTTTTCGTTGCGCAGGATGACCTCAGGAGCCTTGATCTCGATCATACGCTTCAGACGATTGTTACGGATGATCACACGACGATAGAGGTCGTTGAGGTCAGACGTAGCGAAGCGTCCCCCATCAAGGGGTACGAGCGGACGCAGATCGGGTGGGATGACGGGCAGCACCTTCATGATCATCCACTCGGGGCGGTTGACATTCTTGGAGGCGCGGAAGCTCTCTACGACCTGAAGGCGCTTGAGGGCTTCGTTCTTACGCTGCTGTGAGCCGTCGGTGCTGGCGCGGTGGCGCAGCTCGTAGGACAGGGCATCAAGGTCGAGGCGAGCGAGCATGTCGTAGATCGCCTCAGCACCCGTCTTACAGATGAACTTCTCGGGATCGGAGTCTTCGAGCTGTGCATTACCTGGATATTCCTGATCGAGGTAATCGAGGTAGTCGAGGTACTGCTCTTCGGTGAAGACAGGATTGGGATCCTTATCGAGCGACTTAGCGGCGGTCTCCTTCGTCAGGTCATCATTGATGCGAGACTGGAGCACACCACCCTGGATGAGGACATAGCGCTCGTAGTAGATGATAGACTCGAGCTTCTTGGTGGAGAGACCAAGGAGGTAGCCCATCTTGTTGGGGAGTGAGCGGAAGTACCAGACGTGTGCGATGGGTACTTCGAGCTTGATATGCCCCATACGCTCACGGCGTACCTTCTTCTCCGTGACCTCGACACCGCATCGATCGCAGACGATACCGCGATAGCGAATACGCTTGTACTTACCACAGTGGCACTCGAAGTCCTTGACGGGACCGAAGATGCGCTCGCAGAAGAGCCCATCACGCTCGGGCTTATAGGTACGGTAGTTGACGGTCTCGGGCTTCAGCACTTCACCGCTGGAGTTCTCTAAGATCTCCTCGGGGGAGGCTAGAGAAATCCGGATCTGTGAGAAGTTGCTCTTTATCTTATTGTCTTTCTTGAAAGCCATAATAGAAAGGGAAATAATGCGGATCTTATTCGAGGGAGAAGCTTAGACCTAAGCCCTTAAGCTCGTTGAGCAGTACGTTGAGCGACTCAGGGATACCAGGCGTAGGCATGGGATCACCCTTGACGATCGCTTCGTAAGCCTTAGAGCGCCCGTGGACGTCGTCAGACTTGATGGTGAGGATCTCTTGGAGGATGTGGGAAGCACCGAAGGCTTCGAGAGCCCAGACTTCCATCTCCCCGAAGCGCTGACCACCGTGCTGAGCCTTACCACCGAGTGGCTGCTGCGTGATGAGTGAGTAAGGGCCGATGGAGCGAGCGTGCATCTTGTCATCGACCATGTGACCGAGCTTGAGGAAGTAGGTCACACCGACCGTAGCGGGCTGGTCGAACTGCTCACCCGTACCACCGTCGAAGAGGTAGGTCTTACCATTGCGAGGAAGCCCAGCCTTATCCGTCCATGCGTGCATATCATCAAGCGAAGCACCGTCGAAGATAGGCGTAGCGAACTTGCAGTCAAGACGACGGCCAGCCCAAGCAAGGACAGCCTCGAAGATCTGACCGAGGTTCATTCGTGAAGGCACACCGAGGGGGTTCAGACAGAGGTCGACAGGCGTACCATCTGCGAGGAAGGGCATATCCTCCTGGCGGACGACCTTAGAGACGATACCCTTGTTACCGTGACGACCTGCCATCTTATCACCGACCTGGATCTTACGCTTCTTAGCGATGTAGACCTTGGCCATCTGGATGATACCGGAGGGCAGTTCATCACCCATGGTCTCGTCGAGCTTCTTACGACGGAGATCTGACTCGTATTCCTTAGACTTCTTGAGATAGTTGGAGATCACCTCCGTGATGAGCTTATCCGTGTGCTCGTTGCCCGTCCACCCCGAGAAGATGATCTCGTTGTAGTTCAGAGCCTCGAGCTCAGTGCGGGTGAACTTAGCACCCTTGCGAATCTTCTCGACACCAAGGAAGTCCTTCACGCTGTTCTTACAGGTCTTGCCTGAGGTCAGCTTGAAGAGCTTGTCGATGAAGAGCTCACGGAGCTCAGCCTGCTTGCGCTCAGCCTTCTCTTCGAGGGCGAGGACAGCATCCTTCAGCTCAGAGCGATTCTTCTTAGCAGCCTTAGAGTAGAGCTTCGTATCGACGATGACACCACGCAGTGAGGGCGTAGCCTTGAGTGAAGCATCCTTCACGTCACCAGCCTTATCACCGAAGATAGCACGAAGGAGCTTTTCTTCTGGCGTGGGATCCGACTCACCCTTAGGCGTGATCTTACCGATCAGGATATCACCTGGCTCGACGCGAGCCCCGACACGGATGATACCGTTCTCATCGAGGTTCTTCGTAGCGTCATCGCTGACGTTGGGGATATCGCTGGTCAGCTCTTCGAGACCGCGCTTCGTCTCACGGACCTCGAGCGTATACTCGTCGACGTGGACAGAGGTGAAGAAGTCCTCACGGACGAGGCGTTCGTTCAGCACGATAGCATCCTCATAGTTGTAACCCTTCCAAGGCATGTAAGCGACCTGGACGTTACGACCGAGAGCAAGCTCACCAGCCTGGGTAGAGTACCCTTCGGTGAGGACATCACCGGCCTCGACACGCTGCCCCTTGAAGCAGATAGGACGAAGGTCGATCGTGGTGCTCTGGTTCGTCTTGCGGAACTTAGGCAGGCTGTAGGTCGTGATAGGATCTTCGAAGCTTACGAAGAGCTCGTCATCCGTGCGGTCGTAGCGGATCTTGATAGAGGTAGCGTCGACGAAGACTACTTCACCAGCGCGCTCTGCTACGATCTGCGTACGAGAGTCACGTACCAGCTGAGCCTCGATACCCGTACCGACGATAGGAGCTTCGGGACGGAGGAGAGGTACAGCCTGACGCATCATGTTCGATCCCATGAGCGCACGGTTAGCATCGTCGTGCTCCAGGAAGGGAATGAGCGAAGCAGCGATAGAGGCGATCTGCGTAGGTGCAACGTCCATGAGCTGAACTTCAGCGGGCGTCACGACAGGGAAGTCAGCCTCCTTACGTGCCTTAATAGCGTCGCGGAGGAAGTTACCTTCGTCATCCAGAGGAGCATTCCCCTGAGCTACGATGAGGTCTTCTTCTTCCTCAGCGGTATAGTACTTCAGAGCCTCATCAGAGAAGTCAACCTTCCCGTTCTCGACGCTACGGTAAGGCGTCGTGATGAAGCCGAGGTCATTGATCTTCGCATAGACACAGAGCGAAGAGATCAGACCGATGTTTGGCCCTTCAGGTGTCTCAATAGGACAGAGGCGACCGTAGTGGGTATAGTGTACGTCACGGACTTCGAAGCCGGCACGCTCACGAGAGAGACCGCCAGGACCGAGAGCCGAGAGACGGCGCTTGTGCGTGATTTCGGCCAGAGGGTTCGTCTGGTCCATAAACTGCGACAGCGCGTTCGTACCGAAGAATGAGTTGACGACCGAGGAGAGTGCCTTAGCGTTGATCAGATCCGTGGGGACGAAGACTTCGTTGTCACGGACGTTCATACGCTCACGGACGGTACGGGCCATACGAGCCAGACCGACGCCGAACTGATTGTAGAGCTGCTCACCGACGGTACGTACACGACGGTTCGAGAGGTGGTCGATATCGTCGACGACCTCCTTAGAGTTGACAAGCCCGATGAGGTACTTGATGATGGCCACGATATCCTCGTTGGTCAGTACGCGTACCTCGGGATCGATGTCGAGACCGAGCTTCTTGTTGATACGATAGCGGCCTACTTCACCGAGGTCATAGCGCTTGTCGGAGAAGAAGAGGTTAGAGAGGACTTCACGAGCGTTGGCCTCATCGGCAGGGTCTGCATTACGCAGCTGACGATAGATATAGTAGAGGGCGTCGTGCTCGGAGTTACAGGGGTCCTTCTGCAGGGTGTTGAAGATCAGCGTGAAGTCAAGAGAATCCTCGGTCTTCTCCTTGTGGAGGAGGATCGTCTTATTGCTCGACTCGAGGATCAGGTCGATGTTGTCTTCAGTGATCTCTGCCTCACGCTCTACGAGGACGGTAATACGCTCCATGGAGACGACTTCACCCGTATCCTCATCGCTGAGGTCGTCGATATAAGTCTTGGTGACGCGGCCAGCAAGGCGGCGACCGATGTGCTTCTCAAGGTTAGCGCGCGTGACCTTCACCTCTTCGGAGAGATCGAAGAGATCGAGGATCTGCTTATCAGACTCAAAGCCAATAGCACGCAACAGGGTCGTCACAGGGAGCTTCTTCTTACGGTCAATGTAGGCATACATGACATTGTTGATGTCCGTAGCGAACTCGATCCAAGAGCCCTTGAAAGGAATGATACGTGCCGAGTAGAGCTGCGAGCCGTTGGTGTGCGTGCTCGTGCCAAAGAACACCCCGGGAGAACGATGGAGCTGCGAGACGACGACGCGCTCAGCTCCATTGATGACAAACGTACCCGACTCCGTCATGTAAGGGATGTAGCCCAGGAAGACATCCTGCACAACCGTGCTGAAGTCCTCGTGGTCGGGGTCGGTACAAGACAGCTTCAGCTTCGCCTTGAGGGGGACGCTATAGGTCAGACCTCGGCTCAGGCATTCCTCGATAGTGTACTTAGGAGGATCGACATAGTAATCGAGAAATTCGAGAACGAAGTTATTACGCGTATCTGCGATAGGGAAGTTCTCATTGAAGACTCGATATAGGCCCTCAGACTTACGGCTCTCCGTAGCGGTGTCAAGCTGGAAGAAGTCGCGGAAGGACTTCAGCTGCACCTCTAAGAAGTCTGGGAAGACGAGAGGGTTCTTTATCGAAGCAAAGTTGATTCTCCCTGATTTTGGATTGGAAGCCATCTATTGATTCTTTGAGTGAAAGGGGGGTTCGGGAATGTTTAGACACGAAATGGTTAAGACCCCCCTCGTCGGGGGATCTTAACCATAATCACC
>ERZ772977.1145-NODE-1145-length-14314-cov-37.824532_pt1 | contig 14314 bp, 11 predicted proteins | sample MGYA00511131_ERZ772977 | MGnify/ENA primary metagenome ERZ772977 (study PRJEB29015, sample SAMEA2737935) | human oral metagenome | biome: human oral; feature: human-associated habitat; material: dental | place: China | collected 2151 ...
CCTGGAACATCGACGGCGAGATCGGCTACATCCTCAACCCCAAGATCGTCGAGGTATCCAAGGACGAGTACCAGGATGGGGATGAGGGCTGCCTGTCGGTTCCGGGGTTGTGGTTCCCCACGGAGCGAGCCTGGTACGCCCGAGCCGAGGGGGTGAACCTGGACGGCAAGGAGGTCGTCGTCGAGGGGGAAGAGCTCATGGCTCGCTGCATCCAGCATGAGTGCGACCATCTGGAGGGCCACCTCTACCTCGATCGCCTCGACCGAAAGAACCGGGCCAAGGCGATGAAGGAGCTGCGAGCGCAGGGACTGTAACGCCCAAAGGATGTAAACCGGGTGGGGCGACAGGTCACGAAACCTGTTGCCCCACCCGGTTTTCAGGAGGCGATGCGGCGAGCTCCGCGCGGTGTGCTCCTAGCCGACGCGGTGCAGCCAACGCACAGGTGCACCGGCTCCTGCGTAGCGGAAGGGCTCGAGCTCGTCGTCCCAGGCCTGCCCCAGAGCCAGGTCGAGCTCGCGGCGCATCCTCTCAGGATCAGCCGCGTAGACGAGTGCGGCACGGATCCGGTCCTCGGGGACGACGACGTTGCCGTGAACATCCGTCTGCGCATGAAAGATCCCCAGGTCAGGGGTGTGCGACCAGCGGCCGCCGTCGGTGCCGACGCTCGCCTCCTCAGTGACCTCGTAGCGCAGGTTCGCCCAGCCGCGCAGGGCGGATGCAAGGCTCGCGCCCGTTCCAGCAGGCCCCACCCAGCTGGTCTCGGCCCGCATCATGCCCCGGGCCGCAGGCTGCTCGGTCCAGTCCAGGTGAACACGCGAGCCGAGCACCTCGGCCGCCGCCCACTCGATGTGGGGGCAGAGCGCCCGAGGTGCTGAATGCACGAAAAGTACACCGCGGGTGTAGGCACCGATCATGAGTATCGCCTCCTGGTTGGTTTCGAGATTCGCCTTCCCCAACGGTCTCGACCCTCAACCGGGCTCATGTCATGACGTACGCGGCATGCACAGTCATTGTGCATGACGGTGGCGTGCCAGGTCCAGCCCGGCGGGTCACAACCCGGGTCACGCGATCGTGGCGTTCTACATCTGTGCGCGACCGTCTACCTGCGCGTGAAGACGAGTGCGACGTTGTGTCCCCCGAAACCGAAGGAGGTACTGGCAGCCGCCTCAAGGTCGGGAAGGCTTCGCCCCTGCGGCCCGACGACGTCCAGTCCGAGCTCGATCAGCTCCGGGTCCAGGCCGGCGGGCTGCAGCGTCGGCGGTGCCCAGCGCTCACGCAGCGCCATGACGGTCAGCACCGCCTCCAGCCCGCCGGCCCCGCCCAACAGGTGGCCGGTGGCGGACTTGGTGGCGCTGACGGCCGCCGCCGGCAGGCTCCGGGACAGGACGCCGGCCTCGACGATGTCACCGGCCGGGGTCGAGGTGGCATGGGCGTTGACGTGTCCGATCCTCCCGGCATCAAGACCCGCCCGCTCCAGTGCCAGGCGCAGAGCACGTTCCTGCTGCGTGCCCGATGGCTCGGGGCGCGCCACATCGAAGGCGTCGGCGGTGACGGCCGAGCCGGCAAGCACGGCTAGAGCCTGCGCCCCGCGGGCCGCGGCGTGCTCGGCGCGCTCCAGGACCAGCATCCCGGCACCCTCGCCCAGGACGAAGCCATCACGGTCCGGGGCGAAGGGGCGTGAGGCTGTCGCCGGGTCCTCGTTGCGTGTTGACAGCGCGCGCATGGCCCCGAAGGCAGCCACCGTCATCGGGTGAAGGGCTGCGTCGGTGCCACCGGCTACGACGACGTCGGCCCGGCCCAGGGCGATAAGGTCCGCACCGTAGGCGATGGCCTCTGCTCCCGATGCGCAGGCGGACACCGGGGCGTGGATCCCGGCCTGCGCCCCCAGATCGATACCAACGGCAGCCGCCGGGGCATTGGGCATGAGTGCGGGAACCGCCGTCGGCAGAACGCGCCGGGGGCCCCTGTCCCTCAGGGTGTCCCACGCCTCCATGACCGACAGGACCGGCCCCATGCCGGGGGACACGGACACCGCCAGGCGTTGCGAGCCGATCTGCGGGGATCCGGCCTGCTCCCATGCCTGGCGGGCGGCCAGCAGTGCGCACTGGCTGGCGCGGTCGAGGCGGCGTATCTGGCGGAGCGGCAGCAGATCGGCCGGGTTGATCGCCAGGGGAGCGCCGATCCGTACGGGCAGCTCGTAATCCTCCACCCAGCCGTGCTCAAGGGGACGAATCGCGCACGTTCCCTCGTGCAGAGCGCTCCAGGTCGAGTCCACGTCTCCGCCCAGTGGGTTGACGGTACCCAGGCCGGTGACGACGACATCGCCGGGATGACAGACGGCCGCCGGGGTCATTCGGTGTCAGTCCTTCTTGGAGGCCACGAGATCCACCAACGCTCCGACGGTGGGCAGGGTCGGGATGAGGGAGTCGTCGAGGGCTACGCCGAAGCGCTCCTCGACCTGAGTGGCGATGGTCAGCAGTCCCAGGGAGTCGACGTCGAGGTCCTGGGCGAAGGTGGTGGAGGGGGCGATCTCTTCGGCGTCGACGCCAGACTCTTCACTGACGATCTGCGTGATGACGCTCAGGAGGTCCTCGTTACTCTGCTCGGCCATGATGGTTCCTTCTGCTGCCGCGACGGAGCAGGATCGGATCCGTGCGGCGGATGTGGTTGGACGGTGTGGAGTGTGTCGGCGGCGGCGCCGCTGACAGGCCCATTATCCCAGATGGGAGCTGGTTCTCTGGAATCGGTGCGCCACACGGACGCTCTGCGACAACACCGCGACCGCCCCTTCTCGAACCAAGCGGAAGGGGCGGTCGTGAAAGCAAGAAGAACATGGCGTGGAGGCGGGGACGGCCGTCTACCGGTTCTCGGCAGAACTGAAGAGAACAGGTCAGGAGTCCCGGCCGGCAGCCAGGCGTCCGACGATGATCGCCATGTGCAGCATGAGCCCGTCGCGCGCGTTCGTAGCGTCCCAACCGACCTGCTCACTGACCCGTCCCAGCCGGTAGCGCACGGTGTTGGCATGCACGAACAGGTTTCGGGCCGTTGCCTCCAGGCTTCCGCCGAGAGCCAGGTACGTGGCCACGGTGCTCTCGAAGGGGTCGCCCATCTCGTGCAGGGGAGCGTGCACCAGGTTGAGGATCTGCTCCCCGGCGAGCTCGTCACCCGCGAGGAGACGCTCGGGGAGCAGGTCGTCCGCGTGGACAGGATTAGGGGCCTCGGCCCATCCCGGCAGGGCGCGCAGCCCGGCCAGGGCGGAGCGCAGCGAGCGGCCCGCGTGCGAGATCCCTGAGACCACAGGGCCCACGACGGCAGAACCCCCCAGTCCGCCGGCGACCTGCATCGCTGCCTGGTCCACCAGCTGCTCGGCCGTCCCGCTCCGTGAGCCCTTGGAGGTGGGCATGGATGAGGAGCCGTGAGCCTCCGAGCCTGCTCCCAGGACGATGAGGACGGAGTCGCCTCGCACCGACACCAGGCAGTCACTGGCAAGATTGCGGCACTCGTGACGCAGCCGGGAGACCCCGAGCGCGTCCAGGGCCGTCTTGGCGGCAATGGTCACCACTGGTCCGGTACCGTTCCAACCAGCCGTGCCAGCCCGGGTCGCTGCGTCCTCGGGATCGTCATGAAGCATCGCGTCGACTGCAACGGATTCCAGCCGAGCGTCCCAGGCTCCTCGGGCCTCAGCCGCCCGGGCGTACACCTCGGCGGCGGCGAAACCGACGTCGCGCCCGAAGGTCAGGACAAGGATGCGGACCGTGTCGTGGTCCTCCTTGGGAACCGCACGAGGAGCCTCGTCAACGACGACGTCGAGGACCGTTCGCACCAGGGCGAGCGTCTGCTCCAGCGTGATGACCCCGGTCAGGGCTGCAGGGGCCACGGAGAAGATCTGAGAGGGTACCAGCGGGGTCGACGGGTCCTCCACCGACTCGACAAACATCGTGACGCCCAGACGGGCCACCGCCGCGATCTGGTCGCGCGACCCCTCTGGCAGGGTTCGGTAGAAATCGTGGGCCGAACTGATGCGGTCCAGTGAGTGTTCAATAATTGTGTCCTGCGCCTGTCGCAGTGCAGACACTCCCGGAGCGCTCAACTCATCCATGCTGTGGATGTTACCGACTGGAATATCGTGGCGACAGTAGGTTCTCGTTTGGCGCGGCGCGCCATCCGGCGTGAGTTTGTGTTGAAAATACGGGGATAACTAAGAGTGGCGCGTCGCAAGAACGAAGAGGATTGCACAGGTTACAATAGCGTAACCATTGTGGAACCCTCGGTAAGTGAATCTGCAATGACTCGCGCAAGCATCCTGTGTGCCAGCATAGATGCGTGCATGCGCGCACCCAACTAGACAACTGGAGGCTCAAGATGATGCAGGCGACCCGCGTAGAAGAAGATCTTCTTGGTGCACGGGAAGTACCATTGGAAGCCTATTGGGGAATCCATACCCTGCGGGCGATGGAGAACTTCCAGATCTCAGGGTCGGTGGTCGGCGACGAGGAGGCTTTTGTTCGCGGCATGGTGCAGGTGAAGAAGGCCTCGGCGTTAGCGAATGGTGATCTTGGTGCACTTGACCCTGAGGTTGCGGGCGCGATCGTGTGGGCGTGTGATCAGGTGCTGGTTGCGGAGCGTTGCCTGGATCAGTTTCCGGTCGACCAGTTTCAGGGGGGTGCCGGTACTAGCGTCAACATGAATACCAACGAGGTCATTGCCAACCTCGCACTGGAATACCTGGGATATGCCAAGGGGCGTTACGACGTCGTCAATCCCAACGATCATGTCAACAAGTCACAGTCGACGAACGACGCCTACCCGACCGGATTCCGCTTGGGGCTGTTCACGCTCGTTGACTCCCTCATCGAGGAGCTCGAGCGCCTCATTGCCGCCATGCGTGCCAAGGGAGCTGAGCTCGTCAACGTCCTGAAGATGGGGCGCACCCAGCTCCAGGACGCCGTCCCCATGAGCCTGGGTAAGGAGTTCGAGGCCTTCGCCGTTCTTCTTGAGGAGGAGGTCGATCGGCTTCGCAACAATGCCGCACTGCTCCTGGAGGTGAACCTCGGTGCCACCGCGATCGGTACAGGACTCAACACCCCGCCCGACTACCAGCGCACCGTTGTTGAGTACCTGCGTGAGGTCACCGGTCTGGATATTCGGGGAGCGCAAGACCTGCTGGAGGCCACGAGCGATACGGGTGCCTACGTCTCCATGCACGCGGCCATCAAGCGCCTGGCGGTCAAGCTCTCCAAGATCTGCAATGACCTGCGCCTGCTGTCCTCCGGGCCCCGTGCGGGACTGGGGGAGATCAGGCTGCCCGAGCGTCAGGCCGGTTCCTCGATCATGCCCGCCAAGGTCAACCCGGTGATCCCGGAGGTGGTCAACCAGGTCTGCTTCAAGGTCATCGGCAATGACGTCACGCTGACCTTCGCCGCCGAGGCGGGTCAGCTCCAGCTCAATGTCATGGAGCCGGTGATCGCCCAGGCCAGCTTCGAGTCGATCGACCTCCTCACCCGTGGGATGTCGACCCTGCGTGAGATGTGCGTCGTGGGTATCGAGGCGAATGAGGAGGTCTGCCGCCGTAATGTCTTGGACTCGATCGGGATCGTCACCTACCTCAATCCGGTGATCGGTCATCACAACGGCGACCTGGTGGGACGCGAGTGCGCCCGCTCGGGGCGTAGTGTGCGAGAGGTGGTTATCGAGATGGGCCTGCTCGAGGAATCTGTTCTCGACGAGATTCTCAGTCCAGAGAACCTCTTGCGGCCCCATTTCCGTGACCTGAATGTGTACTCCGGGTCCGATCCGTCAACTCCTCCGGTGGTTCCGACGGCGCCGGACCCGGTGAGCTGAAACAGGTCCGCCTTCCAGGTGTCGTCGGGCGGTCAGTATGTGTCTGTTGGCTCGGTGGTGCGTTACGAGAGGGCGCTGCAGGATCGGATAACCGGGGCGTGGACGTCCTTGCCGATCACATTGAGACCTTGTGGGTCCACCTTCGACTGCGGAGGTCCGGAACGCCAGAAGACGTAATTGAGATTGTCGCCGTCGTTTGATCCAAATGTGACTTTATGGGCAGCGTCGATCCAGATCGTGTTGTCGAACCCGTGAACGGTGAGTGACTCGATCTCTCCTTCGATGATGACCACGAGGTTTGTTGCGGTGATTGTTACGTCTCGTGCGCCCGCCGAGACCTTGACCACTCGGTCGGCTGAGAGGGCGTCGGCGGTGACGTCGACCTGGTCGGAGCCGGGAACAACCTTGGTGATCTGAGCCTCTGCCTGGGCGCGGTTATCCTCTTCGTCATTGTCGGTCAGTTCGTCGTCGTAGCCGTGTATGTCGGATGACGTGCAGTTCCCGTACTCCAAGGGGTCGACGGGCGTGTTGGCCTCCAGCCCCTCCGTGGGCTCCTCGTCGCCCTCCTGGTCGGCGGCGGATTGGTGGGCGTGGCTTGGAGAAGGTGAGGGCGTTCCTGCCAGGACTGCTTTGACAGCCGAGCAGCCAGACAGGCTCAGCAGGCACGCGGCCATGAAGGAGGCGGAACGCAGGATCGGGGAGCGGGACACCGAGGACCTCATTCGATAGATGTGGCGGTGCCGGTGAAACGAGGAAGAGCTCGTCCCACCGGCACCGCAATTGGTCAGTGCGTCCAACTATAGCCGCATGACAGGCTCAGGACTCGCCTCCCTGACCGCCGGAGGTGCCCGCGTTGACGTTGGTCAGGTCGTAGCGAGCCACGGCCTGCGCCAGGACGGAGTGGTCCAGGCGTCCCTGCTCCACCAGTGCCTGCAGGGCGCGGACCACGACCGACTGGGCGTCAATGAGGTAGTGGCGCCTGGCAGCGGCGCGGGTGTCAGAGAAGCCGAAGCCATCGGCACCCAGGGTGTAGTAGTCGCCGGGGACCCAGGCGCGGATCTGGTCGGGAACCAGGTGGTCATAGTCGCTGGTGGCGACGAAGGGACCGTTGGCGCCGGTGAGCTTCTGCGTCACGTAGGGGACCTGACGCTCGGAGTCGGGGGCCAGGAAGTTGGCCTTCTCCACCTCCAGTGCCTGGCGCCGCAGCTCGTTCCAGCTGGTGACGGACCAGGTGGCGGCGCGCACGCCCCAGTCCTCGGCCAGGATGCGGCGCGCCTCCTCGATCCAGGGCAGTCCGACTCCGGAGGCCAGCAGCTGGACCTCGGGGCCCTGGCCGTCAGGGGCGGAGCTGATGCGGTGAATGCCGCGCAGGATGCCCTCGACGTCGACGTCGTCGGGCTCGGCCGGCTGGTGGATCGGCTCGTTGTAGACGGTCAGGTAGTACATGACGTCCCGATTGCGTCCTGAGTCCGGGCCGTACCAGCGCTCGAGGGCGTCGCGCACGATGTGCCGGATCTCGTAGGCGTAGGCGGGGTCGTAGCTGATGACGGCGTCGTTCGTCGCAGCGATCATGGGGGAGTGGCCGTCCATGTGCTGGGTGCCCTCACCGGTCAGGGTGGTGCGCCCGGCGGTGGCCCCGATGATGAAGCCGCGGGTCAGCTGGTCGCCGGCGGCCCAGAACTGGTCACCGGTGCGCTGGAAGCCGAACATCGAGTAGAAGATGTAGACCGGGATCATGGGTTCGCCGTGGGTGGCGTAGCTGGTGCCGGCCACCTGGAACAGGGAGACCGAGCCTGCCTCATTGATACCCGTGTGCATGAGCTGACCGGAGGTGGACTCCCGGTAGGACAGCATCATGTCGGCGTCGACCGGCGTGTAGTTCTGGCCCTGGGTGTTGAAGATCTTCTTGGTGGGGAAGAGCGACTCCAAACCGAAGGTGCGCGACTCATCGGGGATGATCGGCACGATACGCCGGCCGATGCCCTTGTCCTTGATGAGCTCCTTGAGCAGGCGCACGAAGGCCATCGTGGAGGCGACCTCCTGCTTGCCCGAGCCGCCCTTGAGGATGTCGTAGGTCTTGTCACCCGGAAGCCCGAGCTCGACGCCTGCGTCGCGGCGCTCGGGGATGAAGCCGCCAAGCTGACGGCGCCGGTCCAGCATGTAGAGCAGGGAGGGGTCGTCGTCGGCCGGCCGGTAGTACGGCGGCATCTTGGGGTTGGCCTCGAGCTGCTCGTCCGTGATCGGGATGTGCAGACGGTCGCGCAGGGCCTTGAGGTCCTCCAGCGTCAGCTTCTTCATCTGGTGGGTGGCGTTGCGGCCGGCGAAGTGCCCGCCCAGCAGGTAGCCCTTGACCGTGTGCGCCAGGATGACGGTGGGCTGGCCCTTGTGCTCCGTGGCGGCCTTGTAGGCGGCGTACATCTTGCGGTAGTCGTTGCCGCCGCGCTGGAGAGCCCAGATCTCGTCGTCGGTCCAGTCCTTGACGAGCTCGGCGGTGCGCGGGTCGCGACCGAAGAAGTGCTCGCGGATGTAGGCACCGTCATTGGCCTTGAAGGTCTGGTAGTCGCCGTCGAGCGTCTCCATCATGAGGTGCTCCAGGGCGTGGTCCTTGTCCGCGGCGAGGAGCTGGTCCCAGCCACGGCCCCAGATCACCTTGATGACGTTCCAGCCGGCGCCCTTGAAGAAGGCCTCGAGCTCCTGGATGATCTTGCCGTTTCCTCGCACCGGGCCGTCGAGGCGCTGCAGGTTGCAGTTGATGACGAAGGTGAGGTTGTCCAGCTGCTGGCTGGCCGCCAGCTGCAGCATGCCGCGGGACTCGGGCTCGTCCATCTCTCCGTCGCCAAGGAAGGCCCAGGTGTGCTGCTGGGAGGTGTCCTTGATGCCGGCGCCCTGAAGGTACTTGTCGAACCAGGCCTGGTAGATGGCCTCTGAGGGACCCAGTCCCATGGAGACGGTGGGGTACTCCCAGAAGTCCTCCATGCGGCGGGGGTGCGGGTAGGAGGGCAGGCCGCGGCCGCCGGCCGGGCGGGACTCCTCCTGACGGAAGCCATCCAGGTCGGCCTCGCTCAGGCGTCCCTCAATGAAGGCTCGGGCGTAGTTGCCGGGGGAGGCGTGGCCCTGGAAGAGGACGTGGTCGCCGCCACCGGGGTGGTCCTTGCCGCGGAAGAAGTGGTTGAAGCCCACCTCGTAGAGCGTGGCGGTGGAGGCGTAGGAGGAGATGTGGCCGCCGACCCCGACGCCGGGACGCTGCGCCCGGGTCACCATGACAGCGGCGTTCCAGCGCAGCCAGCGCCGGTAGGTGCGCTCGGCGCTCTCGTCGCCGGGGAAGTAGGGCTCGTTGGTGACGTCGATGGTGTTGATGTACGGCGTCGTCATCTGGGTGGGCACCGTGACGTTCTTCTGACGGGCCTGGGCCAGCATGCTCAGCAGGATGTAGCGCGCACGCTTGGCGCCCTTGTCCGCGATGAGGGCATCGAGGGACTCGTGCCACTCCTTGGTCTCCTCTGGGTCGTTGTCGGTCACCTTCGTCAGGAGGCCGTCAATGAGCGGCGTGGAGTCACTGGTGGGGCTCACGGAATCCTCTTTCCTCGCGTCTGTGCGGTGGGCCCGAGCCTCGCTTGCGCGCCGTGGCACTAAAAACTGCATCGGCGTACGGGGCTGAAGTCAGGCCGCTGTGGACGATGGCCCTAATCTACGACCTGCGGCGGCGCGAACGCTGCCCTCGACGGGAAGAAAGTCCTACGTCACGTATGATGTGAGCCACATGACGAGGGGTTGGTTTCCGCATGTCGGGAGCCGGTACGACCGTGGAGTCCTCGGCTGCGCCTGAAACACCGTTCAAAGCAAAGTTCAAGGTGATCTGGCGAGCGTGTTCACTTGCGCGGCTGGCACCGGGTGAGGTGGGCTAGTACCCATCGCCCAGCAGCGGGCGAGCGAGAGACGGGCGCAGCCCAGAAGGACGGTGTGAGGAAGTGGCGAGTACAGCGGGTGGGGCTTTCGGCTTCGCCTCCGGTCTCATCATCCAGGAGTTCGGCTACGATGACGACGTCGACGAGACCTTGCGGCAGGTGGTTGAGGCAGAGACCGGAACCACTCTGGTGGACGAGGACTATGAGGACGTGGCCGACTCGGCCATCGTGTGGTGGCGTGATGACGACGGCGACGTCGACGACCTCACCGACCTCCTGGTGGATGCCCAGGCCAACCTCGACGGCGCGGGGCTCATCTGGGTGCTGACCCCCAAGGCGCGCACCACCGGGGCTGTCCCGGCCGCAGAGGTGGAGGAGGCGGCTGCGACCGCCGGCATGCACGCGACCTCCGCGGCCTCGATGGGGCAGCACTGGAGCGGAATCAGGGTCTCCAGCCGGGGGCGCTGACGCGCTCCGAGGTCGAGAGGTGTCCTTCGAGTGCCTGAGAATTCGGGCGATTAGTGGCTCGCATCCGGTAGACGGTAGAGTTGCCGCGCAGGAAGCTCCTCGACCTCATGCGTTCATGCAGGCGCACGAGGCGCAGCAGTAGCAACAATGGCTGTGTCTGCGGGGCTTTTGCGCTTGGACCTGTAGCTCAGCTGGTAGAGCAACGCGTTTACACCGCGTCGGTCGTCGGTTCGAGTCCGGCCGGGTCCACCACAGGCTGACCTCCTCACCCGCAGCAGCTTCAGTCCCCGCGCCGCGAGCCGAGGCGCCGAGCCAGGTCGGCGACGGCGTCGACGAGATCCGTGACTCCCGGGTCCTCGACGGGGAAGTGGCCGCACTCGCGCAGAACCACCAGCTCGGCCGGACCCGCGGCGCGCGACAGCACCCGGGCGCTGAGCTCAACCGGCGTCCACGCGTCCCGGCCGGGGTGCAGCAGCGTCACCGGCGTGCGGTTGCGCTCGGGCGGGGTGTGCGCGAACCGCAGGTAGGAGGCGAGGAAGCCCAGAGGGACCCTGGCGGCGCCTCCGCGCGGGTCGACGGCGCACAGGTGAGACAGCGCGCGGTTGCGGCTCATCCGCCGCAGGTTCGCCACGGCGCTCATCGGTACCATGGTGCGCGCCAGCCCTCCGCGGGCGAGTGCCGACAACGGCCCGCCCAGGACGCCCAGTGCTCCCGCGCGCGTCATGTGTGCCCGGGCGCGCCAGTCACGCGGGTCGAGCAGGCACGTGGCGGCCACCGCCGCCACGTGCGGCGAGCGGGCCGCCACCTCGTAGGCGAGAAGACCGCCGATGCTGGCTCCCAGAAGTACCAGGGGACGGTGGTCGTGCTCGGCCTTGACGAGGCCGACGAGGAGGTCGACCCAGGTGTCGTAACGCACAGCCGCGGGATCCGGTGACGTCGTGCGGCCGTACAGAGGCAGGTCAACGGCGCTGACGTCAATGCCGCGTGAGGCCACCAGCGCGGCGATGGGCCACAGCGCCCCGCTGTGTCCGCCCGCTCCGTGGACGAGCAGGACCCGTGCCGGCGCCCCCGGGTCGGATGCTCGCGCGATGTGCACACGGTGGCCGTGCCACCGCCACCACGTCGACTCGGGCACCAGCGAGGCCGTGCGCTGGTGGCGCGGCGGCAGGAAGGGCACGTACGGATTGGCCGGCATGCGTCGATGCTAGCCGCGCGAGCCGCGGCGCCCGCGCTTCACCGCAGTAGGTCCACGAAGCCACCCCAGTCCTCGTGCCTTGCACAGCCCTGGAGCGCACCGCCGATGAGGCTGGAAGCTCTGGCTTGGTTCTGACACCTGCTGCTTGCTGATGCCATAGCGCTGGCAGATCTCGCGCACCGGCACACCCTGCTGGAAGAGGGCGACCACCTCGTCCTTCTGCGCTGGCGTAGGCGCTGAGGCGGAGGAGTGGTTATGGTGGCTGTGGTGGCTCCGTCGTCGGGCGGTAATGTCCTGGCGAACTTCAGCAGTGTCTTCCAGTTCTTGGTGATGGAGGTGGAGGGCCACCACCAGTTCCGTATACGAGCCCTTGGACAGGTGGCATTCTGCCGATCATTCGGAGGAGACAGAATGAGTAACGAGCAGGCGGGAATCCCGGCGGAGCTGGCCGAGGCGCTATCGGAGAACAAGACGGCGGAGAAGATATTTGCGGCTCTGCCTTCATCGCACCAGAATGAGTACCTGCGCTGGATCGGTGAGGCGAAACGTGCCGAGACCCGCCAACGCAGAGCTGCTAAGGCTGTGGAGATGATGGTCGACAAGCACGGGTAGAGCGGTCTGTTCCTTACCGGCTCGTGCGACGGCGACGGCCAGACGGATCGCCACGCGACATCGCCGTCGTGGTGCGTATCAAAGGTTTTTCGTGAACCGGTGACGCCACTCGGGATGGGTGCCGAATTGCTGGAGACGGCGCTGCCCGCGGAGAACGACCTGATCGTCGACCCAGCGCTCCCACTGCGTGGCTCGCTGTCGCTCGCCTGTGCTCAGGGGGGTGGCCACGCCGGCCTCGATGAGATCGCCCAGAATCATGAGAGACGAATCGGGAACCTGGACCTCCCAGGGGACGAGCATCCAGGGGCCATCTGGTCCCAGCAGGACGAACGAGCGATTGAGGTCATGAAGGTCGTTGAAGTGCTCGTCCTCACCGCCCTCGGAGTGCCAGTACCAGCGTGTCAGTCGAAATGACTCCCAGACCTGCGTCCAGTTCTGAAAGCGCTCCCGCAGCGCGCGATCCAGCAGCGCCAGCGTGTCCAACGCCTCCGCCTCCGTTATCCAGCCCAGGGCGACGCCGTACCGTGTCAGCATGGCGGCGCGAACCATGTCCCAGGCTGTGAAGTCCACGTTCTGGATACCCCGGTCGTTGTTCCGCATCCGTTCCAGTCGCCATAGCGTCTCTGCAGCGTCCTGGGAGGAACCGGCTGCGCCTTGCAGCTCATAGCGTTCAGCCTCCGCCAGCGAGGTATTCGTCCACCGGGCCCGTTCGTCGTTGAAGTCGCCGCGATGGCCGAACATGATCAGTTGGAAGATCTGGCTGAGAAGATCAAGGCGGGAGCGCACGCCCCAGTCGTGGTCGAGCATTTCACGCTTGCCTTCGGTGTCCGAGCAGGCCAGGCGATCCCACGGCTCGTGGTGGCACAGGGAGTACGGCGCATAGATGGCCACAAGACGTTCGTACGCGCCGCAGGAGAACGCGCCGGGCTCTGAGTCCCGGATGGGGCGATGGTGCTCGGTGAGCTCAGTCCATGTCGACTCCTCGCCCTCGTGAAGAGACGATGCGACCTCATCCCGACGCTGCCGAAGCTTCTGACGAATTGGTCTATATAATTCGGCGGCACAAATTACGCCGAAGAAGACCAGGGCAATGATAAGGAGAGGGACCTGTGAGGGCATGGAGAGTATTGTGCAGCATACATGCAGGCGAGTACCAAATTCGTGTGCGGAGGTTGATGTCGTTGTTATTGGGTTGGATGCCCGTTTATTTTCAGGCTGCCGATCAGTCTTTCGAGGCGTTTCATTCCCTCATACAACTCGTCACGGGACGCGGCGTAGGACAGTCGCACATGGGAACGAGCCGTGGTCGTGGAGAAGTCCTCCCCTGGAGTGAGGGCTACATGCGCCTCCTCCAGGGCGCGGTAACAGAAGGTCTGGGCGTCGAGCCCCGTGGAGGAGACATCGAAGTAGATGTAGAAAGCGCCGTCGGGCAGAACCGGAACCGGTAGGCCGATGCGTTGCAGCCCGTCGAGCACGATGCTCCTGCGAGCAAGCAGCTCTTGGCGGCGCTCCTCGCACACCGAGATGGATTCGCGGGAGAAGGCCGCCAGCGCGGCCTGCTGAATAGGGGTCGAAGCGCACAGGAAGTAGTTGACCGCCAGGTTCTCAGCGGGTTTCACCAGCTCCTTGGGAAGGATCGCCCAACCCAGGCGCCACCCCGTCATCCCGAAGTACTTGGAGAAGGAATTGATGACGATCGCCTCGGGGTCGGTCTCCAGGACGCTGTGTGCAGGCGTGCCATCATCGTCGGGATCGGCCAGGCCTAGGTAGATCTCGTCGACGATTCGCCAGGCGCTGCGTTCACGCGCAAACGTGCAGATCGATGCCAGCTCCTCGAAGGGAATCGACGTGCCCGTGGGGTTGGACGGCGTCGCCAGCATCACTGCGCTCGTCTGCGGAGTCCACACCGACTCGGCAGAGGTACGGTCCATCTGGTAGCGGCTGGCAGGACTGGTGGGTGCCAGGACGATCCGGCCGCCGTAGGTCTCCACCAGCTGACGGTTGCAGGGGTAGGAAGGATCCGCGATGACGACGTCGTCGCCGGGCTCCGTGGTGGCGGCGGCTACCAGCAGGAGCGCCGAGGACGCACCAGTGGTGACGACGATGCGGCCGGGATCGACCTCTACACCGTGCCGGTCCCGGTAGAAGCCCGCAATGGCCTCTCGTAGTGCGAGCAGTCCCAAGGCGGGGGAGTAGGGCAGTGGCCGGCCGTCCATGACGCGGCGCATCTCCTCGCGGACAGCGGGAGGGGCGCCGAAGTCGGGCTCACCCAGGCTGAGCTTGGCGATCGAGT
>ERZ772977.1146-NODE-1146-length-14310-cov-77.433462_pt1 | contig 14310 bp, 16 predicted proteins | sample MGYA00511131_ERZ772977 | MGnify/ENA primary metagenome ERZ772977 (study PRJEB29015, sample SAMEA2737935) | human oral metagenome | biome: human oral; feature: human-associated habitat; material: dental | place: China | collected 2151 ...
TTCTCTTAGATACTTTATAGAGTAATCTTCTTTTTCGATGTCTAACTCTGTTCAGTTTCTGTCTTCTGTTCTGCATTAAGATCTCCTATTACTTCGTAAAGTTTTAAAGTATCTTCTTCTAACTTCTCTTTTAAAGCTGGATTTTCAGAAAAGTGCTTAGCAAAGTCTAGATGAGAATACTCAAAACCATTATTGTTTTGTTTACTATGGTCTACCCAATCGTAAGTCCAGTCACTTTTACTTTCTTCAAAAGACTTTTTCATCTCTCTAATGAATCGAGTAAAAAATAATCTGACACCAATATTGACTTTCTGCTTCGTCTTTCTGTTTTTGTTATATCTCTTAAAACCACAAATTCTTTTTGTTTTAAAAGAATAAGTTGAATAATGCGTTGCCTTCTTTCTAAATGTTTTGGATTTGGACATTTGACTCTCCTAATGCTCTAGAGTACTATTTAGGTACTCTAGAGTGATTTAGATTTATTGGATTTATTCACCATCTTCATCATCGACTACTACGACTTTAGTAGGCGGCCAATCAACACCGTATTTTTCTTTCAATTCCTCTTTTGTTACAGCTCGGAATCGTTTAGAAATTTCTTTACGATATTCAATACGAGCTTTGACTTGGTTCAGTTTAAAATAACGATGTTTCATTTACTCTTCCTTTTCAGTTTCTTGTTCTTTCGGATAACAAGGCTGTTCATCATTTGTTTCTTCGTCGAAACGTGGTAATACTTCTTCTACTACTTGCCCCATGTTAAATACTCCTTAGATGTTAAATGAATGGGTTTATAAAGGGATTTCTGAAGGATCGCAATAAAGTTCTAATGCTTCTTCAGGGTTAATGGTTGGAATGATCTTAGTGATCGGGAAAATACCTTTGCGATCAGTAGATTCGATTCTGAATTCTCCTAGTCTGAAGGAATGGGTTGAGATACTGTCTTCAGTAACAGTTTTCACATAGAGTACGTTATCTTTCTTAATAAAGGATAAGTACTCATTGGGATAAGGTGTACCTAAGTATAGCTTTCTGTAATCTGTATCAATACAGATACTTTTATCATGTAGTTTAAACATGAAGTTATCAGTAATGGTTTCTAACAAAGATTTCTCGTAAGTATTCTCTGTATTAAAAACCATATTGACCGAATAGGATTGAACGCCTACCTTAAAATATACATTGACAATATTGTCTTCAATAGAATTAAATTCTAGTCTTAAAGCTCGTTTGTCCTGGTCACCTATTAGAATACGAATATCTGAAGAATCTAAACCTAATAGATCGAATAGTCGATACTTATTATTGTCTTCTTTCTCTAGTTTATATTCGCCTTTTAAAACTAAACTATATAGGAATAATTCTAACCGGAATTGATCAAAAACATCTTTATATACGTCTGTATAACCTTTGCCACCGATACGTTCTAGTACATTCATACTGGCTCTAAGATCATCTAAAATATTGATAAAATTTAGATTCTCTAGAAATGATTCTTCTGCATGGTAGGTTAAGTCTCTTTGCAAGGGAGTATGCCCTAATGTTGCTTGTTTAACAAATTCGGTTCTATAGTGCGCTGCACTGCTAAGTCTGGCTAGGATTTTGTTTACCCATTGATTTTGTGTCAATGGAATATGTTTATTCACGTTCGTCTGATAATAAGGATGGTGTTTTACAGACTCTATAATGTATTTATTTAAAGCTAAGTATTTCTCTTTGATTCTAGAAACATCCTTAGAAGTAAATAAAAGTCTCTTCAGAATGGTGTCTTCAGAAGACTCTCTAGATTCGCTTTTGATTTCGAATTTCATTTTGATTTCCTAAAAAAGATAGAATAAATCAGAATAGACCTCTACAGGACTATGGGTATCCATAGTCCTGTATTAGTCTTAAAGTATTTTACAAAAGATCCTGTGACAAACCTATGGTAAACATAGTAAATGTCAGGATGATCGATGAAGCGATAATAATCATGGTTTGTGTATCCTTAAAATATATTTTAATGTATTGTACTACACATTAATAGTATATATTTAATTAAAATCAGAATTCTTACGCATATCATCAATAAGAGGTCTCAAAAGATACCTTTTGATATCTGGATCTTTATACTCAGATTTACTATTCATTGCCTTATCTACTTCTATCTGAAAATCTGCCACTCTAGAAGGTTCTGATAAAAAATTAACAGTAGCCTGGTAAACTGTATCGGCAATCACTTTTAATGATTCTTCGTTAAATGTTCCATCTACACTGAGTTTCTCTAGCTTGGCAATCGTTTTTAGAATTTCCTGATCGGTTACATTCCATTTGTTGCTATAGCCTTTATTAACATTTTCACCAATGTAATCTGCTAAACGATGACCATGACTATAGATGTCCGAAGTCACTCTAGAGTCCATATCTGTTCGGAATGCAATATACAAGAATTTAGTACCCAGTGGGAAATTGGTATTTAATTCTCTGTTTAATACTTGCAGTAGACTACTGTGCAGTGGTTCGTATTTCAATCTAGGTACCATACTGGTTCTTACGCTACCCAGTAAATATCGAATCACTAATTCTGCAATTGAAATAGGTATAAAATGTTGGGATGTCGGATCTATTCCAAACTTTTCTTTAAATTTTGTTTTAAAAGCATTGTTATCTAAATAACTAATGAATTCATCGTAACCGGTTAATGATTTATAAGAAAATTGCTTGCCGAATATATCATTTGCTCTTTTATTTAGAGTACCTGGTAACTGGTTTCTCTTATCTCTCAGAGTAAACTCTAACCGGTTATTTGCATTTCTCACGGTTCCTAGATTAGCTAGTTCATTTTGAATATTAAGATTTTCTGCCATCTGGTCAGAACCTAACTGAACATACTTCTTACCATTAGCTTGTTTTAAATTACCAGTGATTGCATTAAACATGCTATAGACATCTTTATCACAGTCTTTGCCAAAGTATACATCTGATCCTTCTAATCCAAATATTGGAATAAAATTCACTCCATTAATTACTGGATTATAACTGGCTAAGTTATTTAGTTTTAGACCTACTTTAATAAACAGGTATTTCACCAAACTTTCTACAGTAGCAATATCGCCTGTACTGGTTTTGGTATTCTTATAATAGTCGCCATTTGCTGGATTACTATTAATAAGTTGTAAATAATCTACTTTCTTAAATACATTGTTAGGTAGCGTAATTAATCCATAGTCTTTAGGGATGTAATTTAATATCGAAATACTGGCAACGATGTTATGGATACATTCAGCAATATCTAAAAAATAATTAGAAAGTTTAGTTCTCCCTAATCTTTGTATTGGATTATCTCCTACGTCTAACAATGTTAAAGCAACACATAAAACATATCTCATTACTCTTTCGTTTACAGAATCCCATTCCTCATTGTAAGGTCTATAGAATAACTTATCTATCGCAAAGTCTATAATTTTACCATCTCTTATGTTTCTACTACCGGTATTACTAATCATGTCAATAGGGACTATATTGTCATTATTAATAATTTTTCTAGCGGTATTCAAGATTGCTTCTTCGTTAGGATAATCAATTAAGTTACCAGGGATAACATAAAACAAAGGATTAGTAGATTTAAATTCTTCATTTTTACTAAATAAAGATGTACAATCTTGTTGTGTTATTCGTTTATTTACTGGATATAATTCATTAATTGCTTTTGCACAGTATAAGAACCCCTCGTGGTATTTATAAAATCGATTTTGTCGCGCCTTTCTTAATCTAAATAGTTCTTCAACCATGGTATAAGCAAGCTTGTAAGGAATTCTGAATTCCTCACTCATCTCACCATAAGGAGTAGTTTCAGCTACTCTGACATATGGTTTATTTTGTTCTCCAAAGTAATCTTTAGAAACCGTATAGTTTTTTATTCTCACTGGACTCCATATGTCCTTCATGTCTCCTATTTCCACTGATTTATAAATCTGTAAAGGATCTATGTTGTTCCTATTAACTGGGTGATAAACATTAAACGCATTGATTCTATTTAAATAGGTATTAAGATAATAAAGTAATACATCTTTAGTAATGTCATCAACTACTTTTGTAGCGAGTTGATTCATTTGATCATCATTTAAATTACTGGTATCTCTTAGTTCATTAATATAATTAAAGAGATTATTATCCAGTTTTGGTATAATACCTAATTCCGGAAAGATCCATTTGGATTCGTCAGTATCTGTTTTAACAGCACCTATTTCGTTTAAGTACGCCATGTTTATTCCTTAAAATAAAAAAATAATTCGTTATTCATACGAAATCTTGAAAGAGACACTAGGGATTAACCTAGTGTCTCTTTATTCTATTTACCAAATAAACTCTTCACCTGACTGACCTTTAGGTACAAAGATCACCTGGTTGGCTTTATATCGACGTTTGCGATTATAGTTTTTCAATGTCACACCTTCATCATTGAAACCAATCACGGTGCCGACATCAAAGATGTTTTCCTTATAAGTAGGATACCAAACCTTATCACCAATCTGTACATTATCAAAACGTTCTTTCTGGACTTCTTTATCCTCTTTAGAAAGACCCATTTCTTTATACCAGTAAAAGGCAATAGAAGGAGAGATCGTAGCAAACCAAGGAATCTCTTCAGACCAATAACTACTAATCAGATTTAACCAACCTACTTGATAGGCTTCTTTGTCATTAACCATTTCATCAATGTCATAAACACGAGAAGATTCTTTAGTACGATAGTCATTCTCGTACAATCCTTTAAAGAGGTCGACCATGTATTCCTTCTCAGTTCCATTAGGAATGATACAGAATACATTATAGGTCTTACCACCCAGTTCCATAGGGATGGTTTCCATCTTATACGCATGGAAATTCTCTTTCATGAACTTCCAAGTATTAGGAATCGCTCCAAATTCATATTCAGCAGAACCCATGTAATCGAAAGAGACAAAGTAATCAATCCCTTTACGACTTTCTTTAAATTCTTCTGGGATGTGTTTTTCAACACGCTGGATGTAATAGTTTTTGTTGTTGGCCAATGTTAACATTTTAAAATTTCCTTTACAAGTTAGATTAAGTTTAAATAGGGTTACCAAATAGGTTATAAGTAGAGTACTTAGCTTCGTAATGAATTACAGTTTTATAGTACAATTGTTTATCAATAACCTGTTCTTCATCGTAGATTAATTCACCTGCTAATTCAAATAGTGTACCGGCATTAAGCTCTACTAAATTACCATCTAACTTAGCTTCGCCAATGTAGATAGAAATATTCTTACAGTACTTTTTATAGCTATCAGGAATACCTAGTTGTCTATTAAGACTGCTTACATCTTGTCTACCTAACCCAATGCTTTTCGCAATCGTTAATAAAGATACAAGTGTAATGTAATCTACACATTTCTCACGCATGCTATGGCTATCGTAATTAACATCTTTCAATTTATCGGTTAATACACAAATTGCATACACAAATGCTCGAGATTCTTTACGACCTAGTGACTCGGTTAAAGTATAAGGCGTATGGATTAATCCTTTACAGTGTTCTTCGGTTGAGTAGTTGTCTAATATTTGGGATTTACCCACAAGCACCCACTCGTGGCGAAACCAACCTTTCTTGATCTTCTTACGAATGACGATAGGATAACTTGGTTTGTCACCTATGTATTCTTTCTCTACTTGAATAGATAAACCTTTCTTTTTGATCTCGTTACCGTAGTAGTCTAGTACTTCACTGCCTAAAGATCTAATCCTACTCACTAAGTTTTCTACTGTGTGACCTAAATACTTTTGCTTCTTATGCTCAAAGTGGTCTAATTTGAGTTTTAAACGCATGATAATTTTCCTTTATACAAAATAGAATATTAAAAAGAGTTTATTTATATTTGTCCTGCTTGGAAGAGCTGACTAAATCACCCATGGTGCAAACACCGCCGTGGATACCAAGAGTCGTATAAGTTAATTTTCGGTCAAGAAATATCCCATGGCTATATTTAAAATAACATTCAGGGATACCTAATTTTTCGTACCATGTCTTTGAATTCTCGATTTCTACTTTACCTGATTCAGTGTAGAACATCCAAAGAATCAGTAATGAATAATATCGAGAACATTTATCCAACATACGAGGATTACTTATTTTACTGTCTTTATACAGTACTCGTATATTCAGTAAAGAGTACACCAATGCTTTAATGGCTGTGTTGCCAAATCGTTTAGCGATCTCGTAAGGTGTAGGTAACCAATGTTCTTTATTGTCTTCAAAATAGAAATCCAATGTAGTAGTATCGGACTTCATCAATTTCTTCCCTTTAAAGAAAAGAAACTTTTTGTCTGTAGAATAAATATCGATTCTATGTCTGAATCCTGTCTTGTCTAAAGTTCTGACTTTGAAACTCAATCCATGTTTTCTGGCATGTTCTCGATACTCTTTCACAATCATTCGAGAGAGTACGATAATCTCTTCTTTTAAGTCTTCCAATATTGCTCTTTCCAAATAAGACTTAATGGCAAATCTAGACATTTTAAATACCTCTCTTATTTACGTTTTGGTTTTAAGGTAAAGAAATAATGGTGACCTACTTTACGTGAAAGCTTCGCACGTGGGGCTGGCTTCTTTCCCGTGGAGAAAAATATGGCATTACGAGAAGTATCATTACGCTTACCAGTAATGTGTTGAAAATACTTCTTACGGGCTAGAGACATAATCTCTTTTTCTTTATTTGGATTGAAAACCCTTCGTCCTCTTAAAGAATGATTATGAAACCATTGAAACTGACCTTTAGAAGCCACGACTTTCTTTACAGAGTTCGCAAACTCACGATGCTTTACTCGGTTAAGGATTACATCAGCTACAGCCTCTTTTCCTTTCATGCTTTCGCCTTGAGCTTCGTAATAGATTGCCATAGCAAGGTATTTTACCTCATTGGTATTGGCCATTACTGGTTTAAAAGTCAATGCCAATGAAGACAACAGAATCCATTTTAATGCTTTATTTGCTTTCATGATGATTTCCTTTACTAAAAATAAATTATACAAATTAAAAATAAAATACACTCCTGCACCTATTAAAGGGCAGGAGTGTATTTTATTGTGTAGCTAATTAGCCACGGATTTTAGTAGTTTCAGGAGCGGGTTGTACTTCACGTACGATCACTTCACGAACTACTTCTTTCACTACGACCGGCTGGGATTGTGCAGCTACGCCACCGAAGACATAGGATACACCAATTGCGGCACCTACGTTCTTACGGGTATCGAAGTTTACACCTGCTTTGGAGACCCATTTACCAGACTTGCTGATATGGGAAACACCCAGTGCGATGGCTCCTTCATTTTTGAAGTAGCCGGCACCAGCGCCGATAGCAGTTTGACCAGCGGCGTGCGGTTGCGGAATAGCCGCAATTGCGTTTGCACCGGCGATACCAGCACGAGCTTCGCGGCGTTGGTCGTGAAGTTCTTTACGCAGGCTAGCTTCTGAAGAACTCAAACCTTGAACCAGTTCGGTCAGGTTGTTAATCTTCTCAGCGTTGCTTGCGACGCCTGCGGCATTAGCGTTCACACCATTTTGCAGACCAGCAATGGCTTTGTCTTGATCACGGTTCCACTCATCGTGTTTAGCGTTGAGCAGTTCCATATCAATGTCGAGTTGTCCGACCTTGCGATCGGTTTTCTCGAGCCAAGCGGTGTTTTTATTGACGACATTAGTCAGATCGCCAATTTGCTTTTTGTTGCCGGCAATACCTGAGGTGTTAGTAGTGATGGCGTCTTTGTTTTCGGCAATTTGCTGATCTTGGGCGGTATTATGCGCGTTTTGCGCTTGTACTGCTTTATTCAGGTTGCCGATTTGTTCGGTGTTTCCAGCGATATGGTTAGCATTGACTGCAATATCGTCTTTCGCTGAAGACAGGTCAGCTTTCAAGCTCACGATGTCTTTAGCGTTTTCGGCGACTTTGCCGTCCAATGCTTTTACTGCGTCGGCATTCGCTTTCACGCCTTTTACGTTTTCTGCTACTTTAGTGGCTACTGCATAGAGCTGAGAACCGTTGATGGCATCAGTAGATTCGGCAGTAACACGACCGGCAGCCACGTTAGTAACGGTACGCTCAAATCCCTCGCTACCTACAGAGGCTTCAGCTTTAGGTCGATGAGCCGCGAAGTTACCGAACTTAACGCCATTTACTTCGGCGTTTACTGTACCTACTGCGGCCTTGGTAACTGAGCCGGAACCGATAGCCACATCGTGGTTATTGGTGGCTTTGGCGTTTTGACCTACAGCTGTGGAGAAGCGGCCGGTAGAGGTAGCGCCGTTGCCTACAGCGGTTGAGGAATCGCCTTCTGCTTTAGTAGCCGTACCCAGAGCTGTAGATGAACCACCAAGGGCATTGGCGTGGAAGCCTACGGCTACGGTTGAACCTTTTGCTGCGGTGGCATGTGCACCGACTGCAGTACCGGCATCACCGTCGTCACCAACGACAGCGCCTTTACCTACTGCTGTACCTGAGTAGGCACCAACATAGCTGCCACTACCTACTGCGGTAACGATGTTGGCGTTACCGATGGCGTGCGGTCCCATCACGACAGATTGGTTACCATTCACGATAACCTCGTGGCCGGCAGCCACGTTCAGTTTGCCAATCACGGTGCTGTGAATACCGGATACAGTATTGCTGTCGCCTTCTACGGCGATGTCTGTACCGGTTACGGCATTACCAGCACCACTTACAATTACTTCGTCGCCGGTGACGGTATTGAATTTACCGTCTACCAGGTTTTCGGCAGAAGCTTGAGAAATGGCCGCAACGATAGCCAGTGCGATCAGAGATTTTTTCATTTTGATTTCCTTTTAAAAGATTGAAGTAAAACGTCATTATGTTTTCCCGACTATTCTATTATTAGAATAATCTGGTAATGACATCCTGGGTTAAATTTGAAGAAGGGAATAATGGATATTTCCACTACTCCACCTAAATGGTATAGATCTGAAAAATTCTAGTTTACAGTATATTTTCCCTTAGTAAACTTAACCTCCTCATTATCTATCACTACATTAGGATCATTATATTTAGTACGGTGAAAATTCTTCATTTTACGAGGTTGCTTTACACCGTGGTAAAATACTGTTTGCCCACCAAAAATTTTATTGTAGGCTACAACGAATAAACCAATAATGAACAAGAAGAAATTAATCACCAGTCGAAACTGAGTAAACAAACAAAAGATAAAAAATCCGATTAACAAGAGTTTAAACATTTTCATTTCCTTTACTTAGTTAGATTAAATAGGATTACCTTACGCTTAGGTAAAGCCACTTAAATAGTATAGATTTTTATTTATTTAAAACATAGGTTATTACACTACTCTTCTGGACATCCAGAAGAGTAGTGTAAACATCAGTCTTGTTCTTTTTGTAATCTTTTAAAAGCTTCTTCAGTATAGATGATTGGATTATTAGAAGTATCCGTAGTGAAAATATAGTCACTAGGAATAGCTTCTATTTCTCCTTCATCTGTACTAACAAATATACTCTTTCTTAAATTACACAAAGCATAAATTGTATTATGCTCTTCTAACCATTTTACAGATTCATCGATTTCTTTAAACTGTATATAAGAAAGAATCTTCATGTTGGTTATTTTCCTTTAAACTTCTTGAAAAGATTAATAGTAGAAGCAATAGAGATGGTTTCTTTGGTATCTATTTTATTTTGGTCGAATTTCCAACCTAAACGAATACGTATCCCTCTTGATTTAAAGAATGGATATCGATACACAAGCAGATATTCAAATAAACCATTGCTAGCTACATAAAAAGAACTTTCATCTGGGTAAGACTTATTCAATAAGAAATGGTAAGGTTTGATAGGTCCATCTAAATAGGTACCGCATACTTCGTACTTAAATGAATATCCTTTATTCTTGATAATCCAAAGTACTCGGCGAGTAAATACTGACCAGTAGTCTTGTTTAGGATGTTTCTTAAGATGGTACTCATCACCATCCAAAGAATATCCATTTTTAAATAGCCAGTTAAATACAGTAGGTATCTTCCCTTTAAATTGATTTCTCATTGAGAAATAGACGATCACAGGGGATAACAATACTGCGGTAACACTAATAAAAAAGGTAGCCGTCAACATGAATAAATAAACTACCATGACGATTACTAGTTTTTGTTTTAATTCTTTTTCCATTGTACTATATTTATTAAATAAATAATACATCGCTAACGTAAATGGCGTTAGGATCAGATTCTGGTTCTTGTTCGTAATAAGTAATTTCTGGAGGAATAGTATCTAACATATCTTGTTCAGAAAGTACAGTAACTGGTTTTCCTTTTAACAATTGAGGATTATTAGAAAGAAATACCTTAAGTTTATTATAGATCATTTTACGTGCAATGAATCCATGTGCATCACCTACTCGAGTGGTTTTATGCCCAATGTTTACTTTATCACAACAACCGTCGAAATCACCTTTATCTGCAAAAGCATTAATGCCATTGTTAGACCAAAACCAAAATGCAGATGCTGTACCTAAGTCCTTATCTAATAAAAGTTCAGGATCAGTACTGGTAGGTAAGTTACGAGAACGGAAGAATTCCATGTAATTGGTTTTACCGGTAATTTGGATAGGGCCTTTTCCTGAGAAATTCCATCCGTCCCCAGAGATCTCAGGTCCATTACCCATGCGATTCGCGTAGCAATGATTGGCAATCGCTTTAGGATTCTTCGCAATAGACAGTGCTTTTGCATTAGGCGTACCGTCAGCATTAGCATAGCGTTTAGGCCAGGTACGAGCTAGACCTACTGCTGAGTAATTTAAATTCTCTTTCAATACACGTAAGTAATTCGATTCGATCATGACATTTGCGACAAATGCGGCGATACGATTTATTGTATTGATTTTATATTCGTCTGCGTATTTAGCAAAATAGGAAGACCATTCTTCTGCAATGTTTACAGAACAACCTGCAGCAGACAATATTTGTTTCCAGTTTTCAGCTTTCATGTGTTTTATCCTTTTTATTAAAAGGTAAAAAATAAATCAATACTACTCTCTACCTTTTAATAGGGTAGAGAGTAGTATACTCTACTAATTTTAAAATTAGTTATGGAAGTAGTTCAAAAGACGAGTTTTAGCACCATCGGAAAAACCGTACTCTAATGCTTTATTCAAGTCAATAGAAGTACGAAGATTGCTTTGGCGAGTAGCCGGATCTTTCAAGGTAGTTAGCATGTTCATCAAGTTAGGATAACATGCTTGTTGTACCAAATCAAGTTGTAGATTCTCTTGGAAACGAGATAGATTCAAGAATCCCAGTACTTCAGTTTCTTCACGCATCAGTTGCAATAAGAAGTCCATGGAGTAACGGAAAGATACTGAATCAGTTTTGGTGATGATGTCCATGATATCTAAGAACAACTTCACTTGCATTGCTGGACCTTCGTTCACCACAAAGTTATTATCCCGCATCATGGTTAACATGTGTCCATTAAATTGTTTCATCTTCGCTACATAATCAATAATGCCTTCTAGACACATTTGGGCAGTAGTAGAGACATGTTTAAAGACTTCATCTTTAGATAGACGATCGTAAGTACTGTGGTAGACTCGATTAATATCCATCTCTTCAATATCACGAATCTTGTCTTGTTGAGTCTCTACGATTACTTCGGGGACTACTGGTTTAGACATGTCGATTTCATACAGAGCTGGTTCCAAGTAATCTGGGTCATTCGGATCTAATTCGTCTTTCTTAATAGGTGTATCTAAGCGATCTTCATTCTTAGGTTCAGCAAGTTTGTCTTTCTCTTCCAATTCTTTCAATTCTTCTTCGCGAGCTTTCTGTTCTTCTTCTAATCGTTGACGACGATTCTTATTGAAGTTACGATCTTGATTTTGTCTTTGATAAGCTTGTTGTTTAGCATTTGCCATGGTAATAAGGATCCTTATAAAAGGTTAATCTGTTAAATGTTATTTTACATAAAGTAAAAAAGAAGTTTGCGCTTAACTTCATATTTCTAACAAAAAAGTAAAAAAAATAGAACACCCCTAATAAGAGTATTCTATTTCTTTACAGATTACTGTTCTGGTTCACTAAAGTCCAGAACCAGTAACCCTACACCAATCACCACTACTGGTATCAAGAGATACCATTGGATGAATTGGGCCAGATCTTTCTGTAGTCCAGTATCCCATAGTGGAATAGAAAGGTAAGCTATTACTGCTAAGATAAATAGCTTACCTCCTTTTACTCCGAGAATCTTTTTCATGCTCGATTCTCAAAGATTACTTCGTTGATCACACAGATGATCAACGACAGGAAGTACGGAAGTACAATCACCCACGATGCCGCCTTGGCGATGGATACCGCCAAGCTTCCGGTAGTGTACACGTACGCTACCAGTAATGGAATGCTGATAACACTGCTGATCAATACCAGGAAAGACAGACAGTTTACAAAAGAAGTAAATGTATCGAAAGATTGTTTCATTTTAAGATCCTTATACAAAAGATTAAAATATTAGTAGAGATTTCTCTACTAGGTTCAAGGTAATAGTATATACTTGAGATAATCTAAAATATAAATTCTATTATACACAATACACTTATCCATACGGCTACGAGTATCCATTTCGCTTACACTCCATTCCTACTCTACACCTAAGTGAATAAGTGTATTGGTAATCTAAATCTACCTGGAGTTATTCTACCGACTCTACCGGCCTCGCTCACGCTCCGCCCCTCTCACTCTCTTTCTCTTGTTTCCCTAATAATACTAATAATGAATTTCTAAATCTCATTTTGTATAATAGATTTCTTCTCTAATAATAAAGATTATTCTTATTATTGTAAAAGTTATTCTAAATACTCACTAATCGTTCGTATAATACCAATCAAACTACTTTATTATTCCTTTCACTCACCCAGCGGTAGCGTATATGGGTGAAAGGAATAATAAATACAATAATAATACATTTCTTTTCTAATAATAAAGAAATAAATTCTATTATATAAAAAACATTTTTATTATTATACAAAATAAATCTAATTCTTCTTAAATTCCTCGTAAATACGAGTATTTTTAATTTAAATAATATTTTCTCTATAATAATAGAAAAGTATTTATAATCTAAAATAGATTAAAATAAAGTAAATAAATAGATAGAATAAAGAATAGTAAAGTATAGAGAATATATCGTATTTACTAGCTACAAAAGCAAATATAGCAGTTCTGTAATGTTTATAATGTTTTGTATTGTTGTTTTGCTTTTGTAGTATTTATTAAGATTATTATTTGTGTATTTATATTTAGATTTATTATTAGTGTTATTTAAAATATATCTAGATATATTACTTTAGTAATATAGATAGATATACTTATTAATTACTAATTAATATTTATATTAATTAGTTTTAAATACTATTTTAAATTACTACGTAATTTAAAATCTCTAAGTTAATGTATTTAGATTACGTAGTAATCTAAATACTTTTATTTATAGCAAAATTCCTGAATAGCGAAGATACTCCTAGACCAGATACTTTCCTAACCTAATAGATTCTAAACTTTATAACGGAGTATCTACGATACAGTATTAACCATTATCCGTTCTAAATCCACTAGACTAAGATTAGGTAACAGAATCCCAAAGAGTGAGTAGCGCGTAGCGACTACCACTGAAAGTAGACTTAGGGTAACAAGAACCACAGTGAGGGTAGCGCAGCGCAGCAAGCGCCCTAGGACTCACTAGAAGACATTCTAACCACTAAGACTCATCAATCCCTCTACTCTACCTCTAAACTCTATCCTAGATCAATCTAGACTCTATTAGACCTATTCCCTAATCCAATACCAATATCCCACTACTAACATCCAATAGACTTTACTAACCTAACTAAGATGACTTACCAGTGATTCCCTAGTAGATTCTAACTAAATACCCATACCACAAAGTGTATATCTCGTTTTAAATCATTAATATCGATTACAGAGCCATAGAGACGTTTTTAGAGGGGTTTAACCTCTTGGATGATAAATGTCCTTACTTGAAAAAGAAAATCAATCTGAGAGCATTCTAGAGGGCTTTAAACACTATGTCTATTTTTCAGATTTTAGAATTTAGACCTAAAACTATCCTAGGATCATCCCTAGAGTAGCTTAGTATAGATCAAGATGGGTTAGTCTAGTTAGTAGTGGATTATAGAGTAGGAAATTTTCCAGATAGAAATTTTTCTAAGTTACCACTCTTGTATGAAACGATTAACACGTTTCATCATTCTCTTTATTGTTTTTCTTTGTTATTATTATTTT